>AMWB02135934.1_pt1 | contig 21842 bp, 17 predicted proteins | sample 200311 | NCBI WGS metagenome assembly AMWB02 (sample SAMN02737377, study PRJNA173069) | bioreactor metagenome | biome: anode biofilm in microbial fuel cells | place: USA: California | collected 2010-12-16 | reverse complement strand
CCGGGAGGCACCATGTTTCATATCTTGCTTCCACGGATGGAGAAAATTGAGAAATGACTGCAACTGTACTCGTTGTTGATGATGAAGAAACTGCCCGCCTCGCCATTGGTGCCTTTCTCAACCAGAAGGGTTATGAAGTGCTTGGCGCAGGTACCTTGGCGGAAGCTCGTACAATCCTTCAACAAGGTTCAGCCGACATTATTGTCTTGGACGTCCGCCTGCCAGATGGCTATGGGCCGCACCTGCTGGCAGAAACAGCACGCATGACCTCCCGTCCGGAAGTCATCATCATAACCGCCCACGGCGATATCAGCATGGCCGTGGAAGCGATGAAAAATGGGGCGCACGACTTTATTGAGAAACCGCTTGATTTGATCACGCTGGAAGAATCGATTAGTCGGGCTGCCAAAACCGTCTCGATGCGGCGAGAGCTGAACCACCTGCGCGCCTCGCAGGCCAATCAGGAGACTTTTATCATCGGCAGCACGCCTGAAATGCAGAACGTGGTCAACTTGGCGAAACGCGCTGCAGATGCGGCGGTCTCAGTGCTGATCACGGGCCCGACCGGTTCGGGCAAGGAAGTGTTGGCAAACTATATTTACAAGAATGGCGTCAGGGCAAACAATCCGTTCATCGATATCAGCTGCCCAGCCATCCAGCCAACCATGTTTGAATCGGAATTGTTTGGACATGAAGCCGGCTCTTTCACAGGCGCACTCAAACGTAAAAATGGACTAATGGAAGTTGCAGACGGGGGCATCCTCTTTTTGGATGAAATCTCTTCAATGCCGCTGGACTTGCAGGCCAAACTGCTGCGGGCAATCGAGGAGCGTACCTTCCGGCGGGTCGGGGGGACGACTCTCATCCCGGTCGACGTACAGATCATCGCCGCTTCCAACCGCAATTTGAAGGAGATGATTTCGCGCGGAGAGTTTCGTGAAGATTTGTATTATCGGCTAAAAGTGGTTGATATCGACCTGCCCGCACTTGAAAAACGCCGGCAAGACATCCCCGAGCTGGTGGGTTACCTTTTGCATAAATTCAACATGCGCCTGGGGGCAAACATTCAGCACATCACACCGGCAGCGATGGAAGTGCTTACACGCTACAACTGGCCTGGCAATATCCGCGAATTGAGCAATGTCATCGAACGTGCCGTCTTATTTTGTGATGAAGACACGATTGACGTACAACATCTGCCGATGGACGTCATCAATTTTTCCAGCGGGCACTAAAACAAAAAACGCTTCCTGGCATATAAATTGCACGATACCCTCCTGCAGGCCTTACTCAAAGGAGGTTCTTTATGCCAAAAGACGCAAATCAACTGGCTGTAATTTTTGCCATATCCATCGCTGCGTTGGGAATTATCTGCCTTGTACTCAGCATCGTTATCCTTGCCCGCCAGGCAATGGGACGCAATATTCAGGCAATCGCTGATTCCACCACCAAACTGGCGGAAAAGGGCATCACTGAAGGCGTGTCCGGTTTGGTTGGCAATGCTTCACTGCTGATCAGTTCGCTGAACGACCTGGCAAAGTCGAATACTGGTATCGGTGTGTTTTTTGTCTTTTTAAGCCTGGTGCTCCTGGCAGGCGCATACTTTTTACTGCAACAATTCCTCTTGCCTGTACCTTAAATTGAATCTTGTGGAAGGGCCGTCTGATGAGCATTGATGGGTTCCTGGAACAAATAAAAAGACGATTTTCTGACCAGCAGGCGCGCGTGTTGGTCAGCGCGTTCCGCCACCACGACCCAGCCTGGCGCTGGCTGGAGAGTAGCGAGCACCAGAAGTCATGGCTCGATTTCAGTGGAGAAAATCTTGCGCTTTGGCACCCTGGAACCCTGGCAATATTTGCCCTTGACCCAAACCTGGCGGCACAGGACCTGACCGATCTTGACACTCCCGTCCCGAACACCTTGCTGGCTGATGCTCACCAAACGCTGGAAACGCTCCTGTTGACCGGGTTAGAATCCGGTTCGGTACAGGATGCAGGTTTGCTGGCATTATTGCTGCGCGATCAGCGCCGCCAACACGGCAGCTGGCAGTCTGCGCCGGTATTCCTGCTGCAGGCAAAGCGCAACCTTTCAGTCTGGCGAAACGCGCTGGCCTGCCTGCCAGCGCTTATACCGGATTATGAGGCTTTGGTTGGCAACCTGCTGCATTCGCTTGCAGATGAATTTCAGCTGAGCTTGCTGGATATGCTGGCATTCAGCCTGGCCTGTCAGCCGATTGACAGCCAGCAGCGTATGAGGATTTCAAGTACACAATTTTCGAATGCGACACTGCGCCAACAGACCGGTTTTTTGCAGGCGATGAGCGACTATGAAGATGCGGCGTTTATCCGCTTTTTGGCCACTCAATTTTTAGGAAATTACAGCGCTCAAGGGAAGATTTCTTTCCCTCAATCCGCCAGCAGCAGCCCTTCCGGCCAGTCGGCGGAGGATTTTCAACAGCTGGCGCTGCTGAGCCAACTCGCTGGTCAGCCGCAGCAAGTTAATACCGCCGTCCAAAAAGCGTTGGAGGCATTCAACTTGAACCAGGCCGCGCTCCTAAAGAAGCTGGCTTTAGACCTGGAAGCCCACAACCCGGAAGAAGCCCGGCAAACCTGGGAAGAAGTGCTGCGGCTGGTTCCAGCAGACCGGGCATACCGACGGCAGTATGCAGAATTTTTAATTGCCCTGGAAGACACAGAAAACGGTTTGGCTCTGCTCAACGAGCCTGGCGATGAACCGATCCGGCAACTGTACGCCCTGCGCCATCCGCACTTGCGCCAAATGATCGACTTTAATGAAGAAAGGTTGTTGGAAGCATTAAAAACCAGTGATCCAAACGACCGGCATTCTCGTTTCGTTCCCCATTCTGACGCCTTTCTTGCTGCGCAGTTCGCATTTGAAAAGAAAAACTATGAAATGGCCGAAACTTTCATCAATCAGGTGCTGGCTGAACAGCCCAACGACCTGGAGGCGCTGAAACTCGCCAGTGAAATCAACCGGCATCTGGCAAATGTGGACAAAGCGATCGAAAGCACCGCCTTGGCAGCCATGTTTGAACCGCAGAACGATGACACTGCCATGGATCTGGTGCACTTGTTTCTTCAGAAACAGCAGCCCGAACGGGCTTTTGAGATTTTTGATCGCAAGATCAAAGCCACGGCCGACCCTGCTCGCCCCGACTTACTGACTTACGCCGACCTGGCCATCCAGTCGTCCAAACCGGAGATTGCCATCCCGATTGCCAAAACATTTCTGACTCATGACAATCTGGATGGTGAAGCCCTGGTCATTTTGTGCAAGGCGCTCATGGCTTCGGGCGAAGAGCCAACCGCTCGCGAGCTGCTCGAATCAACCGCCGCGCTGGCGCCCGATAGGCCATCCTCCTGGTTGACACTGGCAGAGATTTGGACGGCTTTCGGGGAGAGCGAAAAAGCGCTTCAATCCCTGCGCAAGGCGCAAGCCGCCCTGCCCAATGACCCCGATATCTTGGGCCGGCTTGGCGAGCTTTACCTGCAAAATGACCAGCCTACCGAAGCGATTGCCGTATTGAAACAGGCCCACCCGCTCCGTCCGGATGACGTGACCATCTGCCGTAACCTGGCAGCCGCTTATCTTGAGCATGGTTACATCGACAGTGCCTGGGCGGTAATTTCCCCACTTGAAGCCGATTTCACTTCCAACCCAAAGCTGGCCCTGGTGCTCGGGCAGGTTTTAGCTGAGTTGGGAGATGCTCACAACGCGCGCAAAATGTTGAAATTTGCCTGGCAGGCTAGCAGCAGTCAAACCGCGCTGCTCGAATACGCCAAGCTGCTGTTGAAAAAGCTGGATGGGCAGCCCAAGCTTTTGCCGGCTGACCGTAAAGAATTGGCCGCTATCCAAGATTCCCTTTCCACCGCTCCGGATTCAGTTTTCTTCGACCTAAAAGTGCTTGCTGCCGATATTGACGCAGCGCTTGGCAATGCTGCCGATGCATATGCCTCCTATATTAAATTATTGAATCAACCGGAAGCAAAAACGACACGCAATTATCAGCACCTGCAGCTCCAAACGGGTAAAACAGCCCTTGCCCTTGAAATGTATGAAGTAAGCCTGGCAGCCTTGCAGGAGGCAGTCCTCGTTGACCCTGACGACCTGCGCACCCGCCAAATTTTGGCGGAAGGTTTACGGACCGCCGGACTGCGCGAAGAAAGTGAAGCTGCAGCCAATACTGCCCTGCAGATGGCGCCCGCTCAACTGGAAAATGTTCTGTGGTTTAGCCGCTTTGCGAGTGAAAGTTCCAACCCACGCGCAGGCATTAAAGTGCTGCAGGATGCCGTCCAATTGCGTCCAGATGATCGCTCGCTTTATCTGGCTCTGGCGCAGGCCCAGATCAACAGCAGCGAGCAAGACGCTGCCCGGGAGACGCTTCAGCAGCTGCTCAGTCTGGAAGATATCAGCACAGAAGAGTTTATCCGCGCTGCGGATATTTTCCAGCACATGCAGTTGCCTGACGAAGCCTTACGGGTGATCAAACAGGCTGTCCTCAGCAACCCCATGCCCGATTTTGCCGAGAGCCGCGACCTGGTTTACACAATCATGAGCCTGGGCGATTTGGAAACAGCCACCAATTTACTCAAAGATTTGGAAAACACACACGCCCGCCAACCCGCCTTTGCGCTGCTGCGCAGTGACCTCCTGACCGGAGCAAAAAAATTTATTCCAGCCCGTCAAAGCCTGGAATCGCTGCTGCGACAGCTTGAGTTCTCGCCAGAGGAATCAGCGTTTGACGCCCTGCCCCCGCTGCAAGCGGATCTCAATATTCCCGATTACTCCCGGGCCGGGGTTTTCTGCCGGGCAGCACAATTAGATTTTCTGGTCGGAGACTTCAACTCAGCCCGCAAGTATGTCGGCCTGGCATTGGCCGCCGAGCCCGCCAGCAGCCGATACAAACTCCTCAAATTGGAGCTTGACTTCTCCCTTCAAGACACCTCCGCTTTAGATTCGGCGCTGCGTTCGCTGTCTGAAGCAGAAGCTGGCAGCCCCTTCCCTTCCAATGCGGCTCGCCTGTTGACCTTGCAGTCACTGCTTGAAGAGAACACCGCAAAGACCGCCCTGCTGCGCGATAATTTCTTTGCGAAAGAGGATGCCTCACCCATTGCGAAGGCCCTGCAGGCACTAAGTGCCAACCAACAGGGGCTGGCTGAGGAAGCCCAGCAGGTATTGCAGGAAGCAGTCGAGGCCTTGGGAGCCGAATCAGCGCTGCATCCCAGCGCTTTTAACCCCAGCAATCATTTTCAGTGGCTCTGGCAGGCTTTCCTCCTGGCCTGGACGGCCTGGAAGTTGGAAAACTGGCAGCTGGCTGACGATTTGTTCCAACAGGTGCTGGAAATTGTTAAGGTCAATCCGGTGGTCAACAAAACTTTTGCGGCCTACTTGGTAGATCGTACCCGTGTGCTTAGAAATAGCGCGAAGCTGCACATTAAAGTTCACGCGCCGCAAGATCAGCCAACCGAATTGTTTGGAAGCCCAACTTTTGATCAGCAGCTTTCGGTAGCTGGCCGCTACCTGCCGGCAATGCAGCTGATACCGCTGCTAAAGGTTGGTCAGGCAGTATTTGCCCAATCGTGGCCCGAAGGCCAGGACCCTGTGCCATTGCTACAAAACGCATTCCTGGCAGCCCAGGCACTTTCGGTTTCCGATGATCCCACCTGGTCAAAGCAGATCTGGGCGGCCTTCGCCGCCGACCCGCGCGTAATCTTCCAACAGGCGCTCAATCTGTTGGAGACCCAGCCCGCCGAAAGCAGCCGGCTGGCAGCCAAGCTAATCGAAACCCAGGCACACTTCGCGCCTTACCAGACGCTGCTCGCGCTGGCCGTCCACAATTCCGGCGGCGAAGGCTGGCAGCGCATGGAGCAGGCTTTGCACTATTGGCCTGAAGAAAGCGATTGGCATACCCTGGCCGCCGAAATGTATCTGGAGGGCGGAAAATTCGCAGAAGCTGCGGCTCATGTGGAGCAAGCCCTGCAGCTGGAGCCCCAAAATGCCGCCTACTGGCAAACCTTGGGTGACATTAAAGTGTTGGAAAAGGATTATCAGGCCGCACGGGATTACTTTACCAAAGCCTCGGACCTCTTCCCGGAAAACCCAGCCGCATTGGAATCATTGGCAACCATCAATCGTCGCCTTGGTGAGAATCAAGCCGCAGTTCAGTGCCTGCAAAAGGCCTTCAGCCTGCAACCGGAGAATCTCGGCTTGCTCGAAGCCCTGGCTGAAGTTCACTTAACCCGCCAGGATTACCCCAATGCTTTGGCTACAGCAGGAAAAGTGCTGCAGGCAGAGCCAACCCGGCAGCGCGCATTGAAGGTGAAAGTCGAAACGTTGATCTGCACACGCCAGTATGAAGAAGCCCGTCAGCTTATTCTAAGAGCCCTTGACCAGGCCGACGACGCGGTGCCCTTCGAATTGTTGAACTTGAAGCTGGACGCGGCTGTGAGCCACAAAAGTGTGCTGCCGGCCGCTGAACGCCTGGCACAGGCTTACCCCGACCGGGTGGAAGTGCTCAACACGCTGGCTGCCAGCCAGCTCGAAAATGACCAGCTGCCACAAGCCGAGAAGACCCTGCAAAAAAGTTACCTGCTCAACCCAGATGACCCTCAGACGCTGCTGGCAATGGGCCACATCGACCGGATTCAAGGAAATTTGGATCATGCATTGGCACACCTCAGTCAGGCTGTGCAGCTGGACCCCAGTCTAATTGATGCCTACCTTGAGCTGGGTTTGACATATCAGACCCGCCGGGAGGTAAACAAAGCACTCGAAACTTACCACCGTGCTATTCAAATGGTTCCCAAAGACGCCCGGGCCTACGTCCAGGCTGCGGCTGCCTATAAAGACAGCCGAGATTATCACAGCGCAGAGCTCATGCTGCGCGAAGCAGCTCAAATTTCGAACAACAACCCCAGTATTCGCCGCCAGCTGGCTTCAGTGATGGCGCTGAACCTGGTCAATAATTTGCAGGAGGCACCCAAAAGAAAATGAGACCTTATGATGCACGCAAAAGCGATGAAATATTAGTCCTCAAACGCGGCAAATTCCTGACCCTTCTGCAAACCGCCATCCTCAATCGCGAGTTTCAGTTCGCCCGGCAGGCCGCGCTAATGTGGTTGGCGGCGTACCCTGGTGACCTGTTGATCAACTATATGTACGCTTCAGTACTTTCCGAACTGGGGGACCAGGAAATTGCTGCAGCGCAACTTGAGAAAATATTAAAATACGACCCAGAATTTACAGAAGCCGTCAGCTTGATGACGCGCATTTCAGCGCCCCAATCCCAAAACACGGATTACCGCTCGGCACTTGCCTACCTGCAGCGAACTTCCTTTAACAGCGGTAATTACGCCCGCTGGCTCAAACCACTTGAAGCTGCACGCCAGGCCTATGACAGCGGAGATTTGCCAGCCGCTGAAAAGCAGGTCTTGGAAGCATTGGCCTATAACCCGGCCACCGCTTTGCCAGCCGTATTCCATATGCGGGTGGTGAAACAATCTGGCAATATCACCCTGTTGAACACATTGGCTGGCATCTATCTGCATCATTGGCCAGATTGCATTCAAATCAAATTGCTGGCAGCACTGGCTGAAATGCAGCAGGGTGAGGATTCAGCTGCAGTTGAAAAATTACATTGGGCAGCGGCACACGACGTTTCGGGCCAGGTCATCAACCGCCTGCTGGGGCCCAACCACCCCTACACTCCGCTCTGGCCTGAGGACCTCAAAGTGTATCTGGATTTGCCCGTGCCGGCCTCGATCGCTGTCGAGCTGGGTTGGAATGCTTTGGGAGGGCAGGCGCACGCTGCACCTGTTGCGCCTGCACAGCCCCAAATGCCCGCTCAGGCACAGGGCCTGATCGGCAACCCAACTTTGGCCGTGCGGATTTCTGATTTTATCCAACCGGAAGACAGCCAGGCGACTGATTATTCCGAAGTGCCGCCAGAAGATTTCGAAGCACTTGAAGCCAGTCTTTCCGCTGGACAGGTAGGAGATGCCGCAGCAAAAACGCCCACCTCCGACCCAGAGAGTCTGCAGGCGCTAACCACCATTACCGAAATTCAGGCAGCTTTTGATAAAGTTGCCCATAAAATAAACAAAGCCGAAATCAGCAAGGTGGATAGCCGATTCCCGGTTTACGTCCTGCTCACATCGCGCGCCGCGCTTGAGAAAAAATATGGCGCAAACACTGCCGATGTTATCCTCAATTTAATGCGCGATCTGTCCTTAAAGATCACCGACCTGCCCGGCTGGAACAGCGTCGCCTACATCCCGGATGACCCCACCAGCGCTCGGGAAGTAGGATTGCAGCCGGTATTGGCCAGCGATGCCTGGAAGATCAAGCTGGCCCTTTCGGATCTGGATCAAAAGCTCTCTCAAAAAGGCGAGATGATCGGAGCATTGTTGATCGTTGGCGGTCACGAAATCGTGCCTTTCCACATGCTACCCAACCCGACCGATGATGCCGATGCCAACGTTCCTTCTGACAACCCATACAGCACGCTCGATGAAAACTATTTCATCCAACAATGGCCGGTGGGTCGGATTCCGGATGAATCTGGCAATGACGCCGTTTATCTTTTGGAACAGCTGCGTTTCCTCAATAATGAATATGGCCTCAAGGTCAAACATAAGAAAAATATTTCGGCCGGTCTGGTTCAGAGCCTGTTGGGTGGCCTTTTCAGCCGCCTGCAGCAGGTCACCAATCGCCTGCAATCCAGCAACCAAATTGGCGTAACTGCTGAGGTCTGGAAGGTTCCCTCGGCCGAGGTCTTTAGCGTCATTGAAAAAGCGGAAAAAATTAAACTTTCACCGCCTACCACCAGTGACAACCTGCTCATCAAGCAGAAGTCAACCCCAAAGTTCGCTTACTTTAATCTTCACGGTGTCAAAGACTCGGCGGAATGGTACGGCCAGCGCGATTTGACTGGACCGAATGATGGGCTGGAATATCCGGTTGCCCTGGTGCCGGCAAATTTCAGTTCCAGTGCCGTTACGCCAGAAATTGTGATGAGCGAAGCCTGCTACGGCGCAGCCATAATTGACAAACCGGCAGACGAAAGCGTCGCCCTGAATTTCCTGGCGGCCGGCAGCCGCGCCTTTGTCGGCTCCACGTGCATCGCATACGGGTCGGTCAGCAAACCGCTGGTTGGCGCAGACTTGCTGGCGTATCATTTCTGGACGCACGTCCGGGATGGGATCAGCGTCGGCTATGCCTTGATGCGTGCCAAGCTGGCAGTTGCTCAAAAGATGACTGAAAACCAAGGTTACCTGGACGGCGAAGATCAAAAAACAATCCTCTCCTTCGTTTGTTATGGCGATCCGCTCGCCAGTAAAATTAATATCAAAGAAAGCGTACGGCCAATGATCCGCCCGACGGCCTACCCCATTTTGAAAACCATTAGCGACTCACCTGAAGAGCTGGTAGTTTCACAAGACGAAATGCCGGGCGAAATTTTGGAATCCGTAAAAAAGGTCATCAAAACTTACCTTCCAGGGTTGAACGACGCCACTGTCACCATCAATCCGCAGCTGACGAATTTCACCTTGGACCCTGAGACGGTGCGCGCCCGCCGAGCTGCCAAAGCTTCACCCCAAGACAGCCAACGTTACGTGGTTACCCTGAAGAAAATTTACGAATACCATGAAAAGCAGCATGACTACTATGCCCGGGTTACTTTTGACAATCACGGTGAAATCATCAAACTGAGCGCTTCCAGATAAAACGCCAATACACAGACTTTGCCACATTCTTTCGGAGGCTGATCAACGCGCATCAGCCTCTTTTTATTATCTACTGGAGGATGCCCCAATTTTCGCACGGATTTTGATAACGTAGTTATAATAATAGTAAGTTGGATGATAAATATTAATGCGGTCATTCCAGCCTGTTCATGATAAGAAGCATTGAACATTAGGTTTGAAAAATTCTTACATGCGCACTAAGAAGGAGAGAAATGTACGGATATAGTGGAAAAATTCTCCATATCGACCTGAAAACGCGAAAAACTTGGGTCGAAGAGAAGCCAGAAGACTGGTACAAGCTTTGGATCGGCGGTGTCTCCATGGCAACCAGGCTGTGCTGGGAGAATATCGTCCCTGGAAGGGACGCTTACGAAGAGACCAACCCGATCTGTATTGCCAACGGCATTTTCACCGGGACTCCGGTGCCAGTAGGCGGAAAATTTGGCCTGGCAAGCAAATCTCCGCTGACCGGCATGATTGGCGATTCGCTCTCGGGCAGCTGGTTCTCAATTGCACTCAAGCGTGCCGGTTGGGATGGCGTCGTCCTCCACAATAAAAACGAGCGCTGGACGCACGTCTTCATTGATGATGACCGCGTACAATTCCTCGACGCAACCTGGCTTTTAGGTAAAAACACATACGAAACCGAAGAAGCCATCCGGGAAAAATTTGGCGACGATCAAATTCGTTCTTGCACCATCGGCCCTGCCGGTGAACACATGGTACGCTACGCCAACGTGACGAATGACGGACGCCAGGCCGGCCGCACCGGTCACGGCGCCGTTTGGCACACTAAGAAGCTGAAGGCACTCTCCGTACGCGGCACGCACGGCGTGAGGGTTTTTGACCCTAAAAAATTGAATGAACTTTCCTTCAAAATATCCGAATCATCGCAAGGTAAAGATACTGAAAAATATCGCATTTACGGGACGGCAACCGGTCTGTTGAACACCAATAAGATGGGCGTCTTGCCGACACGCAACTACCAGGAAGGCGTTTTTGAATACGCTAACCTGATCAGCGGTGAATACCTCGATGAACACCATAAAGTAAAGGTTATCGCCTGCGCCCAGTGCCCGATCGCCTGTGAGCAGATGTCGATTGTCAAGACCGGTGAATACAGCGGCGCAATGACCGGCATCGAGTATGAAAGCCTGCAAGCCGTCAGCTCGAACCTGGGCATTTCAGACATGCGTGCCTGCATCAAACTGGTTGATCTTTCTGACCGCTCCGGCATGGACAGCATGAGCATGGGCGTCAGTATTTCATTCGCCATGGAAAGTTACGAACGGGGTGTCTTAAAGAAGGAAGACTTTGCCTGCAAAAAATATCCCGATGGCATGGAGATGAATTTTGGGAATGCGGATGCAGCTGTGACACTGGCAGAAATGATCCGTGACCGCGAAGGAATAGGCAGTCTTTTGGCCGAAGGCACGCGCATTGCTTCACGCACGATTGACCTTGAGCGTGGCAGTGAGACCTATAAGTGGGCCATGAACGTCAAAGGGTTGGAATGCCCGGGTTACGACGCGCGCTCCCTCAAAACCTTCTCAGTTGGGCTGGCAGTCGGCACCCGTGGTGGCTGCCACAACCGTTCCGCCGCTTACGACCCGGATATGAAAGGTGAAACTAATCGTTTCACCGTAGATGAAACCCGCGGCCGGATTGCTGCTGAATCTGAAGAGTATGCCGCCGTTTATGATACCCTGCCGCTGTGCAAGTTCATTCGACGTTGTTTTACTGGCAAGGCCGACCGGTCCGGAGCGTGGCCTGCGATCGCAGAACTGATCAACGCCACCACCGGCTGGAATTTTGGCTACGACGAAGTGGATGAAATTGGTGTTCGCGCGCATGAAATCAAAAAAGCGTTCAATATCCGCGAAGGTTGGACCACCAAGGATGACGACCTGCCCTACCGCTGGAAACACGACCCATTCACCATCGGCCCAAGCGCTGGTGTCGTGGTCAGCGAGGAAGAGCTGGCTTATCTTAAAAAGCTGTACTACGAAGCCAAGGGCTGGCGTGAAGACGGAATGATCCCAAAAGAAAAGCTGATCCGGCTGGGCATGCCGGATGTAGCCGAGCAGATAGGAGTCTAAGGAGCAGAATGGCAACATCGACCTCAAAACACGCCTACGTTGACTGTGATCCAGTGAAGTGTGTAGGCTGTCAGCTATGTGAATACGTTTGTTCGTTTGCCAAAACCGGCGAATACAATTCATACCGCAGCCGGATCAGGACGGTGCGGGTGGATGAAGTCTTGATCACCGCCATCACCTGCCGCACCTGCGAAAACGCTCCTTGCGTGGTGGTTTGTCCGCGTGACGCGCTCAATCAGGATCCGCTCACTGGCATCATCCATATCGACACCTCCCGCTGTGATGGCTGTGCCTGGTGTGTTGAAGCCTGCGACTTTGGCGCCATCACCATTAACCCGGTCACTCGCCTGGCTGAGATTTGCGACCAGTGCGAAACCCTTGAAGAAGGCCCGCAGTGCGTTTTGTGGTGCCCCAAGAAAGCCCTGGAACTGACCACACCAGATCAGCGCGCGCAGAAAAGCCGGCAAGATTTGGTGAAACAGAGCCTTGAATTTCCACAAAAAGCCAAGGATCCTCAATGAGCGAACAACCCGAACAAAAAGATGATGAACTGCGCATCGGTGTGTACGTCTGCCATTGCGGCAGCAATATTGCGGGTGTCATCCCACCTAAAGAGGTGGCAGATTTTGCTGCGGAGCTCCCAGGCGTGGTCCATGCCACGGACACGATGTATGCCTGTGCCGACAGCGGTCAGAGGCTGATTAAAGAAGACATCAAAAAGTACAACCTGAATCGGGTCGTCGTTTCGGCTTGTTCGGTCCGAATGCACGAACCCACCTTCCGCGCCGCTGTCGCTGAGGCTGGCCTCAATCCGTTCCTGATGGAAATGGCCAACATCCGCGAGCAATGCACCTGGGCTCACGGCCATGACCGGCAAGGCGCCTTAGCCAAAGCCAAAGACCTGACTGCATCGGCCATCGCCAAAGCTTCATTTCTGCGGCCGCTCGATATGATCAGCGTGCCGGTCTCACACAAGGCGCTGGTGATCGGCGGCGGTGTCGCTGGCATCAATGCCGCGCTTGACCTGGCAGAACAAAACATTCCGGTAGTTTTGGTAGAAAAAGAACCAACGATTGGAGGGGTCATGGCGCAGCTCAACAAGACCTTTCCAACGATGGACTGCAGTATATGAATTCTTGCGCCCAAAATGGTTGACGCGGCGCGTCAGCCCCTAATTGATGTCAAAACTTATACTGAAGTCGAAAAAGTCGAAGGTTTCGTCGGAAACTTTAAAGTCACCCTGCGCGAAAAAGCCAAATACGTTCGTGCTGACCGCTGCAATGGCTGCGGTGCCTGCGCCAAAGTCTGTCCGGTTGAGGTGCCCAATTACTTCGAGATGAATCTTGCCCCGCGCAAGGCGGCATACATCCCGATGAGTCAGTCTGTACCTTTGGTCTACAACATTGACCTGGACGCCTGCATTCACTGCTACAAGTGCGTTGAGGCCTGCGGGCCGCTGGAAGCCATCGACTTCAGCATGCAGGACAAGCTGATCGAAGAAGAAATCGGCGCAATTATCGTAGCTACCGGGTTCAGTCATTTTGATCCATCCCCGATGGAAGAATATGGCTATAACCGCTATCCCAATGTGATCACCTCCATGGAGCTGGAGCGGCTGAACAATTCGGCTGGCCCGACCGCCGGAAGTCTGATCCGGCCGAGCGACAATGTGAGGCCGCAGAAACTGGCCTTCATCAACTGTGTCGGCTCACGCGATAAGCGTTTCAACGAGAGCTGCTCCAATTTTTGCTGCATGTACTCCATCAAAAATGCGGTTCTGCTGAAACAAATGAACCCGGCTGTCGACCTGACGATCTATTATATGGACATCCGCACACCTTCGAAGGGTTATGAAGAATTTTATAATCGCGCGCGGGCCATGGGTATCCATTTCGTTCAAGGCCGTCCGGCCATGATCACCGAAGACCCCCAAAGCCACAACCTCTACATTCATAGTGAGGATATTTCCTTGGGCAAAGTAGTTGAACATGAGTACGATATGGTCATACTCAATCAGGCCGCCGTGCCCCAACCCGATCAAAACCACATGAGCTCGGTGCTGAATGTTGCCCAGAGCCCGGGCGGCTGGTTTATGGAATACCACCCTAAACTGCGCCCGATTGACAGCCCAACAGATGGTATTTTCTTCGCCGGCGCCTGCCAGGGCCCCAAGGATATTCCCGCCAGCGTCGCTCAAGGCTCAGCTGCCGCGGCGCGCGCATCACGCATTCTTCACTCAAAAACCTGGCAGATTGAACCGACGATTGCCACCGTCTGGCCCGACCGCTGCGTCAGTGCCGAAGGTAAAGCCTGCGGGATTTGCGAACGTTCTTGCCCGTATGGTGCCATTAACTACGAGCGCGGCAAGGCCGCTGAGGTGATCAGCGCCAAATGCCACGGCTGTGGGGCTTGCGTTGGCGAGTGCCCGCATGACGCGATCACTCAGCTGCACTACACTGACGCCCAAATTTTGTCACAAATCCGCACACTTTTGGCGGAAGAACCCCATAAGAAGATCCTCGCGCTCCGCTGCCACTGGTGTTCATATGGTGGTGCGGATCTGGCTGGTACCAGTCATTTTGAGTACACCGCCAATGAGCGCGGGATCAAAGTAATGTGCTCTGCCCGCATGGACGCTGATTTTATCTACGAAGCCTACCGTCTGGGCGCTGGAGCCATCCTTTATTCAGGTTGCCATCCACAGGACTGCCACTACATCACCGGGCAGGTAGTTGGGGCCAAACGTGCCAAACGGCTGGAATCCATTTTTGAGCGGCTGGAAATGAGCCCGGGTCGTTTTCGGGTGGAATGGATCAGCGCCGCAGAGGGTGATAAATATGCCCGGGTGCTGAATGAAATGCAGGCCGCGCTTGACGCAATTCCAGAAGCGGATCTACTCGCCGAGATTGAGCGCATCCGGCCAGACATGGCCAAGCGCCTGTCACGCCTGCCTAACATCCCGGGGGTTCAAAAAGCGATGGATCATACCGAAGTGTTGGTGAACACAATACTCTCCAAAGAAGGGGTAAAAGAATGATCCAGACCACCTTTGCGGACGAAGTCCGATCCATCCCGCAGGGCGAAAACCTGGAAATGTGCTATTCCTGCGGCACTTGCACCAGCAAGTGCATGATCCAGCAAAAGTTGGAGCCCTCCTACAACCCCCGCCGGCTAATCCGGATGGTGATGATGGAGATGCGGGATGAAGCGTATGCCAACCCAACAACCTGGTTATGTTCCTCATGTGACTTATGCTATCCGGCATGCCCACAGCAGATTCACATTTCCGGGGTTATCAACGCCGTCCGCCAGACTGCGCTGGAGAATGGCCAAAAAAGCCCGCTTTCCACGGCAGTTGTGGACGCGCAGACCTGTGTTGCTTGCGGCTTGTGCGCGCAGGTCTGCCCTTACGATGCAATCACACTCCAAAAGCGCAAAGTGCCCTATCGCGGCGAGATCACGGTCGCAGTGGTTGACGCCGGGCATTGCATGGCCTGCGGCACCTGTGGGGCAGCTTGCCGCTCCAACTCGATCGGGATTCCGCAGGAATTCTCTGACCAACAAATCATGGAAAATCTCTGGATGCACCTTAATCCCCAGGAAACGGAGGTTTTCTGATGGCAGACTCTCCTGAAATCATTCTCTTTCAGTGTCAGTGGTGCCTGTATGCGCCTGAAGACCAGGATTGGGTCGATCACCAGCTACCGCAGAACGTCTCGCTGATAAAAGTGCCTTGCACCGGGCGGATCGATCCGCTCCTGGTGCTGAATGCCGTCCAGGGCGGCGCTCAGGGCATCATGATTTGTGGCTGCATCCCCGAAAACTGCCATTTCAAGGCCGGCAATCTTTCCGCCCGGCGTCAGTTGGACGAATTTGCCGCCTTTCTGGACTTTACCGGCTTTGACCGCCAGCGCGTGCGTTTCACTTGGCTAAACCTGCAAGACCGCGGGCGAATTCAGCACGATCTTTCCATGTTCATTGAGGATGTGCAAGCCCTGCCAGAAGATGATCATTTACACACGCGCATTCCGGCACCATTGGGAGGCTCGGATGACTGAACTTGAAACGCAAATCCGCGCTGAGGTGGCGCAACTATTTACGGAAGACAAAATCGACGTCTTCGTCGCTTTCCGTCCGGCGGATGCGCCAATGCGGCCCCAGCCGGCTTTCTTCTACCCAGGCGACAGCCTGGACGAGCTTGTATACAACGGTTTTTGCCAGAACAATCTGGCCAACTATCTGACCCGCTTTTCAGACAGCACCCGCCTGGGAATGCTGGTGCGCGGCTGTGAAAACCGTTCGGTCAACGCATTAATTGTCGAAAAGCAACACCCCCGCGAAAACCTGGTGTTGGTGGGCATCCCCTGCACCGGCATCATCGACTGGCGCAAAGTAATTGCCCAAACCGGTGAAAATGTCATTGCCGCCTGCGAAGATGGCGACATGGTTGCAGTGCAGACGCCTGCAGGTGCTTACCACCTGCCGCGCCAGCCATTGCTGCATGGTTCATGTGCACGCTGCACCCAGCCCAACCCGCAGAGCGCGGATATCCTGATCGGCACACCGCAAAACGAAATCAGCCCAGACCAGCAGCGCGCAAGCGTCGCCTTGGACGAAGCCCGCTCACTGGCGGAACGCTATGCCTGGTTCCGACAAGAAGCGGAACGCTGCATCCGCTGCTATGCTTGCCGGGAAGCCTGTCCGATGTGTTACTGCGAAGAATGCTTCGTGGACCATTCGGTACCACGCTGGACGGAAAGCGGCATCACCCCGGCGGGAACTCAAGGCTGGCACCTCATCCGAGCCTTTCATCAGACCGGCCGCTGCACCAGCTGCGGAGCCTGTGAGAGAGCCTGCCCGATGGACATTCACATGACCTACCTCACCGAGAAGCTTAATCTGGACATGGCCGAGCAATACCAATTCTCGGCCGGCATGGATGATCACACCCAGCCGCCATTTGCCGCGTTCAGCATGGATGACAAGAAGCGGTTCACGCTTCTCTAAAGGCCCAGCACATGACCAAAATAGTTAACAAAACTTACCTCATGGACGTCTTGCACGCCTGGCAGGAAGCAAGCGATGTCTACGTGCCGCAAAAGCAGGCCGGGTACAGCCAGTTCCAACTGCTGACGGATGACTCAGAAATCACGCTTGAGGAACCGCACAATACCCGTTACCCGCCCAAAGCATTCTTTTTGCCTCAGTCCGAAACACTGATGACTTTTCAACGCGCCACCGGTCAGTTGCAAACCGCTCCGCTTACGGTTCGCCGGCGGATCATTTTCGGAATTCGGCCCTGCGACGCGAAAGCTGTCACACTGCTTGACACGGTTTTTGACAGCAGCGAGAGCCCGGACCCATATTGGAAAGAACGCCGCGAACAGACCATGCTGATTGGGCTGGGATGCAGCCATCCCTGCCCCACCTGCTTTTGTACAACAGTCGGGTCTGGCCCGTTTGATGCGGCCGGGTTGGATGCCCTGCTGACAGACTTGGGTGAAGCCTGGCTGGTGGAGCCACTCAGTGACAAAGGCCGCCAATTAATGGAAGGCTTGCCTGAAGCCAACATGGAAGAGATCAACTCAGCTGGCAGCGTGCAAGCCCAGGCTTTGCACGAAATTCAGCCGGCATTTGAAACCAGTGGGCTTAAAAGCCACCTGGACCAGATCTTCGACACGAAAATTTGGGACCAGTTTGCCGCGTCCTGTCTGGGCTGTGGCATCTGCACCTTCCTCTGCCCGACCTGTTTTTGCTTTGACATTGTCGATGAAGTGCAGCGTGGCAGCCGGGTACGCAACTGGGATACGTGCATGTTTAGGGTTTATTCACAAGAAGCTTCCGGCCATAATCCCCGCCCCTCCCGCCGGGAACGGACCCGCCAACGCCTGATGCATAAGTATAGCTACTGGCTTGACCAGATAGATGAAATCGGCTGCACCGGCTGTGGGCGCTGCGTTCGCTACTGCCCGGTCGGCCTGGATATCCGCGCCATGTTGCGTCAAGCGGGTACTTACGAAAGCGAGGTGGCACATGCCGGCTAATCAGCACGCTCTGCCTAACCCTTACCTGCCGACGCCCATGCGGGTGCTGCATGCCTATTATGAATCGACGGATTCGACGCTGAAAACGCTTGAGCTTACTTTTGAAAACCAGCAGGATCGCCTCAAGTTTTTCAGCAAATTTAACCCGGGGCAATTTTGCCAGCTGTCTGTCTTTGGAAAGGGAGAATCTCCGCTGGGCGTGGCATCCGCTGCCTGGGAAGGTGACTTTGTGCGCTTCACCATCCAAAAGATGGGCGCTGTCACCAAAGCGCTGCATCTACTTAAACCGGGCGACCCTCTGGGAATGCGCGGTCCGCTGGGGAATGGCTTCCCGCTGAGCGATTGGGCTGGCAAAAACCTGGTCATCATCGGCGGCGGTTGCGCATTTTCCACGCTTTATGCCCTGACCAAACACGTCCAGCACCCGCTTAACCGTCCGTTTTTTGGTCAATTGGTGGTAATTTACGGGGCACGCACCTCCGGCTTGTGCATGTATAAACATGACATTCAAAGCTGGTACCAACGGGACGACATGGAAGTTCACCAGGCCATCGACATCCCCGAGGAAAATTGGGAGCATCACGTTGGCTACGTTCCCGACGTGGTCAAACAGGTTGCGCCCTCACCCGACAACGCCGTGGCGATCGTCTGCGGTCCGCCCATCATGACCAAATTCACCCTGCCGGCGCTGGTTGAGCTTGGCTTCGCCCCGGAAACCATTTTTACTTCGCTCGAAAAGCGGATGAAATGCGGCTTGGGGAAATGCGGCCGGTGCAACCTGGGCTCCAAATACATTTGCAAAGATGGCCCGGTCTTCAGTTTGGCGCAATTAAACGCGCTGCCTGCGGATATTTGATGGAGTAAGCATGAGTCAACGAGGAATCGCTCAGAAAACGAAGACAGCTCATCAGATGAGCATCCAGCGTGGCATGGTGACCCGAAATTACCTGATGACCTGGGACCTGGATAAATGCGTCGGCTGTCAGATCGGACCAATCAGCTGCCCAAAAAGTGCCTTAACCCATGTGCCAGCCGTATTGGAAAACGGCAGGATCATCCAAAAGGCATCCGTGGATGTCGATGAAAAGAAATGCGTGAACTGTGGCATCTGCGTGGAATGTTGCCCCACCCACGCCATTGAGATGACCGTGAACGGTAAAGCGGAAAACCCGGCGTTGGAGTATCAGGCCTTTCCGGAGCTGATCACCAAGACTATTTTCCGAAAAGAGCTGTTCGACTTCAGCCTAAAAGATTTCGTCATCAACAATTGCCCGACCGGCGTCATCAGCTATGACCCTGAACGCGAAACCATGCGTATTGATTTCGATCACTGCATCCATTGCCGGCAGTGCGAAGTCGCCAGCAATGGCGCTTTCGAGGTACGCCAGGCCTGGGTTGGATCGGTAGAGCTGCACCAACAGCGCTGTGTGGAAGGCTGCCTGGCCTGCGCTGATATCTGTCCTACCCGCGCCTTGCACGTTGACGAAAGCGGAAAGCTGGTCCTGGCAGATTACTACTGCATTAAATGTGGTGCCTGTATGCAGGTTTGTCCAGTTAAACCGGAATACGCCGATGAAATATTCACTTTCGAATACTCCGGCATGCAGCTCACCCGCACGCTTCAAAAATTGACCAACCGCGAGCAGCTGCCTATCAAAGTTGAAAGATGGCGTGTCAATCACACGCCAATCAGCAGTGCTGCCTGGATCGAAGCCTTGCGCAAACTTTCAGACGACAAAGCGTCCATGGTCGAAATTGACCGCAAACGCGCGCTGAGGCGTGAAGATTTAGTCCGAGCGCTGCAAAAGGATAAAGTTAAACCAGATCGCTCCAACCGCCCTGGCAAATAACCCGATGTGACTTAAGCGGTTCACAGCCTTTAATCGATGTGGTTTGAGGAAAAAATATGCCACCAAATACAATCTTCCTTTTCATCCCGTTCATGCGCCAGCTGACGGTTGACAGCTCTGCTGAAGAAATCGCGCGCGTGGAAGAAATCCTGAAAAGCCAACAAATTCCCTACCGGATCAATTCGATCCGTACCCGTGGAGATATCGGTTCAGCCCTCGACGCCAGGTCGTACGCCCGCTCCAATATCGCCTTATACAAAGGCTCTGCTACCCCTTCGGTTATCTATCGCATTTACGTACGCCGGCGGGATTACGCCTGGGCAAAAAAACTTGTATATGGAAATTAAGGTAATCGCTTCCGGTTATTACTCGCGTACCCGTCCGGGCTGACCGTCTGTAGCTTCGGCGCCGAACCCAAAGCGACTGACAAAATCGAAAGACCAACCGGTGTCTTTCCCGTATTCCGGATTGGTTTCTCCTTTCGAAAAAATCACGACCCGCGCTTTTGACCGAAGCCGGCCAAAGCCTTTTTGATCTGCTGTGGCTGAAATGACATTGCGGAAGGTTCCGCTGTTAATGTAATATTTGGCCTTTGAATCTTCGCTGGAGAGCAGTTCCACGATTGGATTATGCGTATGGCCACTGACGATGCAGGTCACGTTGGAAGCGCCCGGCAGCAAGCAGGCCTCTTTGGCAACAAACGGAAGCGGAGAGCTGATCTGAAGCTTTCCCACTAACGCGTCCATGAGCCGGCGGATGGTGCCATAATTGAAGCCGCGCTTCCAGGTGCGCCGTCTGAGAAAACGCCGGATTGCAGCAGCGGTAAGGCCTGTCAGGCCGCCCAAACTGATGAATTTCTCTTCCAATTCTGCGTTACCAGCAATGTCACTCAGCGCCAGATCGATCACTGGCTCCAGGAATCTCCAGACGTCATTTTCCGTTATGCCAGGAGTTGTAAACAAGAACCTGGGTAGTGCCTGGGAAGGCCGGACGTTATCAAAGTCAATCAGACGTTGATAGACCGACATCAGCTCCGGGATGGCTGCGATTGTAGGTTCTGTGTAATATTGTTTGAAAAAGAAAGGCAGTTTGGCCGCCACTTCCAAGGTTACAATATCACCGAGCACTGGCCGATCATAGTATTCGGGTTGAATAAAAGTCGGAATGGATGGCCACAAGTGGAGATCCATACCAAAATTAGCGGCATCGTATTCATGTCCATGCCGGATCAGCGCAATCGCCTCCCCGTCGGAATAGTGCAGATATTGATGGTCAAACGGGTCGTTTGAGAGCGGAATTCCCAACAGCTGCCGCGTCATTTTCCGAATCGCCCCGCTGGCATTCAGCAGGCGGTCGTGATTGCCCGGGATAAAGTGCGTTCTGACCGGGATCTTCAGGATGGCAGCCAGATTCTTGAACGTCTCCAGGGTTTCATGGACCGATTGCTCAGAGACGATCACATCCAATATCTCCAAGATCCGGTTCTCCAGTGCGCTTCCGGGGGTGACTTCATCCAGGTTTACATATGGCCGGAGGTTATCCTGCAGCCAAAGGGTGGAGCGATTCATTTCAAATATGTCACCCGCCAGGACGAGATCGAGCACCTCGATGTTTTCTTCGCTGATGAATTCACTGATTTCGCGAAAGTAGGCCCGGTAGACGCTGCCAGGCAGGTTGTGGTCAAAGGACCGATCACCAATTTTGAATGACCTGGATTCAGCCAAATGCAAATCAGATAAAACAACGATCATAAATTAACTATTCCTCCCCCATTATCTCGCAGTTTCAGGCGCATTTTTCTGGCTGCACAGTGATCACTGTGCCACGTCAATGGTGAAGGCACCAGCTTCCTTGCTGCCGATCAGCAATTTATACGGCTCCCCGGGCACGAAGCTCAGCGCTTGAAAACGCCAGGGGTACCCATCCAGGGGCATACGTAGCCAGCTCAGGCCACAGTCGCTGCTCAGGTATATTGCGCCCAATCCGCTAGCGGCCACGCGGCAGCCCTCCTCAGGGGAGCTGGCCAGGGTATAGACTTCTTCATCGGCGATGACGGCTATCCAATCACCAGTTGTGGGATCA
>AMWB02020282.1_pt1 | contig 21862 bp, 16 predicted proteins | sample 200311 | NCBI WGS metagenome assembly AMWB02 (sample SAMN02737377, study PRJNA173069) | bioreactor metagenome | biome: anode biofilm in microbial fuel cells | place: USA: California | collected 2010-12-16 | reverse complement strand
AGATTTTTATTGCCGAGTCCTTTGATATACGGATAAAGTATCACTGATAACAGAAAAGCGGCGTACGCGGAAGAACACCTCGAACAAACCGCGACTTTTCCGCCAAAAATCCAAAATGAGCGTTCATCAAGTTGATGACAGGTGGTGGAATAAAAAACATACCCGAAATCCGCTATTTTTGACCAGAATCCGCCAAAATTGTCGAAAACCGGAATTATAAATATGAACAGTGTCCACGTAATGGACACCGATAAAAAGATAATGTATATTCTCCTATTCAATTATTTTCTCCCAAAACAAAAAATGCATACCTGCCGTAAAGATAAGAAATAAGAAGGATTTACAATTTTAATGAATTTTAAGATTATTTGCAACTTTATATTTTATTTATTGAAATAATTTAGTTAGTTTTGCATATTCAGATTAAGTTTAGTTCTTTTACATTTCATAAACCTTAAACTTATTTGTCATGAAAATTAATATCACTGCCAGACATTTTAAAGCAAAGGAATCTACTCAAACATTGATTAAAGAAAGGATTAACGCGCTCGAAAAATATAACGAAAACATTATACATGCAAATGTAGTATTGTCTTACGACAAGCCTCCATCCGACACAAAGTACTGTGAAGTCATAATAAAACTTAAGGAAAAAGTTCTGACCGCCAAGGAATCGGCGGGTGATTTTGAAAAAGCAATAGACTTCGCTCTTGCGAAGATTGAAACCAGACTATATAAAGTCAAAGACAAACAAAAATCTAAAATCCATTCAAAAACAAAATAACAATTATTGATAGACAGCCTAAAAGACATCAAAGAAATTAAGAAAGACAGGATTTCCGTTGAGTTCTTCTACGAGGAATGCAGGAACAGATTCCAGTTGAAGAAAGTAACGCACGGCAAGATATTGCCCGGCAGGATTATAAACGAGAAAGACCTTCACAGACCGGGGCTGGCGCTGGCGGGATACGTTGAACTGTTTTCATATAACCGTATACAGATTTTCGGCAACACGGAAAACAAGTACCTGAACAAACTTTCCAAGAAGGATAGGAAGGAAACCCTCGAAAGATATTTTTCTTTCGACATGCCGTGCATAATATTCACTCACGGAAACAAACCCTCCGCGGAAATACTCCGCCTCGCGGAGAAGCGGCATATTCCGGTTTTCATGACGTCATTAAATACTGTCAGGTTCTATTCGGTAATAACCGATTTCCTCGATGACCAGTTTTCGGCTCAGGCGGCAATACACGCCTCGTTCGTGGACGTTTACGGCGTCGGACTGCTCTTCTGCGGAAAGTCGGGAATCGGAAAGAGCGAAATCGCTCTCGACCTCATCGAGCGCGGACACAGACTCGTTGCTGACGACATAGTCGTAGTGTCAAAGAAACTTGAAAGCGTGCTGCTCGGCTCGGGTACGTCTCTCGCAAAACACTTCATGGAAATACGAGGGCTCGGCATTATCGACATAAAGAGGATTTTCGGCATTAGGGCCATCAGATATCAGAAAAGAGTGGAGGTAATCGTCGAACTCGAGACCTGGGACAGCAGGAAAACTTATGACAGAACAGGGCTCGACACTAACATCGTGAACATACTCGGCGTCGATATCGAGAAAATCAACCTGCCGATTTTTCCGGGTAAGAATATAACTGTCATTGCGGAAGTTATTGCTCTTAATTATCTTTGCAAGCATTACGGTTACAACGCTGCGAAAATCTTCGAAAAGCAGCTTGCCGACCGTATAAAACTCAACTCCAAGGCGGACAAGTTCGCGAACGAACTCAGGTTCCGCAGAAGCACGGAGTATTTTGAGCACGATTTTGAATAACAATTTTATAATTTTTAAACGGAGGTATCTTAATGGTCTGGACGTTAGAGTTGGCATCTTATCTCGATGATGCACCTTGGCCGGCGAATAAAGCTGAGTTAATTGATTACGCAACCAGGACAGGCGCACCGAAAGAAGTTGTCGAGAACTTGATGGAGCTCGAAGATTCAGATGAGCCGTACGAAAGCATCGAGGAGATCTGGCTCGATTATCCTACGGACGAAGACTTCTTTTACGATGAAGAAAATAAAGATTTCTAATCTTCTATTAATTTTATGATAAAACCCAATATATTTTGATATTGGGTTTTTTAATAATGAATGAGATTATTTAAAGCAGTTTTTTTATCAATCCTTTTTGTCTCTCTTTCCGCTTCCCTGATACTCGCGCAGGATGAAGACGAGCCCGCTGTACGAAAAATCAGGCTCGGCGGGATCGAGATTGATTTCACTAAGACTAAAAGTTTTGACGAGGAACAAATTGAAGCAATCATAAAAACAGGAAACTCGGATTACTTCAGTTACGATGATTTCATTCTCGACATAAAAAGAATAGAGAAATTCTATTTTGACAACGGATACTTCGATTCCTTCGTCGATACGTCTACCGCGGCAAACGGAGACTCCGAAATCGACGCGCGTTTCATTATCACGGAAAACGAGCCTTACATTATTCGGGAAATACACTATTTCGGTCTCGAAAATCTCCCTCCCGATATTAGAAAAGAAATATTCACGGAAAATTCCGCCGAAATTAATGTCAATGATGTTTACAATAAAATCGCCATAAGCACCGAAGCCGCGCGTGTCACAAAGTATCTGCAGAATAACGGATACGCTTTCGCGTACATTGATAATCCCGAAATCGTGCGCTATCAGTCGAAAAATCCCGAACTTGCCCATAAGGTTATCGTCAACTTCAACTGCACGACGGGCAAAAGTTACAGGATGGGAAAGACTAAAATCAAGATAACAAGCAACAAGTACAGGCTCGACCTGGACGACATTCTTGACGAACTGGAGTATACGGAAAACGATATTTACAGCAAGGAAAAAATCATAACCAGCGAAAACCGTCTGAACAGAATGAACATTCTCGAGAACCCGAGAATTGTAATAACTGAAATCGATACCGTCGGGAATATCATTAATCTCAGCATCAACACATCGCTTACAAACAAGTATGAGCTTCAACCCGAGTTGCTCGGATACGATATCGATAATTCCTTCTTCGCGGGTATCGGTCTCTCGTTCACGGACAGATACTTTCTCCAGAATTCCAGAACGTTCACTTCCAAACTCCGCGGGCTCGCGAACTCTGTCGACACTTACAGAATGGAGTATCTGCTCGAACTTCAGCAGCCGCATATATTCAGAAACAATAAAATTACGGGCAACTGGAATCTCAGTTACGTTCTCTATTCTTTTGACGAATTCAGGGTCGGCATCGCAAAGAACAAGTTTACGATTAATTACGAACTTCCGAAACACACTTTTATAAACAATCTTTCTTTCGATTGGAAACTGACCAACGAACGATTCGCGCTGAAGACCGATTTACTCGATACGGGAGGCGCCGTTTTGCTCGGGTCAGATTTCGTTTCAAACTTCCTGAATTCGGCGCTTGGACTTAACGTGGTTCATTCAAGCATCGACAATTACCAGTTTCCTACGAACGGATTCTTTCAGTCTTATTACATTGAGGAATGCGGACTATTGAGCAGCCTTATTAAAGAGATTTTTTCCGTCTCTACAATAAACTACCTGAAATTCTCGTTCATTAATAAATTCTTCGTGCCGGTCAGTTCAAACGCGCAGAAATCAGCTCTGGCGTCGAAGTTCATGATTGGAAACATTTATCAGTATAATCAGGATGAGAACAGCAAAGCGCTAACAGTAAACTTCCTTCCTCTTGACTATAAGTTCATCGCGGGAGGAAGCACGAGCGTCAGAGGATGGGGCTCGAGAAAACTCGGAACGTTTCCTGAAAAAGACGTCGGCGGAAATTTCATAATTGAAGGCAGTTTCGAGCACAGGACCCGTCCGTTCCTCGACAGGAAAGGATTGATAAAGGATCTCGGATTCGTGGCGTTTTTTGATTACGGCAACCTCTGGGACGATATTAAAAAATTCCGCATCAGCGACATCGCCCTCGCTGTGGGTGTCGGACTCCGCTATTATACAATCGTAGGTCCTGTCAGGTTCGACCTTGGCTTTAAACTTTACGATTATGACCCCGCCGCGGGCACCAGTAAGTGGCTTTTTAAGAATAATGCTTCAACAATCTTTTCAAACAAACTGACGCTGCAGTTCGGCATTGGTAATACTTTCTGATTTATGTGGAAAAATATAATAGGACAAAAAAGAGTAATTTCGATTCTAAGAAACATCCATAAAAGCGGAAGGATTCCTCATTCTTTCATTTTCCACGGCATTGAAGGCGTCGGGAAGGATGCCGCTGCTATTGAATTCGCGAAACTAATAAACTGCGATTCCCCCGACGATGTAAACGGAGCTTGCGACGAATGCAAATACTGCAGGCAAACCAACTCTCTGAATTCATCAATCTTTAAATTCATTACCGCCCTCCCCGCTTCAAGAAAAGAAACCGATGACGGCGAGAATCCCGCTTCGGGTCTTTCCGAAACGGACGCGGAAATCCTGAGCACGGAACTGCGGCGGAAATCCGAAGATTATTATCACAGGATAAACATACCCAAAGCGAATACGATTAGAATTGACAGCATAAGGCAGGTAAGAAGAGAAATTTACCTGACCCCCGACAGGGGAAAGAAAAAAATATTCCTGATTTCAAACGCCGACCTGATGAACCAGAACAGCGAGAACGCGTTTCTTAAAATTCTCGAAGAACCTCCGGGTGAATCGGTTATAATACTTACGACGTCGAGAATCAACTCTCTTCTTCCGACTGTAATCGGAAGATGCCAGAAAATTAAATTCGATTCGATTGGAAACGATGACCTCCTCGTTTTCCTGAAATCCTATGCGGAAAATATCCCTCAGGAGGAAATGAACCTTCTCGTTAACATATCGAACGGAAGCCTGCAGAAACTGAAGAGCATCGTGAACGATAATTTCCTGACACTCAGGGACAGTGTGATAGATTATCTCAGATCCGTTATCACGAACAATCAACAGAATATTTCATCGATAATCTCTTCCGTGACTTCATCGAAAGACAAAGAACTTGTACGGCAGTTCCTTTATTTAATGATTTTATGGTTCAGGGACATTATTGTTTCGAAAAGTTCAAACGACGGCATCGTTATAAACAGGGACAGGATAGACAGCGTATCAAAATTCTCGGCAAGATATAAAAGTGACGAATTTGAGATAATTAATAATCTTGAAACGTGCATAAGCGACATCGACAGGAATGTGAACATGGAAATAATGCTGTACAGCCTTACGTACAATCTGAGAGGCTTAATCAGAATTCAATGATAAGGTTCTCGGCTTTCCAACCGCCTTTTACTCCGATTTTCTTGTTGAAGAAAAAGAATCGCTCCGACGGCCTGAAAGGATAAGCCTCGCCGAAATCGTAATCCGTGTTCGAATCGGAATCGGCATAAGCGAAAAGATAATAATCACCTTCTATAATGCCCCTGAATGAAAAGACGGAATCGGAGATGAGTATTGTGGTAAAGTTTTGTTCAGGTTTGTTGTCCGTCAATAAATTCACGACTATGTTTCCGACCGCCTTTTCCCTGTTCTTCGCGTAACCCGATATCTCAACGCATTTGATTTCTTCCGCCACAGTGAACCTCAGGTTGTAAACCAACCCGGATTTAATCTTCGATAAATCAAACGACAGGACGCAGGAAGTTCCGAAATCGTAATTCCCCGTTGGTATTATTTCGAGCAGCGAATCGTTGAGCCAGTTGCTCACGTATCTGATTTTATTCCCGAGTGTATCTTTCAATGTGGTGTTCTCCGAGACATAATCCCTGTTCAGCAGGCTGCTCTTGAAATGAATGTAAATCCTCGACAGGAGACCTGTGCTCTTCTGTCCGTTGAGAACGTTCGAATATATAAATCCCGTTGAATCGGTTTTCAGAAGATTAAAAAAGTCCTTGCCCGAATAATATTCCTTGCCCGCTATCATGTTCTTCAGTATGAAGTTGCACTGCGGGGATTCGATATCCTCACCTATTATGAAATCCGCGGCGGCACAGGAAATCGATTCGAACTCTTTGTCATATAATCCGTTCCTGTCGTTGTCGAATACAGCAAACACCCTGTAATTACCCGGCGCGAGATTTTCGGATGCGTAAGCGCCTTCGTTATTCACGGGAATTATATAATCAGGCTTGTCTTTCGAGGGATTTGGAGAGGAATTCCCCGCGAGATTGTAGAAGAAGACGTAAACCCTTTCGTAATTTTTCGAATAAACCCTTCCCGCGAGTCTGCCTTTGTCTATTTTCGGTCCCGTAGATACCGCGAACTGTATCGGCTCCGCCAGCGCGTTGTTCCGTATGTCTTTTAAAAGTTTTCCGACTATAAAAAGATACGTCGTGTTGCTTTTAAGTTTTTTTGAAAAATTAATTTCAACTTCCTTCCCGCTCCAGTCGTATGTGATTTCTCCTTCAGGTGCGGGAGTAACAAAGAAAGATTCCGTGAAACTCCGCCTGTCCACGTATTCATTAAATTCTATCCTGATACTTTTGTCTGAGAAATTCACCGTGCCTGTTTTGGGCTGTATGTTGACCGCTTTCGGCGGTTCCTTGTCGTCCTCACCGCCCGAAGGCGGCAACTGGTTAGCGCAGCCCGATATCATAGAGTAAAGGGCTATAACGGGTAATATGAAAAAATATTTAATTATTCTCATGCTTCAGGAATTCAATTCTAACTGTAGTTCCGGCGTTCACCGTGCTTTCTATCGTTATGCCTGCTTTCATGTCCTCAAGTGATTTCTTTGTTATCGCGAGACCGAGTCCCATTCCCTGCGATTTTGTGGAGAAATTAGGCTCGAATAATTTCGATAGGACTTCCTGCTCCATCCCGCAGCCGTTGTCCCTGATTTCGACTATTACCTTGCTGCCCGAGTTATAAGAAATTACAGTTACCTTCCCTGAATCGGATAATGACTGAACGGCGTTTTTTATGAGGTTCTGAAACACCCTGTTCATTTCCTGCTTGTCCGCCAGCACGGGATAAATATTGTCCTGCAGTTCTTTCACGAACTCCACGTTCTTGTCGGGAGAATACAGTGACACTACGTCGAGAAGTATGTCGTTTACGTTAAGCGGCTCGTAGTTTCTGCTCGGCAGTTTCGCAAAGTCAGAAAACGCCGTTGCAATCCTGTTCAACTTGTCAATTTCATTTATTATAAGTTCCTTCGTCTTCTTCAGCACGGAATCGAAATTTTCAAAATCCTTTTCCTGATAAAGAGTATAAAGATGCTGAATCGAAAGTTTTATCGGTGTCAGCGGATTCTTGATTTCGTGCGCGACCCTTCTTGCGATGTCCCGCCAGGCGGCTTCCCTTTCGGCTTTCTTCAGCCTTGCCTTCGATTTCGCGAGGTCCTTCGTCATCTTGTTGAATGAATCCACCAGACTGCCGAGTTCATCGCTTCTCTCGATATCTATTACAAAGTCCTCTTCGCCTTTCGCGAGCCTTTCAGTCGCTTTCTGAAGCAGCAGTATCGGCTTGGATATTTTCGCCGTTACGAATGATACAACGATAAGAAGAATCATTATGACGACAAAATATGAGCCGAAAATGAAAGTGAGCGTTTCCGTTAACTCCTCCTTAATCTCCCGCTGCCTGTAAACCGATAAAGACGAAATAATTCCGTTTATGTTCCCGTTTATGTCCTTCAGAGGCTTATAACCTACGAGATAGTTCTGTCCCCTTATATTTGTATTATGTATGTAGACGTCTTTTTTAAGAACCGTTATGTTGAAATAACCTTCGTCTTCAACACGGGTGTCTAGGAAATCCGACTTGTACAATTCTTCGTTTGTCGATGCTACAAGATTATTCTTTATAAAAATGTTGTAGTTCTTGTCCGTGCTCCCGAAATTCTTCCTGAGTATGTCCTTCCCCGCATGCTTTATTGTATCTGTCGGCTTGTACTTGTTGAAAAGAATCTTTTCGTCCTTTAATGTCTCGTTCAGAATGTTAAGGTCCGAAAGCAGTTGGTTCCTGTAACTTATATCGTTCTTGTTGTTGATGTACGTTCGCGTGTACACCGCCAGAAAAACTATCGGAATTACCGAGACAATAATGAATGCCAGAAACAGTTTCTCCCTGAAATTGAAAGATATGTGTTTCAGCCTGAACAAAAAAGAAACAAGATAAACCGCGGTGATGCATACAAAAACCGTCAGAGAGAAAAGCAGGAACTTCAGGTAATAAAAAGTAAGAAGTTCGAAGTCGTCTCTTTGTATGCTAATCGCATAAATCTTTTCGTCGTTAATGCCAAGCCCGTTTACATCATTTTCCATAACGGGGCATTTCACGTAATACGTCCTGTATCTCTCGTTCATCAGGGCGTCATACCGCCACGCGGCTTTTTTCTCCGAGTTCTTAATGCTTTCCTCAAAAAGCGGAATGTGCCTGAGAAGCGCGCGCGATATGTCTATGTCAGTCGAATTTACGACTTCTCCGTTGAGTATTTCCGACAGGACGGGCTTCGAAAGAAGACGCTCGGGCACTGTCTCGTTCTCACCGTCGAATCTTGTATTGAATTCGTTTTCGGAATAAAAATTTATAGTCTCCGAATTAAGCGCGATTACTATGTAACCGATTACTTCCTCGAACTCTGTATTTCGTAATCCCACTTTTTCAAGCGGTATGATTCCGGCGAAATACTTGTCCTTCCTGTTTTCAAATATCGTTATGTTGTCGAACGTAATTGGTTCGGGTCCGGCTCCCCCTTCGTCCTCAAGTTCAATGTCGTCCTCGAATTCCGCGGATGCTACAGTGTCGCTTTCATCGGCCGCAAGATCCGGCATCTTGCCGAAATAATTCCTTTTAACGAATGAAACTATGCTGTCGGACTTCAGAAGATTGTTGCTTGTATTGAAATCACTTAATATTTTCTTCGACGTGTCGAGCACTATAAGGTCCGACTTGTATTTTGCATAACTGAACTTGCTCCCGCTCCAGAGGTAAAAGGAAAGTTTCGGTATCTTGTTCGGGTCTTTTAAGAATGATTCAAGGTCCCTGTTATCGCTGAATTTCCCGAGTTCGTCCGATATGAGGTATACGATTTTGTCGCTCTGGTCTTCAACTAGTTCCGAGCCGATTCCTTCTAGATGCCTCGTCTCCTGCGATTTAGAAATCTCGAGCACTATAAGCGGAGTCACGAGCATGCAAAGAAGAAATATTACGGAAACACTTCTCAACGAAAAGAAATTGAATGACCTGTTCTTTATTATGAAATTTGTAAGGTAAAACGCGTATATGAAAATAAGGATAATTATGAAAATCCTGTGCAGGTTTATGAGTTCAAGATTAAATTCCGTAGTGCTGAGCAGGAAATTAAGCGCGAGAAACATCCCGAAAAGTATTAAAAGCGCGTACTTTCTCAGGTAGCGGAATCTGAACATCATTACAAGCCTGTGCTGGGCCGCGAAAACCAGAATTACCTCGAGTATGAAAAATGAAAAAGAGATAAAAAGTATGGCAAGTTGCAAAATGAAAAGCGGCGCGTCGGGAATTATATTCACCTTATCCAGAAACTTGACGTTGGAATCATATATCAGGCTGCGGAGTGATGCGCCGTACAGTATGAACAAACCGAAAAAAAGCGCAACAACCAACAGCAGAGTTGCGGCTAAAGCGGCGCGCTTCGGGCGGCTGTCCGATGTCTCGTAACGCAGTATGTAGTCAATTGACACGTACGCCGCGTACAGTGAAAACACGACAATGAACAGCACCGTTACCAGCAGATCGCCGAGCGACTTGAACAATCCCGCTCCGAGTTTAACAGCGAAATAATGTGCCTGAAAAATTTCACTGCTGATGAATCCCGACGGGCACCCTGTAAAAATCCAGAGATACCTTATTGCAATCAGTAATATCAAAAACAGCACGACTCTTATTGTAACAGGCTTGAACAGATTTATGAATCGTATGAAAACCGGCAGGACTGCAAGCGTGAATATCAGAGAAAGCAGAGCGATTGATTTGCCCGACATCCCTTTTATGCTTTCAACATGCTCTTCAATATTATATTTCGGGAAAACGACAGCGCCGATAATTTTATTTTCCTTCGAGAGAATGTTTATTTCCCCTTTGCCCGAAGAGTCAGGCAGTTCCGGACCGGCAGGTCCGACACGCGGAATAAATTTTACTTCGGATCTGATTTCCGCGGACAACTCGCTTGAAAGCATGTTATCAGGCAAATCGAACTGTGACTTGGAATACTTTGAATCTATTATTACGGCAGTAACGAGAACTCCCGAAATGTTCACTTCATTTACCAGCGAATTTACCGGATAGTAGGTAATCAAGTAAACGAAGAATCCCGCTTCCCTTATAACCGTTGATACGGAACCGTTCAGAGCCTTCTGCATCAGTATAATTTCCGGAGATACCTGATGACCCGAATATAATACCGACTCGAGACGCTTATCGAAAATCTCTACGCTCGTTATTTCGTCTAATTTGTAGCTCTTTACAGCATCAAAAAGACGTCTTACGTCTCCTTTGTCGAGATTCTTACGTATGTCGAGATTGCCTGACATGGTTCTGGAAAGTTCGTCCAGGTCTTCTTTCACCTTATCCGTACGTCTGGAACAGTAATCAACCCGCTCTCTGTTCTTCTCTTCTATTATGACTTTCTCATCGTCGTATGACCTTGATATTACGTACATCGAACCGAATTTTATTACCAGTATCCACAGCAGTACTGCCGCTGAAACTATAAATAAAATTTTATAAGTTCTGGGGAATATGTACGTGAAATACAAAGCGGTATATTTTAATTCAAATTAATCTGGTCAACGTACCAGGATTCATTCCTGAATTTAAGCGATATTGAGGCTTTCAGCTCCCTCTTTCCGCTTCCTATATTGTAATAATACTTGCCGAGTACAAAGGCGTAAGAATTCTTGTGGTAAGAACTTGTATATTTGAAAGAAACAACCTTAAAGTAATCCATGAAGTCGGATATTATGAACTCCGCCTGGTTCGAATTGTAATTGCCCTTTTCGTTTCCTAAAACGTCTAGAAACACCTCTCCGCCGAAATGCTGCGATATTAGACTTACGGAAGCCGACGAAAATCCCGAGGCGATGTCCTTGAATGTCCTTTTGCATAACTCGTATTTTTTTCTTGTCTCCTCGGACTTATATTTCTTGTTCTTCCACCAGTCATCCTGAGAATATGCGCTGACTGTATAAACCGTTATGAGGATGATTACGAATAATATCTTGTTTATCTGCATAATTTTGTCTTATACATTAATTTAATTAAAAAATCGTCTTTATTCAATTTAAAGAATAAACCAATTTAATGCGCCGTTTGGAATTGACTTCAGCCGTATTCTCCTGATGCTTTTTCAATGTTTCATTTCTAATACATTTGTATTATTTTAAACAATAACATTAATACAAAACAATAAAATGAAAAGAAGCGATTTCGCAAGACGATTCGCCGATTTTTGCTCGGCGGTTTCAATCAAAAAGACCGAAATAGCGGGCAGTCTCGGAATAACTCCGCAGGCTCTGCAAAAATACCTCTGCGGCGAGCGCATGCCTCTTCCCGATATGCTCGAAAAAATATCGTCTATGGGCTGCAGTATGAACTGGCTTATAAATGGCGAAGGTGAAATGCTCAAGAACAGGATTCCGGTTTCTTCCAAGTCAAAACTCGTTCCCGTGCTGGCTGAGGTGGATTGCGGCACTCCCGTATACTCCCAGATCAACTCCGACACGGTAAAATACATTGAATTAACTGATATAAATTATTATGTTAACCCTTTCGCAGTAACAGCCCGCGGTGATTCGATGAGACCATACATCAATCCGGGCGATTTGCTCGTATGTTCGGACGAACCGCATAAAATCAAAGATGGAAGAGCGGTTATCGTCAACCTTAAAACGATTCCCGAACACTACTCAAGCAACGCGAAATTGATTAAGTTCATAGATNNNNATAATGTTATGTTGTACTCGGTGAACACGAAATATCCGCCGATGATAGTGAGAAAAAACGATATTTTCAGGATTTATAAGGTCGTTAGAATTATAAGAGAGGTAAAATAATCCGCCGGAGTAGCTCAGCTGGTTAGAGCGTCGGAATCATAATCCGCAGGTCGGGGGTTCAAGTCCCTCCTCCGGTACAAAAACCCGTCTAATACACGGGTTTTTCTCTTTTCTGCCCTGAAACTTTAATATTCGCTTTGCGTATCAGAAATATTCCCATTTTATTTTTTAATGCAATTGATTTTGAATTACAATAATATTATTTTGGAAACTTAAAATACTAAAATAGTTTCCATAGTCACATGAAAAAAAACAACGAGGAAAAATACCGCATAATGAGACAGGCTACAGAACTGTTTTATACAAACGGTCTGTACAAGACGTCTATGGACGAAATTGCCGCAGAACTTAACATAAGCAAGAAGACAATCTATAAATATTTCGAATCGAAATACGACCTTATAAGGGAATCAACCGATTATATGCTCGAACGATCGGTTAAATGGGTGGACGACATACTTTCTCAGAAGATTAATGTGGCTTCCAAACTCGCGCTCCTTTTGGGAAACTATTCAAAAGAAGTATGTCAGGTCAGCGAGAAATGGATAAAGGATATGCGAACGCATTATCCCGAAATCTGGAAAAGGATTGAAACTTTCAGGACGGAAAAAATTTACGATATCGTGAAAAAACTTATAAAACTCGGGTGCAAGGAAAAAATAATTACAAGTTATCCTCCCGAACTTATCGTTGAATCTTACGCGGCAACTTTAAGAGCAATCGTTAACCCGGTATTCCTTCAAAGTTGTAACTGCACGATGAAAGACGCGATAAATTTCGTATTCGACATTCATCTGAACGGTATGTTAACCGCTAAGGGAAGAGTAAAATATAGAGAAGAAAAGAAAAAACTTATCAACAATTAACCATATGAGAATCAGAATAACAGCCCTGGTATTGCTTTTATCCGCTTTCGTTCCGATTTTATCCGCGCAGGATAAGGGAAATACGAAAGAGTATTCCCTTCAGGAAGCGATATCAACGGCTCAGAAAAACAATTCATCACTTGTCAACGCGAAACTTGACAGGCTTAAAGCCGAAAGGAAGGTATCGCAGGTTTATAATGAGAATCTGCTGCCTACCCTCGACCTCAAATCCCAGTACATCAGGGCGTTTAAGAAGCAGTATTTCGATATTTTCGGACAGAGATACTCCATCGGAACGGACAATCAGGTGATTAATTCTCTCGAGGTTTCAGAACCGATACCCGTTCTCGGTACACCGGTATTTCAGGGTATCAGAATCGCCGAGTATTATTCGAATCTGCAGAACGAAAACGTCGCGCTCGAAGAGGCGAAAGTGATAGCAGACGTTAAGAAGGCGTACTTCAACGTCCTCTTCCTGAAGGAGATTTACAACGTCAGGAAACAGGCTCTTCAGAACTCGCTTGATAATTACGACGTTGTAGAAAAAAAGTACAGGAACGGCGCCGCGACGGAATTCGATTTCCTGAGGGCTAAGGTTACCGCGGAAAATAACAGACCCCCTTTACTTGAAGCGGAAAATAATCTTACAATCGGCAGAAAATCACTGAAGAACGCGATGGGGCTGAAAGATAACAACGATATTGACGTAAAAGGTTCGCTCGAATATGACAGCCTCGAAGTATTCGGAAACGATGATGTTCTTATCAGTAAGATTGCAAATAATCATGTTACAATAAGACAATTGCAAATCAGCAGGAACATCAACAACGAACTGCTCGGCGTTGATAAAGCGAACTATCTTCCGAAATTCTACGTTTTCGGACAGTTTAACATTCAGTCCGCTGAAGATGACGGCAGGACACTTGACAAGTACAGGTACTTTCCCGTCATTAATGCCGGTGTCGGCATGACATGGAACCTTAATTTCTTCAGAAACACATTTAAGAAACAACAGACGGAAATTGACATAAAGAAAACCGACGAGACGATATCCGACGTAAAGGAGAAACTGAAAATTTCGGCGCAGACCGTCCTGCTCAAAATTGGAGAAGCAAGGAAAAAAATTATTGCATCCCTTGAAACTGTCAGGCTCGCCGAAAGAGGATATGAACTCGCCGCGCTGAGTTTCAAGAACGGCGTATTAAGCCAGATTGACGTTATCGACGCTCAATTAATGCTGAGCAATTCAAAACTCGGGTACTATCAGGCTATACTCGAATATCAAATGGCTAAAACCGGCCTGGAAGAATTACTGGAAAAGAATAAATAAAATTTATCAATAATATGAAAAAATATATAATATTACTATCAATCGCAATTCTTACAGTTTCTTTATCTGCTTGCGGCGGAAAGAAAAACGACAAGACAAGCGAAAAGAAATTACCGCTTGTCAAGACAATGATTGTTCAGGGCGAGCACTTCGAAGAAAATTACAAGATTGTCGGTACCGTGAAGCCTTTCGAAACAGCGAAATTATCCTCCGAAGAAGGCGGACTCATAACCTATCTGTCTAAAGACAAGGGAAGCAGGGTAAGCAGAGGCGAAGTCGTGGTGAAACTGAAAAAGGACGTTGATATCGCTTCGTACAATCAGGCGCTTTCACAGTTCGAACTCGCGAAAGAGAATTTCGTGAGAACAGAGAAACTTTATGCCGACGGCGTTGCAACCGAGCAGCAGTACACGAACGCAAAACTGCAGATGGAAATTGCTTTGAAATCCGTGGACCTGTTTAAGACAAGACTCAGTAAGGGTTACGTAGTATCCCCGATATCCGGTATAGTTGACGCCAAGTATATGAACAAAGGCGAAATGTCTTCACCGGGCGTACCGATTTTTAACATCGTAAACGTGTCGAAAGTAAAAATTAGTTGCGGCGTTCCCGAAAGATACATCGCTCAGGTATCCAAAGGCGAAGACGTGAAGGTAACTTTCGCTGTTTTCCCGGATGAGGAATTCAGCGCGAGAATCAATTATGTTTCTCCTACTATTAATCCGCAAAACAGAACGTTCGAAGTCGAACTCGTGATTGACAATAAGAACGGCAAACTCAAACCCGAGATGTCCGCTAACATTGAGTTCACTAACCTTAACGTTGACAACGCGGTCGTATTGCCGCAGGAATACATTGTCGATAACGGAGACGAAAGGTTCGTGTTCGTCCTGGACGGCGATATCGCGAAAAAGAGAATCCTGAAACTCGCGGGACGGTCGGATAATAAAGTTCTCGTTGAAGAAGGTCTGAATATTGGTGAAACGCTTATCAACGTCGGTTTCTACGGTCTCACCGACGGCGATAAAGTCAAGATAATAAATTAAAAAGTTTAAAAAGTATGAAATTTTTCAAATTATTAGTCAGTAACAGGGTTTCGATTTACGTGCTGGTCACGATTATCGTGCTCATGGGCACTGTCTCTTACATATCGCTGCCGAGAGAATCAAGCCCTTCAATCAAGATACCGTATGTGTTCATCGCAACAGTGTATCCGGGTGTTTCTCCACAGGACGTCGAGAATTTAGTAACTCAGGAAATCGAAAAGGAAGTTAAAGGTATAAGCGGCGTTAAAGAGGTTAAATCGGTATCGCGTGAAAGTTTCAGTTCAATATCCGTTGAATTCAATACTGACGTGATTATCGACGACGCCCTGCAGAAAGTAAGGGACAAGGTCGCGACTGCAAAGACAAAGATGCCGACGGATATTAAAGAACCGGTGATTATGGAAATCAACTTCTCCGAACTTCCGATGATGTACGTCAACATAAGCGGTAACCTGAATCCCGCCGAGATGAAAAAAATCGGAACGTCAGTGCAGGACAAGATTGAAGAGATTCCGGGCGTCCTCTCCGCCGAAGTTGTGGGCGGTCTGGACAGGGAAGTAAAAATTGACGCGGATGCCAACAGGCTGAATTACTATAATCTTAGTTTCAATGACCTGATAAATGCCGTCTCCGCGGAAAATCTGAACATCCCCGGAGGCAATATTGATATCGGAAAATCAAGTTTCCTTATCCGTGTTCCTGGTGAATACAAGAATCCTGAACTGATGAGCAACATCGTCGTCAAGAAAGAAGGAGACTTCCCTGTCTATATTAAAGACGTGGCGCAGGTGACATACGGATACAAGGAAAGACAGACTTACGCCCGCCAGAACGGCATAGAAAGCATTTCTCTGCCGGTTAAGAAAAGAAGCGGAGCGAACGTTATCGAAATATCAGATAAGGTCAAAGAACTCTTGAAAGATAACAAAGAACTGATTCCCGACGGCGTTACCTATAACATCACGGGCGATAATTCCGATTACATTAAGAACACCGTTCACGAACTTGAAAACGGAATCATCACGGGCGTTCTGCTCGTGTTTCTTATTCTCTTCTTCTTCATGGGAATTAAGAATTCTATACTCGTAGCGACATCAATTCCGCTTTCATTCCTGATTTCGTTCATTGTGCTTAGCATGATGGGCATAACTCTTAATATGATTGTCCTGTTCACTTTAATTCTTGTTCTCGGAATAATTGTTGACGACGCGATCGTCGTTGTCGAGAACATCTACAGGCTTCAGGAAAAAGAGAATTATAATCCGCATGACGCCTCAATTGAAGGTCCGAGAGAAGTCGTGTTTCCCGTTACGATTGCTACGCTCACTATAATCGCCTCATTCTTCCCGCTTCTATTCTTCCCGGGAATTGTAGGCGACTTCATGAAATATATGCCGATTACATTAATCGTCTGCCTGCTGTCATCACTGTTCGTTGCTATGGTTATCAGCCCTGTGCAGGCGTCAATATTTATTCACTTCAAAAAAGATAAGGAACGGTCGCAGAAAAAGAAATTCAGACCTATCGGCAGATTCCTCGAGCATTTCGATGAAGTGCTATTCGGCGGAGCCCTCAAGATTTATGAGAAAGCCGTCAGAAACGCTATGAAGCACAGGAAAAGAACTCTTATAATCACTGCGGCGATGTTTGTCCTTGTCTTTGTTGTTTACAGTCAGTTCAATTACGGCGTGGAATTCTTTCCTGATACCGACCCGAGAGAAGCCGTCGTTACGGTTACTATGCCCGTAGGCACGAACATAGAGCAAACCGACAGGACCACAAGGGAAATCGAAAAGAAAATTCCCGCTATGAACGACATTAAATATATCGTTACGAACGTAGGCTCATCCAACAATCCTCTCGATTTCAGCGGAGACGGTATCCCTACGAAGAGCGTGGTGACAATTAATTTCATCGATAAAGTAGACAGAGAACAAAGTTCATTCATTACTCTTGAACAGATTCGTAAGGCAATTGAGGATATTCCTGGCGGAGAAATCGAAATCGAAAAGCAGCAGAACGGTCCGCCGACAGGACCTCCGGTTAACATTGAAATTGCCGGCGATGACATAGAAAAACTCGGTGAATTGTCAGATCAGATTAAAAGAGAGATTAAGGACATACCCGGACTTAAGGACCTGAAATCGAATTATGACGCTGCGCGACCCGAAATAAAAATTATTGTCGACAGGGAAAAAGCCGCTTTGTACGGTCTGAATACTGCTATGATAGGCGCCGCTTTAAGAACTGCCGTTAACGGCACTACCGCCAGTAAAATCAGGGAAGGAAAAGATGAATACGATGTTACCGTGAGACTCTTAAAAGAACAAAGAAACGATATCAACACGATTGACAATATGTATATCTCCAATAGTAAAGGTCAAAAGATTCCTATCTCTTCGGTCGGTAAAGTCGAGTTTTCCGGAGGAATAGGAACGATTAACAGAAAAGATCTCAAACGCGTAATTACCGTTTCAGCGAATGCCGAAGGCAGACTCGGAAATGATGTCCTGAAAGACGTGCAATCGAAACTTGCGAATTTCAAACTTCCGCAGGGTTATACAATTTCATACACGGGCGAACAGGAAGACCAGCAGGAGTCATCGGCATTTCTCGGTAAAGCGCTTATAATTGCTTTGCTCCTGATTTTCTTCCTTATGGTTCTGGAATTTAATTCTATTAGGGTTCCGATGATTATAATGATATCGGTTCTGCTGTCCCTTATCGGAGTACTGACAGGACTCTTAATAACAGGCACTCCGTTTGGTATAATCATGACAGGAATCGGAGTAATCGCTCTGGCCGGTATCGTCGTCAGAAATGCAATCGTTCTTCTTGACTTCCAGAAGGAACTTGAAAAGCGCGGACTCGAAAGGGATGAAGCGCTCGTTCAGGCAGGTCTTATAAGGATGAGACCCATTTTCCTAACTGCCGCTGCAACAATACTTGGAATCGTGCCTTTAGCATCAGGTATTGATTTCGACTGGAGAACCTTGAGCCTTGTAATCGGCGGGGAAAATTCAGCGTTCTGGAGACCGATGGGCGTGGCTATTATATTCGGACTCATGGTTTCCACATTCCTTACACTGGTAATCATACCGACAATCTACTCGAGCACTGATGATTTAATTAAAAAACTGACGGGCCGAAAGAAGAAAAAACTTGATGCCGGATCAACAACCTGATTTGTAAAAAACCTGATTCACGAATTATTAACGGTTCCCGGAAATCTGCGGGAACCGTTTCTTTATATTCATAAAACCTTCAATTATTGACTGTTTTATGCCTTTTTAAAACGTTCGGAACGTTTATAACGTGCAAAACGTTTAATTGCATATGGACAATTTGTATTCATCAAAACAGGTTGCTGATATTATCGGCGTCAATGAATCCACCGTGAAAAGATGGGCGGACTCAGGCTCCCTGAAATGTTTCAGGACTCCGGGAGGTCATAGAAAATTCAGAAAATCTGATATAAGGGAATTTACATCGAAGTTTTCATTCACTTCTAAGGATAATACTTTAGATACTCATAATCGGAAACCGGAATACGATTTCGCAAGACTTAAGGATACAATGCTGAAAAAACTTCTTTCGGATAATGATAACGATTTATACGAATACATGAACGCCTTGATTGAGTCGGGACTCCCGATGCTGAATCTCTATGACAACGTAACGGCTCCGGCAATGTCAGATATCGGTGAACAATGGGAGCGAAAAAGAATCGGTATCGAAGACGAGCACCTTGCATCGGCTAAACTTACGAAAGCAGTCATCAGACTCAATTCAAAATATGCCAGAACGGAAAAAAACGGCTTGCATGCAATTTGCACGACGCTTGAGAAAGAACATCACGAAATTCCTTTGCTGCTTGTATCGGGTATTCTTCAGCATTACGGCTGGAATGTAGTCTTCTACGGAACGAATATGCCTCAAAAATCGATTCTCAAATCGGTCAGTACGATAAAGCCCGATTTGATATGTATTTCTATGACTGTCGCTGACGATAAGAACGCTCTGAAAAAGATGCTTTCCGAAATTCATTCCGCCGCGAATAATTCCGGGTCTGTTCTCGCCGTCGGGGGAAAAGTTATGAAGGTATTCGACAACGTTACACTCGAAGCCGATTTGAAAGCGGAAAATATCAGGGAATTAATTAAATTCACAAAAGAAAAATTTCAAATATGATTATAGCGGCTAAAATAAAAACGTTTCTTTTTGCTCTTGTCTTTTGGGGAATATTAATGCACGAAGCAGGCGCGTCATTTACCGTCTCGGCATCCGTTACAAAAACCCGAACTTTAGATTTTCCGGTAAATGATATAATTACACTCATACAGGACCTTTCCGTGTTTTCCCGAAACTTTCCCAATATGTTGAGCGTGACATCTCTCGGCGAAAATAAATCCGAATGGGTTTACGAAATTGATCCTCCTATGGCGTCCCGCTTCAGTGTCTCATTCATATTATTCAAGAAAACAACCGGTAACGAACTCGTTACTTTCGAGTCTTCGAAGAATGACAACAATTATTTTTTCTGCAAAGCGAAATTCATACAGGCAGGCGATGAACGCGTAATCGTTACCCTGAATTTCAAGATAAGACTAACGCGGGAGAATGGAAGCGATATTCATTTCATGGCTCCGATACTCGGGGAAAAATATATAAGCAAAAAAATGAAAACGGATTTAAGCGATGATACCGACATCTTTTTAAGCAGGATAATTAAAGAACTTAAAAAAAGGAATGGCTGATAAGATTCTTTACATATTGTCGGGATTCCTGCTGTTCGTCACACCCGCAGGCACTTATTTGATGATTGATGCCCAGACGAGAACTGTTTACAATGGGTTTACGCCGCTCTTCATTGGCCTGCAATTCTCAGTTGTAATGCTTTTGTTTTATAAAAATTTCGGTGTTATGAATTTATTGTACTTACCTGCCATTTTCGCAATGGTGATGATAGTTGAGATAACGGGCGTAAGCACCGGATTTCCGTTCGGGAATTACTTCTATTCGGATATACTTCAACCGCAGATTTTCAACGCGCCGGTCGCCGTAGGCCTGTCGTGGATAATGACTTCCCTGACATCGCTTTTCATAGTCAGGACTTTCGCGCCGGGTAATTCAGTTTCGAACATTTTTTCCGCCTCTGCGCTTCTCACTGCTTATGATTTTGTTCTCGAACCCTTTGCCGCACATGTCAACCGTTTCTGGGTCTGGGAAAAGGGTTCTGTGCCGATTGAGAATTATATTGCCTGGTTCGGAGTCTCCTTCTTGATTACCGCGGTGTTGAATTATATACCGCGGAAAAATGATCTGAGCGAATCAACGGGAAGCATTACATCAGCAGTATCTTTTCTTCTCCTTGGAATCAATATTTTCCAGTTCGGTACGGTAAATATTTTTACGGGTTACACCTGGCAATCTATTGCAGGTCTGACGTTTATAGCGGCGATTATTCTGATAAATAAATTCCGCGGCGCTGAACTTGCAGCGGATAAAAGAATTATAAATGTATAAAATGCAAAAGAAAAAAATTATTATAATAGGAAGCGGATTCGGAGGACTTACAGCCGCCGTAAAGCTTGCAATTAAAGGACACGACGTTACGATTCTCGAAAAACTCGACAAACCGGGAGGAAGGGCGTACGTTTTCGAAATGAACGGATTCAAATTCGACGCCGGCCCGACGGTCATAACCGCGCCTTTCCTTTTTGAGGAAATATTCACCGAGGCGGGAAAGAAAATGAGCAATTATGTCAACTTAATTCCTCTGAATCCCTTTTACAGAATTTTCAACCACGAAGGAAAATACTTTGACTATAACGACAACCACGACTTCATTCTCGGTGAAATAGAAAAATGGAATCCCGATGACAAACAGGGATATACAAACTTTATCAAAACCACAAAAGCGATTTACGAAAAAGGCTTCGTTGAACTCTCTGACAAGCCTTTCCTTAAGTTTACGGATATGCTGAAGGTAGTTCCCGACCTCATCAGACTAAAGTCGCATAAAAGCGTGTATAAATACGTTTCGGAATTTGTAAACAACGAATTTTTAAGGCAGTGCTTTTCGTTTCATCCGCTCCTAGTCGGAGGAAATCCGTTCGACACCACATCTGTTTACAGCCTGATTCATTACCTCGAAAGAGAATGGGGGGTTCATTATTCCGTCGGCGGAACGGGAGCGCTTGTAAACGGACTTATGCGTTTGTTCATCGAATCCGGCGGCATCGTGCATTACAATTCCGAAGTATCCGAGATCACTTCCCAAAAGAGAAAAGTAACCGGCGTAAAACTCAAGGACGGCACCTCTATTGAGGCGGACATTATCGTTTCCAACGCGGATGTCGCTTATTCTTACCTGAACCTGATTGACGGCAGGCACCGCAAGAAAAATAAAGACTCGAGATTCGCCGATATGAAATACAGCATGTCGCTTTTCGTGATTTATTTCGGAACCAAGAAAAGATACAACGACGGAAAATTGAAACACCATAACATAATACTCGGTCCGAGGTACAGAGAACTCATTTCGGA
>AMWB02003302.1_pt1 | contig 21867 bp, 21 predicted proteins | sample 200311 | NCBI WGS metagenome assembly AMWB02 (sample SAMN02737377, study PRJNA173069) | bioreactor metagenome | biome: anode biofilm in microbial fuel cells | place: USA: California | collected 2010-12-16 | reverse complement strand
TATTGCTGAAGAAGTAAAAATCAACAAATATAAACTTGATGAAGAACTTCAAGTACAAGCCAGTTTATATGAATACTATTCTAAACAATTAGCATTAGAAAAAAACAATGCAGACCGTATTAAATTACAATTAGAAACATTAAAAGGTAAAAAAACTATTGACTACAAAAGAAATCCACCGCAAGATATAAAAATAACCGATGCCACCATTGATGCATTGCTTGCAAACGATTCGGATATTATAGAATTAAATAATCAGCTTCTTGCTTGTACTGCGAAAATAAATATTTTATATTCAGCAGTAAATTCTATAAACCAAAAACGAGATGCATTAAAGAATTTAGTACAGTTGACGACTACAAAATACTATGATACACTTAGTGAAGAAATATCTATAGGATTAGATAAGAACGAAAATGAGGAGGAGTAAGATGGGCGAATTTGATGACAGGTATGATGAATCGTATTCGACACGTATGGGAAACATGAAAAAGAGTATTCTGAATTTTTCTAAATTGGAAACTCCAGTTTCATGGTATGTGCCGGTGGAAGGAAACAATGTTATTGATATTGTTCCCTATATCATAAAAACAAATAAACACCCCCTTGTACATAAGGGCAAAAAGAAAATTGGAAGTAAAGATTATGTATTGGATTTGTTTGTCCATGAAAGAATTGGAATACAAAACAATTCTGTTGTGTGTTTGAGAAATTATAATGAACGTTGTCCAATCTGCGAAGCAGCTATGGAATATAGAAACAACGGTAAAATGAATGAGTTTAATACATTAAAGGCAAAACGATATGTTTTTTACAATGTAATAAACAGACAAATAACTCCGCCCCAACTCAAAGTGTTTTCAACAAAATTCGCTCTTTTCGAACGAGAACTCATCGAAGAAGCAAAATCATCTCCAGAAGCAATGGGAAAATATGTTGATTTTGCAAATCCTGAAACAGGAAAAACAATTCGATTCCGGGGTTCCATGGTACAATTGGGGCAAATCAAATATCTCAGTTTCAAAGGATTTCAATTTTTGGATAGAAATTATACTCTTACAAAACTTATTCCACAAGCTATTTCATTCGATGAATATATCGATATTCTTTCATACAATGAAATCCTTGCCATGTTAAATAGTATTGATATGGATGACACGAGTGATATAGAAGAAACAAATGATGAAGCAACCATTGTCCCTAATGTAGAAAATGAAATACCTCCTTTCAATGCCAATGAGAAAGAAATGCCCCCAGCATTCGATAAAGTAGTCGTAGAACAGCATTCAGAGCCTGTTGCTGAACCACAAGAAATTACATGTCCCTATAATCATAAATTTGGGATAGATCATGATAATACACCCGATTGTGACACATGTTTAACTACCCATACAAAAATCTGGAAAAAATGTGCTCAACATTTGCCATTTTAATCATAAATAAATGGAGTAAATATGGACAACAAAGAATTTATAAATATGGATAAGGCATTGACAAATCCCATTCCAAAAGAAAAACAACGATTATATTTTACTACAGGTAGTACATTATTAGATTTGGTAGTAGGTGGTGGAGAAAGAATTAATTTTGGTATGGGATATCAAGCAGGTGATATTGTAAGGGATTGGGGTAATTCTGCGTCATCGAAGACATTCAAACTATGTGAAACTATTGCTGCAAACCATTATAAATATGGTGATAAATTCAAATGGGTTTATGATGATGTAGAACGTGGCAATAAATTCGATTCTGAGAAATTATATGGGTTTCAAATAATACCAGAAAATCCAGAGGAGGTTGTACGATCAATAACTGTCGAAGATTTATTTAATAATGTTAGAAAATTTGCATTGAGTCTAAAACCAGATGAATGTGGTATTTATGGATTGGATTCCCTCGATGCACTTTCTTCACAAGAAATTGAAGAAAGAAAAAACGAACGATATAATAAATTCTTGAAAAAAGAAGAATTCGGTGCCGGTACATATGGAATGGCACAAGCAAGATTTTTGAGCCAGGAATTTTTCCGTGGATTGTCTGTTTTTCTTGCCGATCATAATGTATTACTTTATATTATTAGTCAAGAAAGAGATAATATCAATGCTGGGCCGTATGCAAGTAAAAATAGATTGGCCGGAGGTCGAGCTATTCGTTTTTACGAAACAGTAAGAATTTATAGTAAAATACGAGAAACAATCGAAAAGAAAGGAAGGGCCATTGGGAATGTTATTGAAGTAACTGCTGAGAAAGTACGGCACCCTAGGCCATTCCGTTCATGTTTTGTCCCAATTTATTTCGATTATGGCATAGATAATATTGGGGGCAATATTGATTTTCTTTATGATCTACGTACAGATAATTTGGGTAAATTGAAAAAGAAAGAAATACTTACATGGGATGGTAAAGAATTTAAACGAGATGAATTGATTGCATATATTGAAGAAAATAAATTAGAAGATGTATTAGAAAAAGCTACAATAGATAAATGGGAGGAAATAGAAGATGCTATTGCGATTAAACGTACTTCGAAATATGGGAGAATCTAATGCCACGAAAAGCTTTGCCTCCACAACCACCATTTACTATTGCAGAATATGAGAAAAGCACATATTGGAAAAATAAAGCCAAGGAAATTTTAAATAATAAAGATGCTCAATGCGCAATATGTAAACGCAAACGTTGGAAATTCTTAAAAAGAAAAGGTATATGGGTCAAAACAAAATGGCATTTTACCGTACACCATAAAACATATGATAATGTACCAAATGAAAACCCAGAAGATTTACAAATCCTTTGTTGGAAATGCCATGATCTTTGCCATGATATATTACGATCGGAACATATTGGCGACATGTATGCAGAATTAGCAACAGTAGTAAGAAAATATTTTACCTATGATGAAAAATCAAGTAAAAACTTCAATACAAGGTACTATAGAAAATGAAATTACTTATTTTTGGTGGAACAGGATCATTTGGGAATGCAATGCTTTCTCTCATAAAAGATACATTTGATGAAATTGTAATTTTTAGTAGAGATGAAAAAAAACAATATGATATGCAACAGGTGTACAAACAAAATAAAAACATTCGATATATTATTGGAGACATTCGAAATTATGATAGTGTAGAAAATGCATTGCACGGTATCGATTATGTCTTTGCAGCTTCAGCAATGAAACAAGTACCTACATGTGAACAATTCCCATATGAGGCCGTTCAAACCAATATCATTGGTAACAATAATATTCTCAACGCATGTGAGAAAACACATGTAAAAAAAGTAATAATGTTATCCACAGATAAAGCAGTAGCCCCCATAAATGTAATGGGGGCTACTAAAATGATTATGGAGAAATTAACACTCGCAAAAGCACGATCTACAACGGATGTTGATTTTATCATTACACGATATGGAAATGTGGCCGGTTCGCGTGGATCGGTTCTACCTCTATTTTATAAACAACTCATCAATAAACAACCAATAACCATTACCGAGAAACAAATGACACGATTTATAATGTCATTAAATGATGCAATCCATTTGGTACTCCATGCATTAAACACACAATCAAACAATGGCCATATTTATATCTATAAAGCTAAAAAAATTAATATCTATGATTTAGTATTTGAATTGGGTAATTTTTTGAATATTGATATGACATCTTATCCAATTGAATATATTGGGAAAAGGCCCGGTGAAAAAATCCATGAAATTCTTGCAACAACGGAAGAATTATCGTATAGCACTGAAGATGATACATTTATTGATATAAACTTTCAGAATAATCCTAAAACTGTATCAAAACCATACACATCACAAACAGCAGAAACAATTTCCCATGAGGAATTAATAACTATTTTCAATTCATTGCCTTTTATTATGGAGAAAAATATATGACTACTACGCAACATAAAATAGTTGTTTTGGGCTCTCAGGGAATGCTTGGCCATATGGTGTACGATGTGTTGAAAACAAATGACAATAATATTGTATTCCCTCTCACACGCAATGAAATTGATTTCAGAAATTTCAACAAACTAAAAAGATTTCTTTCTATATTACATCCCACAACCATTATTAATTGTGCAGGAATTCTAATCCGACAATCTGAAAATAATCCTGAAGAAGCAAAAATAATCAATACAGACCTTCCTACGATGCTTTCATCGTTTTGTAAAACAAAATCCATTCAATTTATTCACATATCCACCGATTGTGTGTTTAATGGTAATAAATTTAGACATTATACCTTAAATGATATTCAAGATGCTCAAAATGTCTATGGTAAAACAAAAGCAGACGCAGAAAATAATCTATTAAAAAACAAATATGGACTTATTTTACGTACCTCAATTATTGGCCCAGAAATAAAAGAACATGCAACCGGCCTATTCCATTGGGCACTCACAAACACCGCTCCGGAAATAGAAGGATATACCCAAGTATATTGGAACGGTGTGACAACACTCTATCTTGCAAATATCATCCAACAATTATTAGATCATAAAGAAATGCATGGATTATATCATGTAGTTGGTGAAGATACAAGTAAATATACAGTCATAAAAATATTAAAAGGATTATGGAATAAATCATATATAGTAAAACCAAATCGAACAATCAAAAAATATATGTGTTTGACACCAGATATTTTCCAAGTCAAATCACAATTTGAAATGTTGACTGAGCTTTTAGCATATATGCGAAATAATAAATCCAAATATGAAATCTATTTTTAAAGGAAAATAAAATGATATGCTATATTCCTGTTGGCGGAGATTTAGATTTAACAGAAGATGCGGTTCGCTCAATCATTCAAGAATATGAAAATAATAATATACCAGGAGAAATCATACTCATAAATAATACCAATGCTCCATTAGAATTAAACCAAATTTCAAATTCTTATGAAAGAATTACCATTATGAATCCCCCTGTACCATTACTCCATGGGCAAAGTATTAATTGGATGATTAAAGATACCTATACCAAAGGTAACCCCTTTTGTATGTCATTACATAATGATGCCAAATTACAACCAGGCGCATTAAAAGAAATGTTGGAATATTATGAAACAATAAAAGCTACCCAGTGGGGAGCGATTACACTCGGCCGGAATAACGGGGACGCCTTTGTTTTTTGGAATCCACTTTTTAATTATACTGAAAATGTATGGCATAATCCATTTCTTTTTCCAATGTATTATATGGATAACCATTATTATCGTATAATGACACTCCGTGGATGGAAAATTTACAGCACAGAACATGATTTAATCTATCACAGTGGAAGCCATATGATAAAAAATGATCCTGTGTGGAGAAATATAAATAATATTGTTTTTAAATATCATGGACTCATTTACAAAGAAATTTGGGGAGGATACCCTGGCTATGAAACATCCTGTGATTTATATGCGCATGGTACTTTACCACCAAAAACAAACGTATAAGGAAGTATAACATGGAAAAAAGAATTCGAATTTTGGGTTGGTTCGATAGCCCCACAGTTACAACAGGTTTTGCACAAGTTTCACAAAATATTCTGAAACGATTATATAAAACAGGCATTTATGATATTGATATTATAGGAATCAATCATGATGGAAACCCTTATAATTATAAAGAATATCCTTACGCAATCTATCCAGCAATATCCCCATTAGCTGAAAATGCAGAATTAAAAAATGATGTCTATGGCTATAATAAAGTGCTCAATTTTTTGAATAGTGGAAATTATGATATATTGTTCATAATTCAAGATGTTTTTATTGTGAACAACATCATGCCTCAAATTCTTAAAATTCAAAATAATTTACCAAGAGAAAAAAAATTTGAAATTATTCATTATTTTCCAGTTGATTCACCATTAAAATCAGATTGGGTAAAAAATGTAATAAACCAAGTTGCATTTCCTGTTACATATACAAAATATGGAATTCAAGAATGCATAAAACATGCCCCATCACTTGAAAATAAACTTTCTTATATTTACCATGGAATTGATCAAAATGTATTCTATCCACTTTCACCCGAAGAAAAACAAGAAACCAGAAAAACCATTTTTGAAGAACAAGCAGATAAATTTATTGTACTTAATGTAAATAGAAATCAAATACGAAAAGATTTACATAAAACATTTGCCGGATTTTCTGTTTTCCACCAAAAATATCCAAATACATTCTTATATATCCTTGCACAAACACCGGATGTGGGCGGTGATTTAATTGACATTGCCTCAAAATATAATTTAACATGGGGGACAGATTGGATATGCCCTGCACCACAAACGTATTCGGCTGCACACGGATATCCAACTACTATTGTGAATAAATTATATAACAGCGTTGATTTAGTTGTATCCAGTACATTGGGTGAAGGAATGGGATTGAGTTTATTAGAAGGCATGGCTACCATGACACCAGTTCTTTTCCCCTACAATACCAGTATGATAGAAATAATTGGAGAAAATCAAGAACGTGGATGGCATATTAAATCAGGCAAAGATTTAAATTTCTATGTTTGTTTTGGAGCGTTGGATAATAATCAAATACGACCCACTATTGATATCTATGATATGGCTGAAAAAATGGAATATATAATACTCCACCCCGAAGAAGCACGTCAGAAAGCAGAACGAGCATACGCTGAAGTATGGAAATGGGATTCCATTGTAGAAAATGAATGGCTGCCCATTTTTCAGAAAGCACAGAATAAAGTACAAATTAGAAGGAATCCACCACCACATATGAAACGCAATGATCTTTGCCCATGTGGAAGTGGCTTAAAATGGAAGGACTGCTGCGGAAAATAGCTAAAAATCCGCAACATAATATTGATTTTTTATGAAAGTAGAGGTAGAATATTTCTATGATAACATCCATAAAAATTAAAAACTTTCAATCCCACGCAAATACTGCATTAGATTTTTGCCCAAATATCAATAGTTTGGTAGGAGTATCAAATAGTGGGAAAAGTGCAGTTTTAAGAGCAATCAGTTGGGTAGTGAATAATAGACCTGCCGGTGATTCGGTTATTTCTAATTTTATACGAGATGAAAAAGGAAATCCCACTGATACTTGTGAAGTAACAATCTGTACAGAAAAAGATGTGGTACAAAAAATTAGAGATAAAATAAATACCACTTATATTTTAAATGGAAAAAAATTTGAAGCAGTGGGGCTTGATGTTCCAGATGAAATTCAAAATGCATTCAATCTTAATGAAATCAATATTCAAACACAACTTGATACTCCATTTTTACTTTCTAAATCCCCAGGGGAAATTGCACGATTCTTTAATAAAATTGTCCATTTAGATAAAATAGACAAGTATTTAACACTGGCAGAATCAAAAAAACGCCAAACCAGAACCGATCTTGATCTCGCAAAAACAAACCATGAAAATCTATCCAATGAATTAAAAAAATATTCTTGGATTCCAAAAGCAAAAGAAATGATTGCACAATATAATACTTTAAATAAACAGAACGAAGAATTAAAAACAAAAATAAACTATTTACAAACCACTATTCATGATTATATAGAATATAAAAAAATATTAAAGAATACAGAAATAGTTTCAAAAGCAGATGCTTTAATTCAACAAATTACTACCTATATTACACAACAAAACCAACTTACAGTACAAATAAAAAAACTTTCAACAGCTATTAATAATTATATTACATATCAAACACTACTCAATAATACCAGTTTTATTCCAACAGCAGAAATTATTATCAGCACTAAAATAATTCCCAATCTTCAACTTGCAAAAACAAACCAACAGAAAATAGCTTTCCTTAAAAAAACAATTTCTGATTATACCACTGCACAACAAACATTAAAAAATAGTTTCTATATTGAACAAAGCGAAAAACTAATATCTAAAATTCAAAAATTAACCAATGCAATAAGTACTATCCAAAACCAAAAAACAAAATTAAAAAGTACAATTATAAACTATACACAATATAAAAAAGAACAAGCACAACTCACACAATCTTTTAATGAACTAAAAAAAATGCTACCTAATACATGCCCCCTCTGTGGTGCCATACTTACTGATAAACATATTGAGGATTTAGTATGAACTATATTATTACAGCTGATGAACATTTACGAACAGATTTACCACTTTGTCGAACAGACCCTGATTGGATTGTAACACAAAAAACGGTATTACAATTCATTATAAACACATGTAATGAAAAGAACGCAGATTTAATTATTGCAGGAGATTTATTCGATGTTCCTAAAGTATCTCCAATTATTCTGAATATATTTTTAAAATCAATAAGACAATTATCAACTACATGCTATGTTATTGCAGGAAACCATTCTTTACTTTGGCACAATCAAGATAATCTAATAGAAAGTACAATTGGAGCTTTAGCCGCCTTACCACCAGAACAATATCATATTAAATATTTACCGTGTAATGATATGTCAGAAAATGGCATATTCGAACACTCAGTACAGCTAACAGATGATATTACACTTGTTCATACACTTACATTTCCTACTGAAAACGATATACCATATGGATTTAAAGCACAAACAGCAAAACGATTACTTGAAAAATATCCAACAAAATATATTATCACCGGTGATAACCATAAACATTTTATCTACAAACAAGATGATAGAATGGTAATAAACCCAGGTTGTACAACAATTCAAACCGCAGATATGATTGATTATGATCCAATTATCTATCATTTAACAGATACTACCATCAAAGAAATAAAATTACCAAACCCCCAAAAATACCTTACCAATAATTATTTAAAACAACAAGAAATACGTGATAAAAGAATCCAAGCATTTGTTGATGTAATAAAGAAAAATAACAAACAAAGTACATTATCTTTTGAAGATAATTTACAAAAAACATTGCTACAGAATACAATTGATAGTGATACTCATAAAATTATTGACGAAATTAAACAAGAAATAGGAGAAAACGATGAATATTGAAACATTTGAACAAATTAAACAAAAACTTGAACAAGTAAAACAAAAAAGGGCACGTACAGAAGGGGCTATCGAAAATATTGAAAAAGATTGGAAAGAAAATAATATCTCTTCCTTAGACGAAGCTACCAATCTTCTTAAAGACTTAGAAACACAACAATCCGAATTAGAGGAAACATTGGAAACACTTTTTGAGGAATTAAAAAATCTAACAAACTGGAACGCAGTATGAATAACATTTCTTTATTTGAAGCAAAATTAAATCAAGCAATTGGACAACAAACATTACTCATAAATAATATTGAACAACAAAAAACCCTTATTGAAACAACCACTAAAAGATTACAGGCAATAGAAAAGGCCCAAGCACTCATACAAACGGTTGCACAAGAAACACAAAATATGCTTGTGTATCAAATCAATGATATTGTCAATACCGCATTACAAACATGTTTCCCTAATGAATATGAATTTCATATTGAATTTAAAATTCAACGAAATAAAACAGAAGCAAAACTTATTTTTACAAAGAATGGATATGAAATTAATCCACTATTAGCAAGTGGTGGTGGCGTAGTTGATATGGCGGCTTTTGGTTTACGTATTGCGGCATGGTCATTAAGCAACACATCCAATACAATTATCATTGATGAAGGATTTAAATTTCTATCACGTGATTTACAACCAAAAGCTGCCGAAATTTTATCTGAAATAAGTAAAAAATTAAATGTACAAATCATTCAATCAAGCCATTCCTCAGATATCATTGAAAAAAGTGATAAAATATTTACTGTTACATTAATAAATGGTATATCAAAAGTAACAACATCAGTTTAATACTAAATTAATGGGCGGTTTTCTTTGTTGCTTCCTCATACCAACGACGAGCAGTATTCTCTGATACACCAATAGCCCTACTCACTTTGTCTCTATTATGCGTGGGCCATAAATCAAGTAAAATTTTAAGTTGGCGCTCGGTTGGTACTTTCCGTCTTCCGCCTATTTTTTGTGGTGGCTCATTGTAGAGCTCTTTTACCAGCTCTTCATCAATCTCTACATACTCTCGGCTTTCGCTGCTGCAAACCGAGGTACTAATAAATGAGTCTTCCATGTAAATTCTCCTTTATCTGATATCCAAAATTCTATAAAACCATAACTAACTGTTTTGCTTATTCTCGTACCACCATAATGTGTCCATCCTTGAAGCGCAGGAGTCGTCATTGCAATAAATATATCATCACTTACTACAAAATAAGAATGTATATGTGAACGAATAAATACTTTCGCTTTCGGTTGTAAACTGCGTTCTGCCCACAACAGATTCCATACCTTCTCACGTGATAATGTGGGTGGAACGGCACCGGGGGTACTTGTTGAACCAATATGATGTCGAAAATCAATTATGCAACCGGCATGCTCAACCCACGCATGTGCTTGTAATTCTACACCGAGCGCATCTGCAATAGGCTCCTCGAAATGCTCTGCATTACCTGTATGGCGTGCAGTACCCTCAATAACAGTATAATTGTCTGCATCAAATAAACGAATAAATGTCAAAGCCATCCTACTCTGCTCTAATCTATCAGTAGTAATTAAATCAGTACCTTTATTACTTTCAGCATCTCCATCAATCATGTCTCCATTACATATAAGTCTATCAATATGCCCAATTTCTTTTGCTTTACGCTCAAGCCATCGATAGGTATTTTCCTGCCAGGCTCTTGCTTTCGTGCGTTGATGATTACCACCCTCAAACCAATACTCAGGGGGAGTAACACCAAATATATGCCCACAATGTGAATCTGAGATAATAACACCATGTTTCATTCAAAATACCCCGATTGCATCAAGACCCCAACCCACGGACAAAACACCAATAATTACCTCAAGAACTATTTTACTTGCTCTCTCCCGCTTCAATGATACCAAGGCTTGATTTAATGAGCTGTTCAAGTCTGTCAAGGCTGCCTCCGTCACTACTTGCGAGGCTTCTTTCTCGTTCAAGTTCTTCTCTCTCATTTGCAAGTCGCTGTCTCTCTGATTCAATGTCTGCTCCCTCATTTGCAAGTCGCTGTCTCTCTGATTCAATGCTTGCTCTCTCGCTGTCGAATTGTCCTCTCTCATCTGCAAGTCTATCTCTCTCTGCGATAATTCGGATATTCTCTCCCAATAGTCTTTCTCTCTCTGCATTAAGTCTGCTTTCTGTTTCTCCAAGTCGCGTTTCTCGCTCTGCAAGGCTATTTTCTCTTGCTCCAAGATCTGCCTCTCGTTTGTCAAACTCACTTTCTCGCTGACTAATTGTTGCTTCTCTATCTCTAAGGCTTGCTTCTCTTGCATCAAGGATTCGCTTTCCTTCATCAATACTTGCGATCTCTCCCGATAATCGCTCTCGCTCGCTTGCAATTCGGCTTGCCTCTGAGACAAGACCTGCTCTCTCTTCTGTAAGTCGGATTCCCTCTGCAACAAGCTCTGATTTCTCTCGCTCCAATAAAATTCTCTCGTCTGCAAGTCTGTTTCGTTCATCGTCAAGGCTTGCTCTCTCTGCAATATTAAGTCCTCTCTGTTTTTCGAGTTCAATTTTAATTGTTGTATTATCTGCAAGGCTTCGTTCAAGTTCGTCCTTAATTCGGTTATTTTCTGAGATTCCAATGATTGTACTTCCGGCGATGGCCCAGTAGATTCCTGCGCATACAACGATCCCGAGGATAAAACCAACAAAACCAGCGCGAAGGCCCAGGGGCAAACCCTGAAACCATGCAACAATTTTCGCCACATTACTCCTCCTTTTTGAATACCTTCTTGAGATAGCTTTCGCCCCCGACCCATACACCAATCACCAAAACGAGGGCACGTGCAATCTCCAGAAACTCTATTCTCTCCAATAAAACAATGAGCGACGTCAACACCGCCGCCCATACCACCATCCAAAACCGCCTTGAATGCCATTTATTATAATTGTGATTCATATCCGCCTCACAATCCTCTTACTCACTAATTCCCCATATTTTACAGTGTTTGAATCATCCAAGGGATCGTACTCCACATTCCCCTGCCCGTCCCCAACGACAAAATGTGCGAATGTTTTTGTAGTTGTTTTTCGCTCGAATCGGAGAATCTCGAATTCATTCGGTTTTGTCTGATAGTCAGCCGGTTTATGTTCAACGCTCCATTTTCCACCGGCCACAAGTTCCATCAATCTCGGAGGATTTTCGACATAGCAATCTTCCGCGATAATGCCCAGAGACAGTGCCTGCTTATATACCCGTATCGCCCCATACTCAGCATTTACTAATCGAAGCAGGCTGATAAAATAACAACCATTTTCGCCAATATTGGCTGCTATTCTTTGTGCATTCATCCTTACCTCCATACCGCCATAATAATGGCAGTCACCACCGAAGCTATGGCCGTTATCATCGCTACAGTAATCGCTGCACGCATCTGTAATGTTGCTGTCTGTAATTCTTTCATCGATTTATCCATCTTTTCGTGCATCGATAGGTGTGCATCCAGTTTCTTTGCCGTATCTGTGACAATCGGCTCAATAGTATCAAGCCGCTCTTCGTGCTTCCCGACTTTCGCACGCAGGCCATTGTTACGTGTCTTATCATCGCCCCAAAGCACGCCACCAATCTCACGCGTAACGAGCTGTAGCTCTTTTATTTGTTCAGTTACTGCCATATTTCCTCCTAGGGTAGCTCAAACCGCACAAAGAATTTATCATAATTGCCTTCATAAAGAGGCTTGATTTCAGTACCAATAATTGTTGCATAGGGTTGCATCGGGTGGTAACAAGAATGTTCATAGCCCATTTTGAAAATCCCTGTTTCTATACCAATATCAAAAATATAGGTCATCTGAAACGGGCTGAAATTCGCAATCCCCGCAGGTGTAAAATAAGTTATTACTGCCCCACCAACGTATAATTGCTCAAAACTTACTCTCGCTTCTAAGTCAGTATAGAGAGCGCCAACGCCAAACCAATCCTGATTTCTCAATTGGTAATTGAACATTCCTCCGCCAAGAAAACCTGTTTCCAGCGCGGCAGAGAAAAGCAACATCTTAAAGAACATCTCTTGCCTCCTGCGGTTCTGCCGGCCAATCTATCTTCTCAGGGAAGCCATCCTGCTGTGGCACATCCCGCAAAGCCTGAACGTACATCAGAATATTCTCTATTGTGTCTTCGGAATCTGTCGGCGTAAAACCAAGCCTCTTTTCATCTTCGTATCGTTCCAGGCGCCAACGAATGGCATTGATACGCCTATCGCGTTCTTGACGAGCTTGTTGCGCTAGATATTCTTTGTATTCTTTTTCCACTTCGGCTTGTGTCTTACCAGATAATTTCATGATAATCTCCAGTATCCCATTCCGCACATGATTGCGTATAAAACCTGCGAATAGTCAGATAAAGCATATCGCTTCTATGTGCTTCGATGATTACTCCATTTGTTTGTTCTGCAATATCTGGCCACTCAACATCAAGCGGATCAAACTCATAAATTTCACCATCAATTTTTATCCTATTTTCATCAATAGATATAATTTCAGTGTTTGGAGAAGCGGCAATATTTGCATATTCATTCCATTTGCAAGGGCTATATTTGATTTTCATTTATACCTCCCTATAGCCAAATATCCAGGCTTTGTTTCCGTTGTTGCCGTTCGGCCAGCAACATGCAAATTACAGCCAGTATTGGAAATGTTAGTTGCAAAAGCTGGCCATGCTAAATCATTTACATTATCTTTTGCAGTTACAAACACAACGGGCGCCGAACCACTAACAAAACTAATAGGATATAAATATGTTAGATTAGTAAAGCATACCGGTGCATTAGCCGAAGACGTTGTTCTAAAAACAGAATCTACAAACCAGCACATCATCGTTCCATCACTGAACTTCACCCATGTGCCACTGCTATTCTGCCCAACCTCTACAATGCCCGCACCGACATCAGTTTGGAACGTGCCAACAGGAATTGCAGAATATGCGGAATTATCAATGCGCTGGACGAGATAAGTTGAACTAAGATTAACATAAACACAAAGTACTTTTTCTCCAGAAAGAAGAACTAGAGATGGTGAAACACCATTTGCATCACTAACCGTGGTTTCTGCACCCCAGGTACCATTGGTTTCGCGGATACGTTGGACAAGATAACCAGAACTATTATTTCTATAAACACACAACACCCTATTATCAAGAAGAATGACAAGGGATGGAGAAGAGCTACTTGCCGCATTTATAGTGCTTTCGGCACCCCAGGTGCCATTTGTTTCACGAATGCGCTGAACAAGATAATATGGGCTTGTGTGTTGTTTGTAAACACATAACACTTTCCCATCGGGAAGGAGAATGAGAGAAGGATCAGCACTGCCAGTGGCACTATCACTAACCGTGCTTTCAGCGCCCCAGGTACCATTTGTTTCACGGATACGTTGTTTGAGATAATAAGGGCTTACGCCCTGCCGATAGACACACAACACTTTCCCGTCGGGGAGAAGAACAAGTGATGGGTCGATACTGCTGGCAGCATTCACCGTGGTTTCTGCACCCCAGGTACCATTGGTTTCGCGAATGCGCTGAAAAAGATGATAAGGATATGCGTATTGATGATAAACACATATCACTCTACCATCAGGAAGAAGTACAAGAGATGGAGTATTGGTATTTGCGGCATTCACTGTGCTTTCGGCACCCCAGGTGCCATTTGTTTCACGGATACGTTGTTTGAGATAATAAGGGCTTACGCCCTGCTGATAGACACACAATACCCTACCATCAGAAAAAAGAACTAAAGATGAATAATTACTACCTGCCGCATTTATTGTGCTTTCGGCACCCCAGGTGCCTCCACTATATACCCACGTACCCGAATATTTAACATTCGTCTTGAGAGCATAAGTAATAAGAGATTGTATTGTTGCCGATTCGAGCTGTGCACCCTTGCCACGGAATATTCCAGTAATCCCGCTTATATGCACACCAGGGTCTGAAGATGTCGGATTTCCATCTTGATTGTACGCACCTGAATAAATCACTTTTGAAAAGTATAAAATCTGCGCCGCAATGAAATTCGCAAAGATTGTATCAAACTGTACTGATTCAGGAACATAATCAGTTGATACGCCATATCCCTGACGCACTGCGTCCATCACATACAAAAAGCACTTTGTAATCTGTTCAGCAGATGGACTTGCCAATCTCGTCCATGACGTAGAATACATATAAATCCCACGTTCGGCCTGCGTCGCAGAATAAGCCACAACAAGGTCGCTCGGATGCATGCAGGTAATTGTTGAAAGGCTTGAATATGCTACAAGCCCAAGGCATTTCGGGGTATAGGTAACAATATCCCCTGTAGTAAGCTGTGGCGAGCCATCGGCAATCCAAGACGTGGTGTATACGTACCATTGGAGAGTGTCGGTCTTATAGAATGTATCGCCAGTCAATAACGGCTCGTGAGTTTGTGCAACAGGAAGCGTAGTACCATCAGGCCAACGTTTCGGTGTGATACGGTCGTATGTTGCGGCCAGTGGTGAAAGGCATCGGTAAAGCAGGCCGGAGGCAAGGAACACGTCATTAGTTTCTGCATTCGCCTGCGCCGTTGCAAGGTCAGCCCATACGGTGATTTTCTTATCAGCCGTATCCTGTGCCGTATCAGCGAGTGCTTTCGCCTTTGCCGCTATCGCATTCAAGAGGGCTGTTCTTGCATCATAATAGGCCTTCCAGTTTGCTCTGAAAGTAGAGCCTACAATATCAGTTGTCGTTGAAAGGTTTGCATCGGAAATCCAAGAGGGAACCCCGCTTGACCATGCTACGCCAGCATTAAGGTAAGTGGCTAATGCCTGAAATGCATTATCATATGTTGTCTTCTCGGTGGTAATTCCAAAAGCCGTGGCCTGTGTATCATTCACGGATACTTCGGCCGCAATAATATCCCACTCTTCCCTTACGCTTGTTTTTTCAACCGGAGTAAGTTTGCTATCAGAAGCAATATCCGCAAGAAGATTATTGGCAGTAGTTGCTGAAGTCATTGCATTGTTTGCTGTTGTCTGTGCTGTATTTGCCATAGTTTGCGCGGTCGACGCCGCAGAAGCTGCTTGCGTCGCTTGTGCCTGCGCTACAGGGTCGGAGATTTCAGCCCACGCGGTACCAGACCAGTTCTTCCACAAAGCTGTTGTATAGGTACGCCAATAATCACCGATATGCTCATTCTTGAGTGCTGTTGTTGTCCAATCGACAGAAGGGTCAGTAGCCTGCGTGTAGAAAACAATCGCTCTATCTATCTGTGTTTGGAGAGAGGTTTTCACAGTATCGGTATAGCTTTGCGCAGCAGTTTGTGCATCTTGTGCTTTATTCACCGCCTCTTGCTGTGATATGGTACCGAGAAGATTTCGATATTCTTTCCGATACGTAGAAAATAGATTATCCAGCGCCCCAGCGGTAACGGTGGAGGGCACATCCATTGATTTAAGCACACCAGAAGTGCCCCACAGAAAATCCCTGAGATTATTCGTTGCCAGGATATAGGCATCAGTATTTACAGAGAGCGAAACCGCATTTGTAACAATGGATGAATATTCGCCATCCTTCGTAGGCGAGCTTGTGGTGAGTGCGGTTGAAACATTTATGTCGTTATAGATTTCCTTCCAGCTAGATAGAAGCGAGATTTTTTCAGAAGGGGTTATCTTCCCATCATCATCGAGAGCATCGGCACGGTAATCGGCCATTGTATAGAGCTTCGGAAGAGATTTGCCAAGATAGAGGCCACGGATTTCAGAATCGGAAAGGAATCGGGTATAAGCAATAAATTCATCCATCATCTTATCAGGATAAAGAATTAAATTAGAAAGTGTGCCTTGCGGATCAGAGAGAACAACCGTGTTATTTGCATTTATCCCATCAATAAAAATATCAAGGATTTGATTTGTAGGTGTTGAATTATATTTGTATCTAAATACGAAATGATGAACGCCGGTAGTAAGAACATTGGAATATCTAAAACAACTAGTATTAAAATAAAATAGAGCTTTTTGTGTATTATAAAATGGAATCTTTAGCCCAAGCCCAACACCACCTATAGCCGTTTTATCTGCCGTAATTTGTGAAACATCCCAATCAAAAGCAAGGGTAAAATCAGAATTAACCGGAAGTTTATAACCAGTAGTAACATCCCCCTTTATACCCTTGCCGCTAACCCCAGTTACAGGATAGGGGAAATTTGAAAGAGAGCCATGCTTCCCATTCCCCGAATTATCAATCACTGGAGTGAGATATGCGCCAGTGCCGATATAAATTTCACTGACCCAAACTGTTTCGGAAGTAGAGCCATAATTGACAAAAAATGCCATATAAGGAGAAATTGTTTGAATATTATTAAAATAAACTACCCAATTATAATCATCTTGTTTTATCGCTGAAGAAAAAGAAGTAGTACCACCACTCGGGTCATTACGATATTCTACATTTAATATTTTATTAAGACTTTTTATTTTCAAAACTGCATTTTTGCCAACATATGTTGAAATTGGCCGATACCACGAAGCCCCATATGAACCACTGCTCTGAACAACCTTTAATGCCCCACTCTCAATTGATAAGGTTGAACCAGTATTGCCAGTCCATCCATCAATCCCGCTTGTCCAGCCAGGTACGTTACGATAAGAAACCCCCGCAGGATCATCCGGTATATCCGGCACTTCGTCGAATGAGTAATAGAGCGCAGGAGTATCCGTGGGGAGCACTGCATCGGCAAGTTCCCAGGCCGTCCCCGTCCAGCGATAGAATTGAGATATCCACAAGCCAAGTTGCCCAACATAAGTACCAGAGGGAGTGGTGGCGGAGGTCATCACAATGGCGTTTTCGCCCTGTTTCTGTTTTGCAATAGAAAAACGTTTTGTTATTGTCGGCCAAGCTATTCTTGTTGCAACAAAATCTACATACCCCACATCAACAGTCATACCAGTAACTGTATAGGTATATGTGGAGAGAGTACCGGTTATCCCAGTTGATGGAGTTACCGCAAGCGAATAAAGATTAGTTACATTCTGGTCGCCCATCAAAACCGAGAAAGTCGTTGAAGCACCAGTAAAATCCGGACTCGACCCATCAGCCCCGCATGGAACAGAATGTACCTCATTGGTAAGTTCTCCATGCGGAGCCTCATTTGAGTCGTAAAGAGTGATCGAACCGGTTGAAACAATACCCATCTTATACCTCAAAAATTCGGGTTAATTGCATCACAATAAATAGTCCCCATTCCATCAATATCATCACCCGTAACCGCACAGGTCGCTGTTCCAGTCGTTGTTCTATATCCGGCAGTTGCGCCATTCCCCAGATAAAGCCAGAGTTTTCCACCTGCATAATCACCCGTAGCAGTGGGATAAGTCGTAGAAAATCCATTTACGGGCGCTCTAATAGTAATAGCAGTTGTCGTTGCAGAAGCCACTTCGAATGATTCAATCTTGAGTCCATCAGCGCTGATAACTCTTATGACATCCCCAGCAACAGGCGCAGAAGCCAATGCTGTAGAAATAGTGAACACTGCACTTGAACCTGTGGTATGAGAAGAAATTGTCTTGGCTGTGCTTGTTCTTGCAGTATCAATAAACCCTGATTTCTTCCCCGCTTTATCGTAGAGCTTCCAAGTAAACGTATAGTTCGTAATATCAATTGCTGAAGCCCCATATCTTACAGCAGGAGTAAGCGTCTTTGAACCATTACCGTTCTGGAACACATTCCCATTCGAGGCATAGATATTCACCTCATAGGGGTCGGAGACGTCGTAAACCTGAAAATACGCCTGATAAATTTTGCCATCAGCATCTTGCGCTTGTACCTGGAATAGTCCAATATCACTAACAGCATCCTCGCGAATAACAAGAGACTTTACATCAGCCCACGTACCATCAGCCGGAGCCGTCGCCGCGGAACCAGCGGTATTCTTAAAAGTAAACTTCCCTGCCACAACATCGGCATGATTCGCGTCAAGTTGGTCTGCTGCTGCATATGGACTTCGGAACCATTTATACGTAACACCCGTATTATCAACCCCAGTAGAACGCATTAGGTCGGCACTGACTGTCGCTGTGTTTTTGACACCACCAGCAGGATTCGGCTCAATCACAAGTTGCCCATTCACTTGAATAAAAACTGCATTAGAACCAGCCTTCACACAGTTTAATGTAACCATCGAATTTACATGGGTTACAAGTCCAGTCACGGGATCGGTATAATCACCTTCAAAGTAAATATTGTACGCAGGGCTATCAGGGTTGATATTTGTATTCTTTGTGATTGACGAAACATTCGTCCCCAAGTCAGACCCACCTAACGTTGTGCCCCATTTTCTGTTCGCTAGGTTATTGACAACATTTACACCATTGACATATACGTACGCCGTAATAACATTTGATGTTGCCGTATAATCAGGATTGTAGCTTGTAGTGCTTTCGTCCTTTGTATAAACCTGCGTAAGCCCCTTTGACGGTGAAAGAAACGCCGTAACCGGAGCCGCGTCATTGTGATCATAGAGTGTGATTTGTCCAGTTGTTACAACACCCATATTATCCTCCTACATTGTAATTGCGACCGTATATGTCGCTCTCGCATATATTGAATCTGCCGTAACTTCTATCGTACGATAGCCCGCGGCATGATTTGCATTCCAAGTCGCATCGTCGTTTGGCGGCGATTGCGGATAAAACGATACCCGTGTCCAGCAAAACGCCGAGTCGGGAATCGTTGAAGTAATCTCAAGCCCATTTCTAAAACATCGCGGAGTGAGAATTGTTGTCATACTCTGAGTAGGCTTAAAAACATCTCCATTGCTAGATTCTATGACAGTCGTAATATTCGACCTGATGCACCATTCCCAATCAAGCTCTGAAAATTCGCCCGTAGGTTTATCAACAGTCGATATAAATAGTGCATTGTCCTTTATCCATAAATCCCCTACCGCATAAGGAACAGTCGGAGTAGTATAAAACACCCGCGCGGCAATAGCACTCTTATCATCTACCGTCCAGGTATTCGGCATTACACCTTTATATCTGACACCCATATAAATTCCATACTGCCCATTGAAATCGACTGGGTCAGTAAGAGAATTAAGTGCTTTTTCTATTCTGTTTGTACCGGATTCAATTGCTTCACGTGTAGTTGTATAATCTGCAAATTTCAAAACAAACTCAGTCTTAACAATATTCGATGGTTGTGTCATATCAACTAAAATACCGGGCGATACATTTAAATATGTATTCAATGCATTATAAGCATTATCAAAATCCACAATCTTTGTATCTATTGCAGGAAGCCCTAATGCAATAGCCCTTGCCCTTACAAGTGGATAATCAGCAACAATTCTATTCCATTCCAAAAGCACTGAAGGTTTTTCAGTAATAGAAATAATTGAATCAGAAGTAATAGTATTCAATAATTCATCTAAATTCCAATATGCCTTTATCCCAGAAATAATATCATCCCTATATGCAATATCTGAAATATTTCGTACAGATTTTCTATTCAACACATGAGAATCAGTGATATAACTTTTACATGTATATGTAAATAATTGCGTAAGATTATCAAAACTTTTTTGAAGAATTATACAAATCACTTCATCGAAATTTTTTAATTTCAATTTAATAAAACTACCAACAGAATATTCTATATCTGATTCAAAAGTATAACTTTCATTTCCATTATAATACATATTCAATAAACCATTGGCAAATTTATATGCATTATCATAATTATCTAAATATTTCGATGTATACGTAGTATATTTTCTTGTTGTTGGAACTGCTTTCAATTCAATAGTTTGTTCAGCTTTCTTATATAGCATATCTCCATAAATATTCATTACATAAAGCATCCCATTTTCAGTATCTGATGCTTTATATAAAATGCGTGCTTTTTTATTATAAAAAGTACCACTTACCAATGTTATATTCGTTCCACTTGTCGTTAAATAATGCCCAGATGTAGCAACAATAGAACTGTAATCAGACTTGAAAGCCTGTAAAGCCGTACGTGGGTCATAATCCAAATTATTGACAATCGCTTCATTCGTTAAAGCTTTAATTGCACTATCAGTATATTCTTGATAAATAATAGTAGGAAGCCCACTTACAAGAACATTAGCTTCTATAGGATAATATGTACCACTAGGAATAAAATAACCAGTAAATTCACCAGTAGAACTATCTATAGGAAGATTTTCACGATATAATAAAACATCATATTTCCATGCATTTTCATAATACTGTAATTTAACACCCTCATATTCTCTTTTATTCACACTAATAGAAATCTTATTTGTAATCAATTCCTCATCTAAAGTCGCAACAAAAACAAGGTCTTCCGGCTGATATAACCATTTCATGGGAGAAAACTTATTCTCATAATTCATACGAGCTACATAACCATATTCACGCAATAATGTATCAATTTGAGAAATAATAGATGATGTATCATCAGATACAAAACCAGAAACAGTTACATTAATTGTATCTGAAGCAATATCATCATCAGTAAACCCACCACGATATAACATCTGATGTATAATAGAATTAACAGGTGTTGTCGAATCCATTATTTTTGCATTAAACATTACTAAATCATTTGCAGGGTCATCAGTATCTTCATAGACAATATCTAATTTATTAATAGAATCTACTGCCTCAATTGCAAGCACATTATTTTCATAAATACCATCATATTCCAACGAAGGAATCTGTTCTATAATACCAGTAAATTTTACAATATTATAAGTATCAGTTATTTGGACTTTAATATTATTTATAGATTTCAAAACATCATAATTAGAAAGCCAAGAACCGGTGCCAATATAAATTTCACTGACCCAAACTGTTTCGGA
>AMWB02025111.1_pt4 | contig 21905 bp, 19 predicted proteins | sample 200311 | NCBI WGS metagenome assembly AMWB02 (sample SAMN02737377, study PRJNA173069) | bioreactor metagenome | biome: anode biofilm in microbial fuel cells | place: USA: California | collected 2010-12-16 | reverse complement strand
GACGCCTGCCAGTTCCAGAGGCCGGCAACGGCGTTCCCGGCGCCGTCCAGTTCCGGCGTGAACAGAAAATCGAGCGCAATGGGCGTTCCCAGAGCGTCGTAGACCATCGTCGACGCACCGTATGCCGCATCCGCCGCCGCCGCGCCGTCGAGGTTCATGGTCATCGACAATGTCCCGGTGGCCCCGGCGGGAACGTTGTCGGATGAAATATGGATGGTTTCGAGGTTTCCCAGCGCACCGGTCCGGGGGTCGATGACCTTTTTCCCCTGAACCGCAAGGCCGTCCGGATTGACCAGATCCCCCGCCGGATCGAGCGTGAACGCCCCCGCCCGCGTGTAGCTGACGGTGCCGGCGGCGTCTTTGACCATGAAAAAGCCGTCGCCGTCGATGGCGAAATCCATGACGCTGCCGGTCTCTTCGGCCGTCCCCTGATTCCAGCAGTTGCCGGTGTCCCAGACCCTGACGCCGGTGCCCGTGACGCCGGATTCGATCGACTGGTAGAGCAGCTCGGCAAAAGAGACGGTCCCCGCCTTGAAACCGGCCGTTTTGACATTGGCGATGTTGTCTCCGATGACACCCATGGCAAGGGCGTTGGCGTTGAGCCCGGAAACCCCCTCGTATAAGGATTTGATCATATCCGCTCTCCTCCGGTTTCATGCGGCCGCGGGGCCGCTTCAATCGCTTTGGGTTTCCAGGACCTGGATCACCCGGCTTACGGGAATCGCTTTGCTGTCGGCCAGAAGATGCGCCTCATCGTTTTGGAAGGTAACGCCGGTCACCCGGTCGAGGGTAAACGGCGTCGCCGCGACGGCGCCGCCGGCAGCATCCGCTGCCGCCACATCGAAGCGGGAGGCGCCGTCGGGCACCCGATTGCCCTTGTCGTCTTCTCCGTTCCATTCGACAGACCGCTCCCCGGCGCCCGCCCCGCCGGCAACCAGAGTCCGGACGCGCATTCCAGCGGCATCGAGGATATTGACAAACACGGCGTCGGCGTCGCCTTCGAGTGCGAAATGAAGCTCCCGGGGCTGTCCGTCCGTCATCGCAACGACGTTTCCCGACGTCTTTACGGTCTTGCCGATATAATCGACGAACTGAGCGTTTCCCGAAAAGAGTTGGGCCGCTTTCAACTCTTCCAGGTGGGTGTTGACGTCGATCAGTTTTTCAAGGGAGTTGAACTGGGCGAGCTGAGCGGTGAATTCGGCACTCTTCAAGGGGTTGAGCGGATCCTGGGCCTGAAGCTGCGCAATGAGCAGATTGAGAAAATCGTCCTGACCCAATTCTTCGGTTTTCCCCGCGGCGGCGGTTGCGTTGCCTAAACCCGGGATCACCGGATTGACGCCTGAGACAGACATATGGTCCTTCCTTTCTTTACGTGCATGCAGGTATCGGCATGCAAAAGCCGCCATCCATGAAAACGGCCGTTATGCAAAATAATCGATGCGGCCCACGCCCGCGGCTGCGGCTGCGGCCGAAGACGATATTCCGCCGGCGCCGCCGTCATCGCCCGTAGGGGTAAAAAGTCCTTCCGCGGCGGCGTCCAGGGGCTCCGCTGCAACGGAAACATCGAAGCGCGCCATCTCGAACCCCGCCGCCCGCAGCGCCGCTGCAAGGTCGCCGGCCCGATCTTCCATGACCGCGGCCGCCGACGCCTTATCCGCCAATATTCTGACGGAAACCTGTCCGCGATCCGACGAGACCCGTATCCGGAGATGCCCCAGGGATTCAGGACGCAGCAGGATCTCGATTTCCGGCGCGCCGCCCCTTGCCGTAAGGCGGGCATGGGCCGCCACCTGATCGAGGACCTCGGCCGGCGTCGATGTCCGGATGGCGGCAATCCCGCCGGACAGGTCGTTGGATAGGCGGTGGGACGGCGCCACAGCGTCCGCCCGGGAAACAGGCATCGCCGATGACAGGTTTTCATCGTCGAGCCGTTTTTCCCTGCCCCGGCTGTCGGAAAGAACATCCCGCCTATCGTCGCGATATCCGCTTTGCATCCATGTCGGCCGTGTCGACGACGGCATCACGGCCGTCGGCTCTGTTGCATCGGCCTCCCTGGCGCCGGCGGCACCCATCGTTTCACCGTCCGGCATGATTCCGGCTGCCGACCGAGGCTGCGGACCGTGCCGGCCGGGAATCATCAGAACCCGTCCGGCCGCGGCGCCCGACTCTTCCGAAAGCACCTGGGGTCCCGGCAGAACGTCCGCCCCACCGCCACTATCGGTTCGAATATCTGATCGGTCATCCGGCGGCAGGACAGCCTCGGGGGACGCCTTAGATGCGTCGGGTGTTGTCACGGTTTCACCCGTCCGGCCGTTATGTTTTCCGGCGGCGTTTGACAGCGAAATGGCAAGCGGCGTTTCGGCAGGCGCCGCCGGCACCTGAAGCATCGCCGCCATAAAACCGGACGCGCCGTCCCCTGCATCCTCCCGAAACGCCTTCCTTGCCGAGGCGGCACGATCCGTCCGGTGGTCTGACGATCTTCCGGCCGCCTCCGGCGTGCTCGTCGCATCGAAAATCTGGGTCAGCAACCGAAATCTCCTTTCTCCCCGGTCTTGATGTTCCGGGTAAAACCATTGACGGCGATCTCATCGAGAAGACCGGCCTCCTGCCTGCGTGTTTTCTGCTGACGCGCGGCCAGGTATTTTACGTTCAGGCGCTCCAGGGTCTTTCTTTGCCGGACCGCCTCGATCAAGCGTCCGCGGGCGGTTTCCACCGCCTCCGATGCGGCATGCACCGCCTTTTTCCGGATCTCCATTTCGTCGTCCATCCGCCGCAGATATTCGATGTATAAACCATGCTCCGACACGACCAGACCGCCTCTCAACTTTTCCGCAAGCGTCCGGAGATGTTCCTGCCGGCGGGCTTCGAGCTTTTCGCGCTTCTCCTGTTCAGCCCGCAACGCTTCTCTTTTTGCCGCCAGCGTGCCGCGGAGGGTCTCTTCAACGGAGACTCTGTATCGCAGCACCGGCTCCAGCCTGAATTTATTCATACCTGCTCCGGCCTAAGGGTTTTCATCGGGAAGTTCCGAACAGGCTTCCGAGCTGCCGCACACTCGTTTCGAAGTCGATGCTTTCATGTATATCCTGTTTCAGATAGGCGTCGATACGGGGTTTCATCGAAACGGCGTAATCGATATCCGGATTGCTTCCGGGTACATAGGCACCGATGTTGATCAGGTCCTCGACCTTGCCGTACGCCGCCAGGACCTCCTTCAGTCGTCCGGCGTGTCGGCGGTGCTCCGGGGTGACGATATCGATCATCGCACGGCTGATGCTGGCGAGCACATCGATGGCGGGATAGTGGTTCCGGTCGGCCAGATCCCGCGACAGCACCGCATGGCCGTCCAGGATGCCCCGGGTCGCATCGGCGATGGGATCGTTCATATCGTCGCCTTCGACCAGCACGGTGTAAAGGCCGGTAATGCTTCCCGTCCCCGATGTCGTTCCGGCCCGTTCAAGCAGGCGGGGCAGCAGGGTGAAGACCGACGGCGTGTACCCCCGGGTCGTCGGCGGTTCGCCCGCCGCCAGCCCGATCTCCCGCTGGGCCATGGCGAACCGCGTCACGGAATCCATCATGAGCACGACATGTCCGCCCCGGTCCCTGAAATACTCGGCGATGGCCGTGGCGATAAACGCTCCCCTCATCCGGATGAGCGGCGGCTGATCAGAGGTGGCGACCACGACCACCGACCGCCGCAGGCCGGCCTCGCCAAGATCCTTCTCGATAAAATCGTTCAGCTCCTTGCCCCGTTCACCGATCAGGGCGACCACATTGACATCCGCCGTGCTCTGCCGGGCAATCATCCCCAGGAGCGTGCTCTTGCCGACGCCGGAGCCTGCAAAAATCCCGATCCGCTGACCGCATCCGAGGGTCAAAACCCCGTTCAGCGCCCGGATGCCCGTATCGAGAGGCGTTTGTATTCGCCGGCGGGAGAGGGGATTGACGGCGTTCGCATAGATGGGATAGCGGGTTTCCGTCGCGATCGGTCCCCCGTCGTCGATGGGATTGCCGAGGCCGTCGATCACCCGCCCCAAAAGCCCCGCACCCACGTCCATACCGGCGTCCTGATCCTCGGCCGAAACCCGGCTTCCCGGCGCGACGCCCCGGATCTCCTCCAGAGGCATCAGGAGCGCGCACTCCTGATTGAAGCCGATGACCTCCGCCTTGATTTTGGGAAATCCCTCACCGGGATCGATGCGGCAGACGCTGCCGATTTTGACCGGCGGCCCCTGGGATTCGACGATCATCCGCGATACCCGGGTGACGCAGCCGACGGACTGTATCGGGTTGACGGAAGCCATCGTCTTCAGATACGCTTCAAGATTCATCGATCGTTATTCCATAACATCCTGAATACCCATATCACGCCGCGATGCGTTGAACCGACGGACTCATTTGAACCGCGATTTCAGGGCCGATTCTACCGCTTCGAGCCTTTTTTCGGTTCTTGCATCGATCATCCCGAAGGGGGTGTCGATGATGCAGTCGCCGTCTGAGATCATCTGATCCGGCTGCAGGCGCAGCTCTTCGAAGGCGGCCGGATCGCCTGAAAACGCCGCCGTCTTCTCTTTGATGCGATCATAGTCCGGGGGGCTGACCCGAATCGTGGCGGACTTCCAGTCCGGAACCTGCTTGAGCGCTTCACGGACCACCTCGAATATCGTCTCCTCCCGCAGGGCGACCTCGTGATATACAATTTTTCGCGCAATGGCGAAGGCCAGGTTTACGGCATCCTTTTCCGCGTTCGTCTCGATCGCTTTCCTGACCCGTTCGAGTTCGAAGAGCGCTTTGTTCACGGCGGCGAAGAGGGATGCGAAATCCTTTTCGACCAATGCCCGGGCATCGGCTTCCCCCCGGGCGAACCCTTCGTCATAGGCCTGTTTTTCAATGGCGCGGGCCTTGATCTTTGCCGCTTCCGCGGCGCTTTGGGAATTTGTCCCTTGTTTGCCGCCGTGCTGCATCAAATCGCAAAATCCGTCGGCTCGGGTATGACGATGGGGAATGTGAAACGCATCGCAGGCGTTGGTTCCGTCTATCCGGGAGGGGGTGATCTCGGAGATATCCGGAAACAGATACGCCCCTGCGCCCTTCGCGACGGCATGCCGTTTCGGCCGGGTGTCATTCGACGAATTCATCACCGCCTCCCCTCTTGATGATCAGTTTTCCTTCCGCCTCCATCTCCTGGATGATCGTCAGAATGACCTGCTGCGCCGCCTCGACCTCTTTCATTCTCACCGCGCCCAGCGAATCCATCTCCTCACGCAGCATGTCGCCGGCGCGGGAAGACATATTCTTGAAAATCTTGTCCCGGATCTCCTGGGTGGCCGCCTTGAGCGCAATCGCCAAATCCTTGGATTCCACCCTGCGCAGAACGTTCTGCAACCCCCGGTCGTCCACCAGTTTGATGTCCTCGATGACGAACATCATCTGCTTGATCTGCGCGTACATGGCGGGATCCTCCTTCTCGATGCCGCTCATGATCGCGGCGGCGGAGGCCTTGTCGGTGAGGTTCAGGATATCCGCAAGCCGCTTCACCCCGCCCGCCTCGACCGATCCGGATGCGTGCTTGCGCCGCAGAATATCCTCGAAGACGGCGTTCATCTCGTCGACCATCTCCGCTGCGAATTTTCCCGACGACGCTATGCGGAACGCTACGTCGGTCTTGATCTCGTCGGGCAGCTCGGAGAGGATCTCGCTCGCCTGGTCGGGGAAAAGGTGAACGAGGATGACGGCGATGGTCTGCGGATGTTCATCCTTGATGAGCGCGACAAGCTCATCGGTATCCTTGGTCTTGAGCACGGCAAGGCCCGAAGGTTCATCGTCTTGCGCAAAATTCCCGCCTCTTTGCTCGTGAACGGACGATTCCCGGCGCGAGCCGTTTTGCATGAGTTCCAGAAAGTCGCCGGCGACCTTTTCCCGGATGCCCGGCGAAATATCCCGGGATACCTGCATGACCTCCTCGATCAGCCCTCTTTCCTCATCGCTCATCATTGCCAAGAGTTCATCCGCGGTTTTACTGTCCAGCGTCTGAATCAGGCTGGCCGCTTTTATCAGACCGGGTAATGATTTTGTGTTCATCGGTCTCCCGTGGTTATTGTTCCTTGATCCATTCCCGGATATGCTGCAGGGTCTGCTCCTTGTTTCTGACAACCGTCTGGGTCAGCTGATCGCTGATGGGCAGTTGTTTGATGTCCTGGTATCCTTTTTCGATCTCCTTGACCGTGAGGGGAAGCTGTCGGATGAGCCGGCTGTCGACGGCGGGGCTGCGGGTCAGCCACCGCACCATGGGCCGGGCCACGAAAATCAGAAACAGCAGGATCAGAAATGCGGGGATATAGGGTCTTATGGTATTGACGTCCTTCCACCACGCACCCGCTCCCGGTTTCTTGAGGAGTTTGCCCTTTTCAAACGGAATATTGACGACGTCGACCTGGTCTCCCCGGTCGGGGTTGAAATTGACGGCCCGTTGAACGATTTTCGTCAGGGCCTCTATTTCCGCCGCGGTGCGGGGGACATATTCCGTCGTCTTGGCCGCTCCTTCTTTCCCGCTGCCTTCGACAGTTTGATAGGTGCCGTCGACAATCACCGCCACGGATATCCTCCTGATTTCTCCGATGGGATCGATGGTATGACGGGTGATCTTGCTGATCTCGTAATTGGACGTCTGCTCCTGCTTCTGAAACGCGGTTTTCGCACCCGGGGCAGTAGCCGGGGTCTTGCCGGCATCCGTCATATTGGACAGCACGCCCGGCACCCCGGCCGCCAGTTCGGTCGGGCCGGAGGACGTGGTGCTGCTGGTCTGCTCGCTTCTGGCCACCTTCTCCGGATCATATTTTTCCTCCTTGATCTCCCGCTTGCGGTAATCGAGGTCACACGAAACCCGGACGATGGCCTTGCCCGGCCCCAGAACCTCGTCCAGCATCGTCTTCAACCGGATGCCCAGCTTCTGCTCGACCTGCTGCTGATGCTCGAGATAGTCGCCGCCCGCCTGACCCAGACCGCCGTCCGTCGCCATTGCGGAGAGCATGTTGCCGTTGCCGTCGACGATGGTGATCTGGGCGGGAGACAGGCCGGGAACGCTGGCGGAAACGAGATGGACGATCCCCTGAATCTCCTTCTGGCTCAACTGCCTGCCGGGAACGAGATCGAGGATGACCGATGCGGACGCCGGTTTTTCCTGGTCGACGAATATCGACTCCGTCGGCATGACGATATGCACCCGGCAGCTCTGGATCTCGGTGAAGCGGCCGATCGTCCGGGCCAGCTCGCCCTGGAGGGCGCGCTGGTAATTGACGTTCTGCTCGAATTCGGTCATGCCCAGCCGCGGGTTGTCGAAGATCTCGAAGCCGACGCCGCCCCCCTGGGGAAGCCCGCGGGAGGCCATCGTCATGGTGGTCTCGAATACCTTGTCCGCCGGCACCAGAATGGTATTGCCCGACGCGACCCGGTAAGGGATCTTGTCGGCTTTCAGCGTCTCGATGATCATGCCGGCGTCTTCGGATGACAGATTCGAATAGAGCGGCCGCATATCCGGGCTTCCGAGCCAGATGAGCAGATAGACGAAACCCGCCAGGATGCCGGCCGAGATGACGATGAAGCTGATCTTCCTTCTCGTGTCGAGGCCGTCGAAGATCGTTTTCAGCGGCTGAAAAATATTGCGAATCGGCATGGTTCAACTTTCCGCTAGACGTTCATCCGCATCACTTCTTCATATGCCGACACGATCTTGTTGCGCACCTGCATGATCAACTTGAATGAAATGTGGGCCTTTTGTATGGCGATCATGGTATTGTGAATATCGGCGTCCCTGCCGGTCGCCAGACGGGTCACCGCCTTGTCCTTTTCCTTCTGAAGCCGGTCGACGTCACCCAGGGCATCGTCCATCACGCCCTTGAACGACCGCCCCGGCGCGGGCGCGCGGTCGGCGGCGATACCCGTTTTATCCGTGAATATGTCGGTGGGAAACGTAATCTCTTTCATTTTATCTGCCGATCTCCAACGCCTTCATCGTCATCTTCTTGGTGGCATCCACCGCCGTGAGACTTGCCTCGTAGCTTCGGGACGCGGCGATCATGTTGACCATCTCCTCGATCATGTTGATATTGGGGGTCCGGATATACCCCGCCGGGTCCGCGTCCGGATGCTCCGGGGCGTATTTGAGGATCGGGGGCCGGGGGTCCTCGATGACGCCCGCGACCGCCACCATCCCCAAAGGCTCCGCCTGCCCCGACAGCGACATTTCCAGTTCGTCGCAAAACGCCGGGGCCTGCTGCCGCGCGGCGAACACCACGTCTTTTCGCCGATAAGGTCCGCCTTCCGCCGTCCGGGTGGTGTTGATGTTGGCCAGGTTCGCGGAGATGATGTTCATTCGGGTCCGCTGGGCCGTCAGGGCCGATGCGCTGATATCCAGGGTGTCACGGAAATTCATCCTTATTTCCCTTCGATTGCCGTCGTGAACAATTGAAACTCTTTCGTGACCATTTGTGCGAGGGCGTGGTACATGAGGCTGTTCTCCGCCAGCCTGGCCATCTCCCCATCCACATCCACGGTATTCCCGTCACCTTTCAGGGAATAGGGCTGCGGCAGACCGCGGCGGATATCGAGGGCGTCCGGCCCCGCCCCGCCGGCCTGCATATGCATGGGATTGGACACGCCGAGGGCCATGCCGGTTTCTTCTCCCGCGAGATTGCCCAAGGCTTCTTTCATCGACAGGTCGAACGACCGGTAGTTGGGCGTATCCATATTGGATAAGTTGCCCACAATGAGCTCGTGCCGGAAAGACCTGACATCCATCGCCCGGCTGAGCAGGGTCAGGCTTCCGGCGGTCGTTTCAGGTATGGTCATGATGGCGCTCCTCCTTATTAGAAGATTCAAGATTCAGGCAAGTGGATTACATGGACGGGCGGCGCTGAAAAACCGCTCCGCATCCTGGTGAAAGATACCTATAGCAAAATCTATACCCATCCGAAACAATCTCTCCGATCTTCCGTTTCCCGTCCCCGCGCTCTCGTTCCACCACGCCTGCTCTTCTTTTTTTCCGATCATATTTTTGACGGCCGCAGCCGGTGATGTCATTTTATTGACATGTTCCTCGGCCGTGGTCATTCCATTCTTCCGCTTTCCGTTCCCGAAAGCGACCGGGATATTTACGGCGGGTTCCGACATCCGTCTTTTCGAAGAAGGCGGGAAGGCGGCCGTTCTCCGCTGTTGAAGATTGAATGGCCCATTTCTTGCTGTCTCCTTTCTTGCCAAAAAGAACCCGTCACGGAGCTAAAAAAACATATCCAGCATGCGGAATATACGCCCATGAAATCAAGTCCATGCGACCGCACGATGAAAATTCTTGTTGCTGACGATGATTCCGGACACCGTGAAATGGTCTCTCTTCTCGTCAGAAGACTGGGCTACCGGGTATTGGCGGCCGAGGACGGACAGCGGGCGTGGGAAATCTTTCAGGACGAGGCTCCCCGGATCGTCGTCACGGACTGGATGATGCCCCGGATGAACGGTCTCGAACTTTGCAGCAGGATCCGGAATGCCGGCATTCCGAATTACACCTACCTGATCATCCTGAGCGGCCAGGACAACCCCAGCGACATTGTCCGCGGCCTGACCGGCGGCATTGACGATTACATCATAAAGCCTTTGAAAATGGAGGAATTCCAGGCCCGGATCGAAATCGGGGCGCGTGTCGTCAAGCTGGAGACCGAGCTGGAGTGTAAATATGAAACCATCCGGAAAAATTATTACGAGACCATCCGGATGTTCAGCAATCTGATCGAGGTTTACGACCGGGACCTTGGCGGCCATTCGCGACGGGTGGCGGATATGTCGCTCAAGATGGCGAAGCGACATCCCGAGATCGGCGACGATGATCTCGAGATCATCGAGACGGCCGCTCTGCTGAAGGAGATCGGAATGATCGGGCTTCCCCCGGAAATTTTTTCCAAAAGCCGGGTGGAACGCACCGGGGAGGAAGGAATCATTTATCGGTCTCACCCGGAGCTGGGAGAAATCATCCTGAAGGAGATCGAATTTCTGAAGCCGGTGGCGACCCTGGTCCGGGCCCACCACGAGCAGTTCAACGGCCTGGGATTTCCGGACGGCCTCAAAGGGGAAGCGATTCCCCTGTCCGCCAGAATCATCTCGGTCGCCACTGTATACGACAATCTCCTGTTCCGGGGGAATTTCACCGATGAGAAGCTGATCCAGAGGCTGCTCATGATGCGGGGATATCAGCTCGATCCGTCTGTTGTCTCGTTGATGCTGGATCTGCACAAAGAGGCGGCCGAGGAAAAGATGAATCAACAATGCAGCGTGGTCCCGATAGAAGCGCTCACGGAAGGCATGCGGCTCGCAAGGGATTTTCACGGGGCTTCGGGAGCGCTTCTTCTGCCGATGGGCGTCCGGCTCAACCAGGTCAGCATCGAAAAGCTGAGAAAACATTACCAGCTGACCGGTATGACGGATCGCGTGCATGTCTATGACGCGCATCCATCATAAACGACGGCAACCAGCGACAGTGATGACCGCACGCATCCATGGGATACGGCATGGGGCACCCGGTATTTTTTTGAGGTTTTTCAAGGAAAATCTATCGCTACTGAAGATGAAGGAATCATTGTGGATATAGCAACCGTTATCGGTCTTATTGGAGGAACTGTTCTCGTTATCGTCGCCGTGCTGATGGGCGGCAGCGCATTGATGTTTCTCAATCTGCCGAGTGCGCTGATCGTCTTCGGCGGAACGCTGGCCACCTGCTTCATCAAGTTTTCCATGTCGGATGTGATCAATTCCATCAAGGTCGCGATGAAGGCGTTTCTGGTCAAGATCGATCCTCCGGAAGAGGTGATCTCACAGATGGTCGCCATGGCCCGGATCGCCAAGAAGGAGGGGCTGATCGCCCTTGAAAATCACGAGGTCAAGGACGAGTTCACCGAAAAAGCCCTCCGCTATCTGTCCGACGGCTTTGACGAGGGGATGATCGAAAACATCCTCGACAAGGATATCCGGCTGATGACGCAGCGCCATACCGTCGGCCAGAAAATCTTCAAGGGAATGGGGAGTTCCGCGCCGGCCTTCGGCATGATCGGCACCCTGATCGGCCTTGTCCAGATGCTGACGACCATGTCGGACCCGAGCGCCATCGGACCGTCGATGGCGGTGGCGCTCTTGACAACCCTCTACGGTGCGCTTATCGCCAACCTGATCTGCATCCCGATCGCCGACAAACTCTCCCTGAGAAGCGAGCAGGAACAGCACAACAAGAACATCATATTGGAGGCCGCCGTTGCCATCAACCAGGGGGTGTCTCCGATCGTTTTGGAGGAATCGCTGAAGATTTACCTCTCCCCGAGCGGGCGGCGCAAATTCAACCCTGAAGAAGGCGGCAAGGAAGCGGGCCTCGAGGAAGCGCTCGGCAGGTAACCCGCAATATCCGGAGACATCGCCTGCAAAGCGGCGCAAAGGAGAAACAACGTGCGGAAGCGATCGGTCGAAAAAATGGAAATCGTGGAGGAAGGCGCGCCCGAATGGGTGGTCACCTTCGGGGATCTCATGAGTCTCTTGCTCTGTTTTTTTGTTCTGCTGCTCTCTTTTTCCGAAATGGACCGTCAGAAATACCGGGTCATGGCGGGCTCGATGGCGGATGCCTTCGGCGTTCAGAAAAAACAAAGGGTGATGGAAATGCCTATGGGCAATAAAATTATCGCCAAGGATTTCGATCAGGATTCCGTCGCCATGTCTTTGCGCGATAATCTCATCAAGGACATTATGTACGAGGTGGATTCCCAGTTGATCGGCATGAAGGACCTGGTTCAGGTGCATCTGGAGAAGGACGGCATCAGGATTCAGCTCATGGGCGAGACCACTTTCGATTCCGGCAGCGCCGAAATCCGCCGCCAGATGATACCGGTGCTGAACAAGATCGGCAAGCTGCTCATCGAGACCAAGGGGGATATCGTCATCAGCGGACACACGGACAACGTTCCGGTGAAAGGGGGGATGTATCCGTCCAATCTCGTCCTGTCCATGGCCCGCGCGGCATCGGTGGCGGAATTTATCCTCCGGGAAACCGGCGTGACACCCGATCGCATTTCAACCATGGGCTTCGGGGAATACCGGCCGATCGAATCGAACGACTCCCCAGAAGGGCGCCGCAAAAACCGCAGGGTTGAAATCAAGCTGAAAACCGATCCGTCAACGAAATGATCTTTCATCGACACCCGCCTTCCCTCCGCATAAATCACTTATAATTATTATTTAAAATAGTTATGTCGATTTCCAGGAGCCGAACCTCTTTTTTATTGACACATTCCTATAAATATTGTTATAAGCCTTCCATCTGCCACAGGCACCGACGCCAGATCCTGAAAACGGCATACACACTGACGGCTAACCGACGCGAACGGTATGATATGGAGATCCAATCCTCATGATGACTCTGGCTGCAAAAAATGAAATCCCCAAAACATCCCAGAAAATATCCCACGGCATATCACAGATGCGATTTCAAAACAGATTCGAAGGCATTATCGGACGGTGCCCCCTTATTCAGGATGTTTTCAGGCTGGTGGAAAAAATCGCGGACAGCGACACCACCATTTTTCTCAATGGTGAGAGCGGCACGGGAAAGGGACTGATCGCAAGGGCGATCCATGAAAACTCTCGCCGCCGGCAGCATCCCTTTGTGGCGGTCAATTGCAGCGCCATTCCCGAAAGCCTCATGGAAAGCGAACTTTTCGGTCATGTCCGGGGGGCGTTTACCGGCGCGAATGCCGATAGAATCGGTCGGTTTGAACAGGCCCACAACGGCACGCTCTTTCTGGACGAAGTGGGAGATATGAGCCCGGATCTTCAAGTCAAGATTTTAAAAGTCCTGGAAGACCGGGAATTTGAGCCACTTGGGGGAAGCAAGAAGGTCAAGGTGGATGTCAGAATCATCACCGCGACGCATAAAGACTTGAAAAAAGAGGTCGAAGAGGGGAACTTCCGTGAAGATCTCTATTATCGGCTCTATGTCATACCGATCAATATGCCCCCGCTCCGGGAATGCCGCGAGGATATCCCGATTTTAGCCGATCATTTTCTCAAACATTTCAACATCAAAAATAAACGCGCCGTCAACGGCATCTCCGATGACGCCCTTGCCGTTCTGAAGGATTATGCATGGCCGGGCAACATCCGGGAGTTGAAGAACATGATGGAACGCCTGGTGGTCCTGAAAGGAGAGGGGTGTATCTCCCGCGGGAACCTTCCGTGTGAATTGACCCAGAGCCGGCTCCCCCGCATGCACCACGATGTCGACATATCCGACGAAGGGATCTGCCTGCACACGGCCGTCACCGAATTCGAAAAAGCGCTCATTCTGAAATCCCTGGAAAAAACCCGGTGGGTCAAGAAACAGGCCGCCGATCTCCTGCAACTCAAAAGAACGACGCTTGTTGAAAAAATCAAGCGATACAATCTGCACTAGCGTTCTTCCGCGGCTGGTCGGAAACGGAAAAAGCGGGAAACATCATGTCTCCACTTAAAGAAGAGATGCGGCGGGGATCGGGAATATTTCAAAAAGCGATGCTTTGGCTGACCGCGGCGGCCATTCTCTGTCAGGCCGGGCTTACGGCCGCCGAGGATCTCGATATGACCGCCGTGAGTATCGAGAATCTGATGACCATCAATGTGACATCGGTCAGCAAAAAAGACCAGAAGCTCTCGGACAGCGCCGCCGCCATTTTCGTCATCACCAATGAGGATCTGAAGCATTCGGGCGCCGCGAGCATCCCCGAGGCCCTGCGCATGGCTCCCGGCGTCGACGTCGCCCGGATCGACGCCAATAAGTGGGCTGTCAGCATTCGCGGCTTCAACAACCGGTTTTCCGACAAGCTCCTGGTGCTCATCGACGGCCGCACGGTGTATACCCCTTCTTTTTCCGGCGTTTTCTGGGAGGTTCAGGACGTGATGCTGGAAGACGTCGACCGCATCGAGGTCATTCGGGGGCCGGGCGCCACGATCTGGGGCGCCAATGCGGTGAACGGCGTCATCAATATCATCACCAAACATGCCGCGGGCACCCTGGGCGGGCTTGCGGTCCTGGGCGGCGGTGACGAAGAGCGGGGATTTGCCGCCCTCCGGTACGGCGCCGCCCTGGGGGAAAGCACCTTCGGCCGGATCTACGCCAAAGGCTTCAAACGCGATTCCTTCATGCATGCGGCGGGCGGCGATGCCGGCGACGACTGGCGTATGCTGCAGTCCGGGTTCCGCGTCGATTCGAGTCTGAACGTGGACGACAGCCTGACCCTTCAGGGGGATGTCTACCACGGAGACATCAACCAGAATTTGTACGATCTGCCGACCCTGACGCCGCCCTACAGGTTCTCCACGAAGGCCGATACCGAGGTGTCGGGCGCCAATCTGATCGCGCGGTGGGAGCGCATCCTCTCCCCGACCGCCAGAATTTCCCTCCAGGCGTATTACGACGGAACGGAGCGCAAAGAGATCTTCAGCCATGAACGGCGGAACAGCGTCGACATCGAATTTCAACACCAGTTTGCCGCAGGCTCCAGGCATGCTTTCATCTGGGGCGGCCGCTATCGCTATACGCAAGACGATTCCAAAAACACCTTCATCATCTCTGTCGATCCCGACAGCCGTCAGGACAATCTTTTCAGCTGCTTTATTCAGGATGAGATGTCGCTTGTTCCCGAGCGGATGGCGTTGATCGTGGGATCCAAGATCGAATACAACGATTACAGCGGACTTGAAATTCAGCCCAGCGCGCGCCTGTTCTGGGCGCCTTACCGCGACCACAAACTATGGGCGGCCGTATCCCGGGCAGTGCGCACGCCGTCGCGCCTGGACTCCGACGGCAGGGTTACCAGCCAGGTGATTCCCCCGTCACCTTCAGGAACGCCCCTCCCTGTCGCGGTGGGAATCTCCGGAAATCCCGATTTCGAATCCGAGGAGGTGGTGGCGTATGAACTCGGGTATCGATTTCTCGCCGCCGGCAATCTCTCGCTCGACGCAGCCACTTTTTACAACGACTACGACAAACTGCGCCGTTTTGTACCGGTTGCGCCGATATTCAAAGGGATCTACATCGATCAGCCGCTGGAAACCCGGAACGAAATCTCCGCCGGCACCTATGGGGTGGAAGCGGCGGCGGCATGGCAGCCGGCCCTGTGGCTCAAGTTCGATCTGGCCTACACCTGGCTCAGAGCCGACGTTGACGACGGCGGCCAGTTCGGCCGCGATCCGCATCATCAGGTATCGCTCCGTACCACCTTCAAGCCCCGGGCGGATCTCGATCTGGATGTCTGGGTGCGGTATGGTGACAACTCCGCTTCATACTTTCCGCCGTCGGCCGACGGGCTTTACCCGATCGACCGGTATACGGCGGTCGATCTGCGTCTGGCCTGGCGGCTCAATGCAGACATCGAGATTGCCCTGGTGGGGCAGAACCTGTTCGATCCCGGTCATCTCGAGTTCGTCCAGGAGGGTTTTGTCATCCCCACGGAGGTTGAACGGGGATGTTACGGCAAACTGACCTGGCGGTTTTAGGAATGTGAACAAGGACACCGCGTAAAAACATGTTGCCGCAATGAACAGGAACCCCCGCATATGCAGATATCTCGAATTGGTACTTCTGCTCCTTTTACTGTCGGGAACCGGCGCCTATGCCGAAAGCGCGGAAGAGTCCGCCGTCAAGGCGGCATTTGTGTTCAATTTTGCCATGTTTACCGAATGGCCGGCGGGCTCCGTTGACGGTGCGTGCCGGCTCTGTGTGATCGGAGACAAGGCCGTGGAGCCCGCATTCCGGGCCATCGACGGAAAAAATATCGGCGCCTACCCGCTTCGCGTCACGTTCATGCGGAAAATGGACGATCTGGAAAAGTGCCAGATCGTCTTTATCGGCCAGGAGGTCGACCACGCCCAGATGCTGCGAATTCTGGCGGCGGTCAAGGGCAGGTCCGTCCTGACCATCGGAGAAAAGAAAGATTTTGCAAGGATTGGGGGCGCCATCAATTTTATCAACAAAGATGGCCATCTGAGATTTGAGATCAACCCGGAGACGACCCGGCGCCAGAACCTGAAGATCAGCTCCCGGCTGTTGAAGCTGGCGGTCATTGTGGACGACAAATGAAAAAACAGGTGCATAACAGATGAAGAAACCGCGCTTCAGATCCCGCATCGGCAACCTGTCGATTCGGACAAAGCTTCTGCTCTCCATGAGCCTCACGACGGTATTGGCCCTTGTCCTGGTTTCCAGTGCGCTGATCATGAACGAGAAAATGAACGCCAGGCAGATCCTGGTCGGAGAGCTGCGCTCGATGGCGGATCTGGTCGCACTCAACAGCGCCGCCGCCATATCGTTTAACGACGCGGCGTCAGCCCAGGAAAACCTGGCATCACTCGCGGCAAAACCCGAAATCGCCGCCGCGGTGCTCTACGACCAATCGGGCGACATCTTCGCCCAATACAGCCGCAGCGGCGTCAACACGGAAGAAGCCGTCTCCGAACTGCGCGGCACCTATCCGGACACCCGGTCGATCCTGTATCACCTGCGGATGGAGGGGCATGTCACCTGCTTTGGAAAACAGGCGCACATCATCCGTCCCGTTCTCCTGAAAGGCGCGATGCTCGGCACGATTCACCTCGTGGATGACATGCAGCAGCTTCACGCGCGACTGCGCGCTTATTACATCCTTGTATCGGTGATCGTCGTCATTACCCTTGCCGTCGTGCTGCTGATATCGGCCAGAATGCAGACGCTGTTCACGGGCCCGCTGTTCGGCTTGATGCAGTCGATGGGCGAGGTGACCCGAAATAAAAATTACAATATCCGGGTGGAAAAGCAGCGGAATGATGAATTCGGCACCGTCATCGACTGTTTCAACGACATGATCGGCGAGATCGAGACCCGAGACGACGAGTTGAAAGCCTACAGTGCGAATCTTGAAAAAATGGTCGACGCGCGCACGAGGGATCTCTCCCGGGCCAAGGAGGAGCTGGAGCGGATGGTGGTTCATCTTGAAAAGGCCAAGGAGGACGCCGAAGAGGCCAGCCGGGTGAAATCCCAGTTTCTGGCCAACATGAGCCATGAAATCCGCACGCCCATGAACGGGGTTCTGGGCATGGCCGAGCTTCTGCTGGAAACGGAACTGAACCATGAACAGCGCCAGTTTTCCGAGGCGATTCAGGGATCGGGCGAATCCCTTCTGGCCATCATCAACGACATCCTCGATTTTTCAAAAATCGAGGCCGGTAAAATGAAGCTCGAATCCATCGATTTCAATCTCCAGCAGCTGATCGACGATGTCGCCGAAATGCTGGCGTCCCGCGCCCACGCCAAACGGATCGAGCTGGCGGTGCTGATCCCCGAGGGGGCCGACATCTTCCTCAAGGGAGATCCGACCCGACTGCGGCAGATCCTGACCAATCTTGTCGGCAACGCCATCAAATTCACCGAAAAGGGCGAGGTGGCGATCCGTGCGATGACCCGGAAAGACGCGGGCGGCAAGACGATGCTCCATATCTCGGTCCGCGATACCGGCATCGGGATCATCCCGGAAGACCGGAAAAGACTGTTTCACTCCTTCTCCCAGGCGGACGGTTCGACCACCCGGAAATACGGCGGTTCAGGCCTGGGCCTGGTCATCTCGTCGGAGCTGGTTTCCCTCATGGGCGGGACGCTCGATTACGAAAGCACTCCGGGAAAAGGCTCCGACTTCTTTTTCAATATCCCTCTTGAACCCAGCACGGATACCTACGCCCGGCAAGCCGTTTCGGCCGATTCAACATTGAATGGTTTTCGGGTGCTGATCATCGACGACAATGCCACCAACCGTGAGATCCTCGAACGCCAGACCGCCGCCTGGGGCATGCAAAACGACAGCGCGAGCCGCGGAACGGAGGGCATCGAAAAAATATTGAGCGCGAAACAAAACGGGTATCCGTTCGATCTGATCCTCCTCGATATGGACATGCCGGGAATGGATGGCCTGGAGGTCGCCCGGCATATCACGAGAAACCCGGCCATTGCCCGGACACGGATGATCATGCTGACATCGGTGGGATCGCACAGCGGATCCCTGAGAGCGAAGAACAGCGGTATTCTGGCCTATCTGACCAAGCCGGTCCGACAGACCGATCTGCGAGCGGCACTGCAAAATGCCATCGCCAGCGGAACGGACGATCCGCCGCGGATGAACGACGGCGGACAAAAATCATGTTCAGCCAACCCCGCCTTCGATATCCATATTCTGGTTGCGGAAGACAACAAGACCAACCAGGTGGTCGCAAGCAACATGCTCAGAAAACTGGGCTGTCGGGTGACATTGGCCTCGAACGGCCGCGAGGCGCTCGATATTCTGATGGAAAAGGATATCGACCTCATCTTCATGGACTGCCAGATGCCCATCCTGGACGGGTATCAAGCCACCGCGAAAATCAGGCGTCTCGAGGACGAAAACGGAACCAAGGCCAATATTCCCATCGTCGCCCTGACAGCCAATGCCCTCGAGGGAGACCGGGAGAAATGCCTTGCCGCCGGGATGGATGACTACATCAGCAAGCCGTTCAAACAGGAGGCGATCTTAGCGACACTGAACAGATGGGCGGTCCGAAAGAGCGAAGAAAGGACGGCGGATTTGAACGCCCCGGAACAAACCAACGACGGCGGCGGCACGGACATTCGCCCCGACAACAAACCTGCGGGCCGGGCGGAAGACGCCGTCCCGTCCATCGATGCAAGCGCCCTCATCGCGCTTCAGGATCTCCAGATCGAAGGAGAACCGAGTATTGTGGATGAAATCGTCCACGCCTACCTGACCGGGTCGAAATCCTTGATTTCGCAGCTTAAGGGAGCGCTTTCGGTGAACGATCTCGAGGTCATCCAGCGGTCCGCCCACAGCCTCAAATCGAGCAGCGCCAATGTCGGCGCCATGAAGCTCTTTGCCATCAGCAAGGAATTGGAAAAAGACTGCAAAAAGATGTCTCCTGAAAAAACGTCCGCCATGGTGTCAGCCATCGAATCGGAATACCAAAGGGCCTCGGATGGTCTGCGGCGGTGGGTCAAAAGCGCATGAGGCAGCTCATCAATACCGATGCTGCACCGCTTGCTCTCGTCGTTGATGACGATCTCTCTTTACGGCTGACGCTGGCGGGCGCGCTCAAAAAGGCCGGCTTCAAGGTGATCCAGGCAGAAAACGGCCTGAAGGCTTTATCCCTGTTCCGGTCCCAGAAACCCGAATTGATCATGCTTGACGTGATCATGCCGGAGATGGACGGCTTTACGACATGCGCCGCCATCCGGCAGGAGCCCGAGGGCGTCTATCCCCAGATTCTCATGGTGACCGGCCTGGACGACATCACATCCATCGAACGCTCCTTCGAAGCCGGTGCAAATGATTTCGTCGTAAAGCCGATCAATCTCGTCATGCTGGGTCATCGCGCAAGATACATGCTGCGGGCAGGCCTTGCGTTTCAGAAACTGAGCCGGAGCCAGAACCGCCTGTCCAAGACCCAGGAGCTTGCCAAGCTGGGACACTGGCAGATCGATCTCGTCGACAACGCGTTTCACTGCTCCCCCGAGGCCTGCTGCCTCATCGGCGTTAAACAGACCGATCGGCCGATGACCTCCGATGAATTTCTGTCTTCCGTCGCCGGCCACGAGCGGGATCACATCAAGTGTTTTGTCGATGAATGTGTTGCGGTCAAAAAATCCTTCAGCCTGAATTACGGCGTTATCCTTCCCGACGGCACTGAAAAACATATCCTCAACAAGGGAGAGATTCTTTTCGATGAACATGGCGTGCCGGAAACCATGCTGGGCATCGTTCAGGACGTAACGCAGCTGAAGCAGGCCGAGGAAGAGATCCGCTTTCTTGCCTTTTATGACGGGCTGACCGGCCTGGCGAACCGGATGATGCTCATGAATCAGCTGCAGCAGGCCATTATCGATGCACGACACGGCAATGAGATGTTCGCACTCTTTTTCATCGATCTGGATCAATTCAAGCGCATTAACGACACCCTGGGGCATCATATCGGAGACCTGCTTCTGATCGATGTGGCGGAAACACTGAAAAAACATATCCGCCGCGGCGACACCGTGGCCCGCATCGGCGCGGAGAATTCAGATTCACTCATCGCCCGGCTGGGAGGAGACGAATTTACGATCCTCCTTACGGGCATCCGTGATGTAGAATCGGCCGCGGTGATTGCCCGGCGGATCATCAAAGAGATCCCCGCCACCCACTGCATCGAAGGACACGAGGTGTCCGTCACCGCGAGCATCGGGATCAGCGTCTTTCCGGCTGATGGCGCCGACGCCGACATCCTGCTTAAAAATGCCGACGCCGCCATGTATCATGCCAAAAACTGCGGAAGAAACAATTATCAGTTTTACATGGAATCGCTGAATGCCGCCGCCGTCGAACGCTTCTCCCTCGAAAGGGATCTCAAGCATGCCGTGGAACGAGAGGAATTTCTGCTGCACTACCAGCCTCAGGTCCACATCGCGAGCCGGAAAATCGTCGGCGCCGAGGCGCTCATCCGATGGCGCCATCCCGTAAAAGGCATGATTCCGCCGGGAGATTTCATCCCAATCGCCGAAGAATCGAACCTGATCATCGATATCAACAAATGGGTGCTGAACACGGCGTGCCGGCAGTGTCAACAATGGCTTGACGCGGGGCTGCCCGAAATACGCATCGCCGTAAACCTGTCGGGATACAAGGTTGCCAGGCAGAATATTGTGGACAACATTCAAAAAACCCTTCAGGAGACCGCGCTCGATGCAGGTCTTCTCGAGGTGGAAATCACCGAAAATGTTCTGCTGCACGCTACCGACGAAACCATGTCGACCTTTCAGCGGATGAAGAATCTCAGAATCAGAATCGCCCTGGATGATTTCGGAACGGGCTACTCCTCTCTCAGCTACCTGTCATCCTTCCCCGTCGACACGCTCAAGATCGACCGTTCTTTTGTCTCGGGATGCGTCGAGAGAAAAAAGAACCGGGTCATCATCAAGGCGATCGCCGCCATGGGGCACAGCATGGGCATGAAGATCGTCGCCGAAGGCATCGAAACCGCGGCACAGCTTGAAATCATCAAAGGATACGGCTGCGACGAAGCCCAGGGATATTATTTCTCACCGCCCGTCTCCAGCGTTGAATTTGCCGACATGCTGAAAAAGGGCGTTCTATAGTGACCCACTCTCTTTTCCCCACCGGGTCAGTCTGACTCATCTGAAGAGTTATCTCCCGTCATGGATCTTGTTCTTGACTTTCCTGTCCCGATCGTTGACATTCGTGGAAACATTGCCGGCGATCATGCCGTATTTCTCCGGACGCGGTTCACATGAATCCCTGCCGCGCCGGGCTCCCTATCGATTGGAGGATATGTGTCGGAATCATCCGTACCCGCCATCCGGCTCTCTTTGAACGACGTTCCCATGCTGGCGCCGCTGTTTCAAAAAGGCATCCGGACAGACGTCGAAACGGGCTGTACGGTGAAATCGCTTCTCCTCGAACAATGGCGCCTCCCGGCGGATTATGTCGCGGAGCGGATCAGCACCCTGTTTCTCGATGGAAAAGCGATCGATGACATCAACGAAGCCCGCGTCAGGGAAGGCGCCGTCCTGGCTCTCTCATCGGCCATGCCCGGCCTGGTAGGCGCCGTCATGCGCCGCGGGGGATTCTATGCCTCTTTGCGCGACGCCATCACCTACCACGAAACAGCGGCGGACGCCGGCATCCGCAGAGGCACGATCACCGTCAAGCTCTTCAATCTTCTCATCCGGGAAATCGGGCCTTCCTTTCTCCGGCGGGGCTTTCGCGCCGACCTCCGGGACCTACAGGAGGCGGTCCCCGGCCTGCCCGCCGATGCCGGATCGCCCGAACAGGAGG
>AMWB02062557.1_pt2 | contig 21914 bp, 17 predicted proteins | sample 200311 | NCBI WGS metagenome assembly AMWB02 (sample SAMN02737377, study PRJNA173069) | bioreactor metagenome | biome: anode biofilm in microbial fuel cells | place: USA: California | collected 2010-12-16 | reverse complement strand
TTTTTATTATTTTAGTCGGTCAGTAGTGATAAGTAATAAATAATATGATGATAATTACCCGTATAAATGACATCATCTTCATTCAACTTTGGCTTTAAGTAAGCTGCGATTTCGCGGGGAATATCTTTTTTCAAGATATACTCAAGTTTCATCGAGCATATGAGCAAAGTGACCATGAACATTATCCAGATCATCGTTTTTCCCTTAAAAATTGGTGCTATCAATGCAGGTATATTCTGCTTTGAATGAAAGAATAAAGCAGCAAGCAAACTAACCGGCAACATGAGCTGAATGGTGTAATGTCCGAATGTCTTTCCGGCCATAACAACGGCGATTAACGCCAGAACCGACCACAAAATCCCCAACAGCCTCATATCTGCTAAATCTTGATTTTTCAAGCCCTTATTAATTAATTCATAATAAAAGAAAATGAATAAAGGCAAAAACCGCAAGTGAAAATCAAGCAAAAACTTCATCATCTTCCAGGCTTCGAAATCCGCAGGATACTTGGATGGTGCGATATAGACGATATTGAAAAGTGCATCGAAATGGCCGTTGAAGTAATACCAAAAATTAGTGATGGCAAAAGGAATAAAAAATCCTGCCCCTGCCAGGGTTAACCTGAGTAAAGAAGGTAAGGCGCCGAATTTCATTTTTCTAATTTCAAAGATCAGAAAAACTAACGTAAAGGCTGCAAAATCAAACAATACCAGGTATTTGACCATGAAACCCAAACCGGCCAGCAGTCCTGCCCAAAAATACCTTGTTGGCTTTTCCTTCTTTATAAAAACATATAAAGCAGAAATCGTGAAGAGGTTGAAAAAAATCTCCGGTGTGATTGAAATGCCATAAAACGACCAGGTCGATATAAATATGATATAAATGATACCGGCGGCCAGGGAAGCTCTTTCATCTTTGATGAAGAGTAATGCAGACCTGTACAGAATGAAAGCGGTTAAGGCAATCCAGAGTGAAACCAGCAGCCGCATGATAAACACTGAATAACCGAATACAGCTTGAAAACCGGCAAGTATCAGGAAAATCCCTGGTGGTTTTATATCGATCATATCCACGTACAGCATTTTACCCTCCAGGATCATTCGGGCTATCTCCAGGTAGGTGGATTCGTCATGGTCGATCACGCTGGGGAAAAAGCTGAAAAAGCGGAGTATGACAGCCAGCAGGCCATAAAGCAAGATAATAAAAATTGGTCCCCGATTCGTGAATCGTATCACTTGATTATAAATTTTAATCAAAGATATCAATTAAGTACCCACTCCAATCATGCCTAAGATCACAACCGGAAGATTCGAATAATTGAAGCTAATGAATGAAAAAATCGTAGTCCCACTATAGTGAGACTACGATTTTTGTCAGCTTAAAATTAAACTGCTGACAATGATAATTTTAGAATTCTAAATGTTGATTACTTCTGCCCTTCTTTAGATGGTGCAGTCCCTGTGGATTTTCCGCAATCTTTTGCATGTGGGCAGGTTGCAGCGCAGCCAGATTTGGTTGTGGTGGCTTTTGGCGCACAAGCTTCCTTGCATTCCTTTTCAGTCTTACCGCAGGAGTCGCATTTGCCATCGCCATTGGCATCAACCCATTTGCATTCTGCTTTGGCTCCCATGGTAGCATGACCGGTGCATTCGCCGGTTTTTGCCTGGTCAGGAGTGGCAACGACGGCCGGAGCATCAGTTTTCGCTGCCGGAGCCTTGGATTCGGTCTGTGCAAAAGTCAATGCACTGATCCCTAAAAAGAGTACGAAGAATAATAAGAATTTAGTTTTCATAGTTCGGTTTTTAAAAATGAGGTGTAAAAGTATAAAAAATTGTTCAATGTGATACGTTATATATTATATGCTATATGGATTAGTTTAATATTCTTTTTCCCACTTGGCAATAACAACTGTAGCCAGGCAATTACCAATGACATTGACCGCGGTTCTGGCCATGTCCATTAGTTCGTCTATTCCAAGAATAATGAAAATTGGCCAGGTAGGCAGGCCAAAACTCGTGGCGGTTCCCAGGAGGATCACCAGTGAAGCCCTCGGCACTCCAGCAACGCCTTTGCTGGTCAGCATAAGCGTCAGCATCATAATGATCTGGGTGTCGAATGAAAGATGGATGCCGGCCATGTTGGCCACGAAGATCGAAGCCATGGCCAGGTAAAGGGTCGTGCCGTCAAGGTTGAAGCTATAGCCTGTCGGGATGACAAAAGCAACAATCTTTCGGGGTATGCCAAATTCCTCCATGTTTTCCATAGCTCTTGGCAACGCCGATTCGCTGCTGGTGGTGGCAAAGGCGATTGTTGCAGGCTCTGCGACTGCTTTAAAGAATTGCCGGATCGGAATTTTCAGGAACAGCATAATAGGAAGAAGAACCACCAGCAGGAAAACCAGTAGTGCCACATAAAGTGTAGCCAGCAATTCAAAAAGATTCACCAGCACATTCAACCCCATATGGCCTACACTGTAAGCGATCGCTGAAAAAACCGCAACCGGAGCGAACATCATCACGATGTTGGTAAATTTGAACATGACCACAGAAAGCGATTCGGAGAATTTCAGAATGGGGCAACGGTACTTTTCGGCCACCATCGCAACGGCAATTCCGAAAATGATGCTGAAGACCACGATCTGCAACACCTGGCCTTCGGCAATGGATTTAGCAATATTTTCAGGAAAGATATGAAGGATGATGTCGTGGGCATTCTGTGACTGCACCTGTGGCAGCTCGCCTTGTGACATTTCGGGCGGAACTTCAACTCCTTTCCCGGCATGGCTGATATTGATGGCAGCCAGTCCGATAAAAAGAGCAATTGTGGATACAATTTCAAAATAAACCAGTGATTTCCAGCCCATCCTACCTACCTGCTTCAGGTCTGCATGGCCAGCAATCCCTACAACCAGTGTGCTGAACAGCAGCGGTGCGATGATCGTCTTGACCATCCGGATAAAGATCTGGCTGACAATATTCAACTCCTTGGCGATCAAAGGGACATCGTGGCCAAATTCCACCCCGGCCAGCATGCTGACGAAGATCCAGGTGGTCAGCTTGTTCTTCTTTACTGCATAAAGAAAGTAAATTGCAATTGGGATCCAGCGAAGTGTCATGAGGATCCATCCGGGCAAATTAAGTTTTAAAAAGCTGTTTATAAGCTCAATAATGACAGCTACCGTAAGGGAAATGAAAAAGCCGATGACCAGGTTTTTTGGTTTGAACATGGGAATTCATGCTTGAATCAGGGTAAAAGTAGGAAAAAGAATGGTTCAGGTATCTTAAAATCGTAGTCCCACTATAGTGGTAGTACAAGTTTTTTTAATTCGAATAAATTCCCACCAGTACAGCAACAACGATGATCAAACCCAATATCACATATGACCACAAATTCGCAAAATTCATCGTCCAGCCCATCCATTGCGCCCGCTTCGGCACAATGATCCGGGGATCATCCGGATTGAAATAAAACAAACCGCACTTGTAATGCTCTGGTTTCATTTCCTTGCGGTTGATGCCATTGGGATTGTAACGCGATTTCATGGGATGTAATAATTACTAATGTAAATGTACTATTTATTAAACAGATTCGGGTTTATAATGACGCAAAGACGATTATCCTGTTCTTTGGAGGTTAAAAATGGAAATGTAATTAATTGAATTTGTTGTTATTAAAATAATCGTAGTCCCACTATAGTGGTAGTACGATTTTACTTATTCCACTTCAATCACTTCCAGCACCGCTTTGAACTTCTCATTCGGTACCGGCAATGACAATACGTAATGCATGATCTTCCATGAGCCTTCTTTAAACCGAAGTACACCGGACCCTCTTAACATTCCGTAAGATGCTTCCAGCTTTTCATCGAACCAGGCCATTGACCCATCATCAGACAGGTAAATGTTACGCTCGAAGGCTTTGAAAGTCCAGGCTTTGCCTTTGTCGAAAAAAGGTTTGGACCAATCGAAGAAAGCTTGTTTTGTCCAGTTTTCAGTTGCGTCAGTGCCAATATAAGTCCCCTGTTCGTCTATCTTGTCAAAATAGGATTGCATATCCGCACTGGCCGCATCGGAATGCCATTCGTTGAGAAAATTATTGAGCCGGATTTTTAGCGTATCCTGAGAGAATAAGACAAATGGCGCCATTAATAAGGTAAGAATAAAAGCTCTGATCATATTTTGGAATTTACCGGTTAAAATTAGTAAATAAAAAATGTGAAAATCCTCTGCGAAACTCTGCGGCTTTAATCGTCGGCGTTCCGAAAAGTGTAAAATTTATTTATATAGCGACATCCTCAAGAGAATGCCGTTAAACTTAAGTTTTTTGTAATTTTAGCAAATAACCGATAAACTGAAAACCGACCAAATTATTCCTGGTATTATTATCAGTTTAATTCCAGTATAGTGAAATTGAAGAATCTATTTACAGGCTCAACCTTTGCTTTATTGATCTTAATTACAATCAGTTGCAATAAAGAGGATGATAAACCTTTTACCGATTATGCAGGCTATCCCGGCAAGGTAGGCTATTGCAGCGTGGTGAACACTGAAGGGGATCTTTATCTCACCGGTACCCGAGGTAATGAAATCCTCGTTATGAAAACCGACCTTAACGGAAACCTGCTCTGGGACAAGACCTATAATCTTTTTGGTCCGTCTGTTTCCAGCCATGGATGGACGATTGAAGAGACCTTTGATCATGGCTTTCTGATTTCTGTTTATAACTGGCAGTTTACCTACCCCTGGGATACACACTATAATGGTCTAATAAAGATCAATGCATCGGGTGATTCACTCTGGTCCATCATCTTGCAGGATAGCACCCATGTTGCTTTAGAGGCAGTTGTCGAAGCTGCTGATCATAACATTATTGTGTTGCATGAAGACGAGACGGCTGTTAACGAGGATCTTCCTTTGATCACGATCAGCAAGATCAGCCCGGACGGAACGCTCATTGAAAGCAAACCATATCCGGAATTGCAAATGCCTAAAGTGCTGATTAATGGTTGGCAGGCCAGCCAGGATGGCAGTGTGCTGATATCCGTATCCCGTTATAACCAGGCAGCATCCATCTGGACTATCAATACCGGGCTTGATGTGACAAGCCAGGAGTCTTTTCAATTTGGAAAGGAAGTTGCCTATTTTACAGAATCTAACGGGTTATATATTTGTGCAGACGAGATGTACGGTGCATACACGCATCTGCAATTTTGTAAAGCTGAACCTGAAAACGATCCGGATTGGGAGCAGGATTTTTCCATGCCCTGCACTGGCTGGGCGATTCATTACTGGATCGGATCGGTACCGGGCGGGTATATGGTGATAGGTACTTTAGGTGATCGGGCACATGCTTATTATTTTGATTTTAACCCGTTTTGCATGGTACTTGACGAACAGGGGAACCAAACCTGGATTTACTACGACAAAAAAAATTTTAAAGGAGATCCGTACAATTTTCATTATATCTCAGAAGATGAATACTTAATTGTGGTGAAAGAGGAAATTTCATATGAAAATTATGAAATCCGTTTCTGGAAGATCAGGCAGTAATCCTATGGCTATATCCTCGTTTTGGATTACATTTTTGGTACTTTTATCCCTTTAATTTCTAAAAAGACATTTGTGAAAAAAATCCTCTCTTTATCGCTTTTTTTATTGCTTTTTACGGGGTCTTACGCCCAATCCCAGCCCGATTCTGTCGTTCAAAAGATCATTGAGATCGGGAAATCCGACAACCAGACCATGGACCACCTCGATGTGCTGTGCAACCGGATCGGTGGGAGGCCCATTGGCTCCGATGCTTATGAAAGCGCTACCATCTGGGCGGCGACAAAATTCCAGGAATGGGGAATGGAGGTTGTTCTTGATGAAGTAGGTGAGCTTCCCGTAGGGTTTAACCGCGGGCCCTGGTTCGGAAGGATGCTCTCCGATGAAGGAATGATCCTGCATTTCGCTACTCCTTCTTACACGGCCGGAACAAAAGGTGTTCAACGCGGCCATGTGCTTATCGAGCCCAGGACCCAGGCTGAATTTGACCGGATGAAGGGACAGCTGAAGGGTGCCTGGGTGCTGATTTTGGGAGAAAATGAGGGCTGGCCGGTCGATATCTCAATCCATGCCGACAGTCTCCGGGATTCCATTAAAGTGGTCAATGCAAAAATCGAAGAAGAGAATAGTAAGATCAGGAAAGAAAACCGCGAAAATAAAGAAAAGGGCCTTCCTGAAAAAGAACTCAAAAAGCTCAATGAAGAGCCGGCATTGTTTTACAAAGAAATGCGCGAGGCCGGCATTTCAGGAATCATCCAGTCGTCAAAAACGCCAATCCGGGTGATGTACGACCGGAAGAATATCATGAACATGTCGTTCGACAGCCTTCCGACCGTTCCTGATATCAAACTCGACGAACATCAATATGCAGTCATTAAGCAAATGGTTGAAGAAAGGCGATATTTTCAACTTGAATTCGATATTAGAAACCACTTCCGGCCCGGCCCGATCAAGTATCACAATGTGATCGGAATTATTCCGGGGACAGAATTTCCCGATGAATATGTGATCCAGGGAGGACATCTCGACTCGTATGATGTGGGTACAGGTGGGGTTGACGATGGTTCAGGCGCCACACCTTCAATGGAAGCGGCACGATTGATCATGGCTGCCGGAGGTAAACCCAAACGGACAATCCTGACGATCCTCTGGGCCGGTGAGGAATTCGGGCTGTTAGGCTCTCAAAGCTGGGTCGACCGCAATGCAGACCTGCTTCCAAAGATCTCCAACATGTTCAACCGTGACGGCGGACCAACCGTCATTACCGGCATTAGCGTTCCGGCTGCCATGAAGGCAGATTTTGAGCAGATATGTGCGCCCATCAATGGGATAAATCCGGATTTCCCGTTCAAAATAGAAGACCGACAGCCTTCGGAAAAACCGGTAAAAGCCTGGGGTACCGACAGCGGTCCGTTTGCCGTGGCAGGCGTCCCCACCCTGCATTTCAATACCGGTGACACAAAAGGCTACAACTTCAATTACCATGAAATCTGGCACACAGAACGTGACCTTTACAATAAAAGCATCAAAGAGTACCAGGACCATGTGTCGATCGTAACAGCCATTGTCGTGTATGGAGTTGCCAACCTGGACCATATGCTGTCGCGCGAGGGGTACTGGGTGGTGCCGGAGGTGGAGAAGGAGAAAGTGAGGAAAAAGGATAAGACGGGAGGAAGATAGGACTATAAGACGGTAGGAAGATAGGACGGTAAGACTGTAAGAGTTTAAGGGGAGGGTTGGAAAATTAATAAGCCGGAATCCATAAAAGGACTCAAAGAGGAGTTAAGGACGCGCTCACCGGGCGAACTGGTCGAGATATGCCTTCGTTTATCACGATTCAAAAAGGAAAACAAGGAACTACTGACTTACCTGCTGTTTGATTCATCTGATGAACAGAACTATATCACAAGCGTAAAATCAGATATTGACGAGCAATTCGGGGAAATCAACAGAACATCGGTCTATTTCATCAAGAAAAGCATCCGCAAGATCCTCAGAAATACAAAAAAATTCATCCGTTATTCAGGGAAAAAGGAAACAGAAGCCGAACTGCTGATCTACTTCTGTTCTAAAATGAATCAATTTGAGCCCTCCATTCATAAAAATACAACACTCCGAAACCTCTTCGAAAAGCAAATAGAGCATATCCGGAAAACGATGCTTTCCCTGCATGAAGATCTTCAGTATGATTACGGCAGAGAGGTGGAAGAACTGGTAAAGCATGGATGACCACCTACCGGCCAGGCAAAATTTTAATGTCCCGGCTGGGTGCCTGGTGCATGGAAACTATCACCCGTTGCTGACCTCCAGCGGCTGTTTCCAGAGCAATGATTGATTCTGCTAGTGTAAGTTTATCCATGATATTTATCTGAAATTGATAATTATTCTGTTTTGAGACTCATTTCCGGTTTTGAATTTGTTTGGCGCTTGAAATTTGGAATTTTATCTTTCAGTCAGGAAAGTCAAAATATCTTTTGTGAACTTAAGTGTACCCGTTTCAATCTGTTCTCTATATTGGTCGATATCATCATTAACCGATATCAATATTCTTATACTTTTTTGATTTCAAGGTCTCTGCTGCTAATCTTCGGATTTTGGATTTCAGATCAAAAATGCTCTATTTCATTGGTTTTTGTTGAAATAGTGCATTTTGAATTCGAAATTTGAAATTCATCAACCCAAATAAAATAAATACGCGATTGCAGGCAGAGCTTTATAGTTTCTTGACAATTACTCCTGCTTTCAGTAATGGATCAAACATGTTTACCGCTCCTCCATGTTCAATTATTTTTCCATCCTTGATCCTATCAACATTAACTCCAGTAAACGTTATGGGTTTTCCGGTTGGTTTCATGCCAAACCATTCATCTTCAAATGTGCCAGTAACAGAATAGGTAGTCACGACCCACTCTCCTTCGGATATTTGATTTTCTATTGATATTTTTAAATCAGGGAAAACCCTATTAACACCAAGCACATGTTCTATTGCCCCTTTTATTCCAATCGGGTAGCGTTCACCTTCATAAACTTCTGTATAGTCTTCTGATATATATTCACGGATGTCAGATACATCTCCAGTATTTTCAATTCGCTCAATATATTGGCGAATAATAGTTTTGTTATCAGGGGTTCCCATAATTATTATATACTATTTTAGTATTGCTACAACGGTATATTCCTTCACCTCTCCTTTTCGCAACACTCTTCCACGGTCTGTCATGAACTGAATTCATGAATTCAAAAAATCTATCCTTGCAATTATGAATTCCTGACGTTCGAAAAAGCTCGGATTCTGCTTAAATTGAATTATACTTAAGGAACAGACTATAAAATTAAGAGAAAATATCTATGTGATCGACATTGTTAAAATAATGCCCGAATTTGTCGTTCTTCCTCCTGTTCATATACCTATTTCATTATTCCTAATGTTATTTGATTTCAAGGTCTCTGCAGCATATCTTCGGATTTCAGATTTCAAATTCAAAATGCTCTATTTCAAAGGTTTTTTGCTGAAATAGAGCATTTTGAATAAGAAATTTGAAATTTAATGGAATATCAACTTTGCCATTCCCAGCTCATCGCCCCGAAATACCTTCACAAGATATATCCCCTTTGGATGACCTGAAAGATCAAACTGACAGGCTTTTTGCCCGGAAATTTCTTTCATGCCGATCATCTCCCCGATCATGCTGTAAATTTCAATCCGGGTGGAACAGGGATGAGGGGTATCGGTCAATTCGAAGGTAAAAATGCCGGAATTCGGATTAGGCCTGATCGTAAAGAACGGGGTGCCGGTTTCGGAATTGTCATATATAGACCCCGGGTTCTGCGGTGATAGCGTCATTGAAAACGTATTGTTCAGCTTGCTTATCTCAATCGTATCGAGCAGGTTATGATACCCGGATTTTATGGCCGTTACTTTATACTGGCTGAAGAAAACATTTTCCAGCATAACAATTCCTGTTGAATTCGTCATACCGGTGAAATGGTGGCTGTAAACGGCATCCAGACCCGTCATTTCGTACTGAATCCCCGGATAAATGTTCGTGTCCGACAAACTGAAAAGCATGCCCACATTGACAAACCTTTCAATTTCTACGGGCAGGGCAAAAACCGTATCGCTGTTCCCTGATTCATAGACTGCCGTAACTGCATATTGATAAAGGCCATCGGGTCTTTCTTTCAGGTTATCTGTATATGCCGTCTGCATTACACCTGACTGGACGAGCACCAATCCTTCCTGGTTATATTGACGGAAGATGTTATAATACTGCAGTCCCCTGAGTGGATAACCCGGCACCGGCCCTTCCCAATCCAGGTCGATATAGAACACATCCCTCACCGTGGCTGTAATATCCGTTGGGTTGAATGAACATTGGATGCCCGGGCTGTTGCTCAATCCTCCGCGGTTCTGCATTTCATCTTCAGCCTTAATTGAAAAATATACCATCGAATGTTCGGAAATTCCTTCCAGATCCTCCAGGTTAAGGATCAGCGAATCTTTTTCACCGGCATCAGAAGGATAAGGGTAATTGAAGATCCGGTTGGCCGTAAGGTAAATCGCTTCTGAATTCACCGGATCAAAATCGTAGCGGAGATCATACCGGTATGCCTGTCCCTCATCCATGTCATTCCCCACAGCAGTCCATAACAGCTTAATAAAATTACCTGCAAGAGGTTGTATTTCCAGATCGGTAATTACACCCGGCGGAATGTTGTCAGAAGGCTGTGGCAGGCTGTCGTAGTAAGCGTAAGCATAGTATTCCTCATCCCTGAAGAGGTATTTTGCCTGTATGGTATCGCCATCACTTACTTCGAGATCACTCCGGTTGACAACGGAGAGACTGAACCGGCCGATGTATTCGAATTCGTTCACTTTACGGGCTTCAATCGTTGCCTGCTGCTGCGTTCGTAAGTTTTTTAAGATGACAGGCTGGGTAAATTCAGTACAGGCGTAATTATTGATTTTAACAAACATATTATCGCTTTCATACAGGTTTTTAGAATTGAAATCAAGATCAACATCCACCTGGAATGAAGTGTACACAATCACCATGTAGTAAATCGAATCGGTAGCTGCCCCGTCGGTTACGGTAAGCAGGAGGTTATAAGCACCTCTCTGACCATCCGAAGGTTTCCAGATCAACAAGTTCCCGAAAATGGCAAGCCCGGGGATTTCTCCGTTTGATGCGAAAGTCAGCGCATCGCCATCGGCATCGTTCGCCGTAAGCGTGTATTGCATCTGCTCCCCTTCGACAAAGCTGAAAACACCTTCCGGATTGAGCGTAAAATAGGGAGGATTGTTTTTAACATCGCTTGTGTAAACAATATTGATAGTATCACCGGGGTCGCTGAAGGCACTGTTCTGAGTGATAAAACACGCCCAGGCCCGGTACTCCTGGCCCGCTTCAAGGTTATTGATCCTCACAGAAGTAGTATCATAGCCCGTTTCATCAATGACACGGCCGGTGCTAATGTTTTTGACAAAAACATCCGTGGCAATAATATCTTCGGATTGCGGCGGGTCCCAGCTTGCCAGGAAAGAAGTATCCTGCTGAACGACGGAGAAGTTTGCCGGAGTTTCAATGCCGGGATCATTCTCAACCATAATCGAACCTGAGGAATATTGCAGGTATGGAGCATTGTAACCGTCGTCAATCCTGCAATAAATATAGTATTCGCCATTGGGAACGCTGTCATTTTGCCAGTCGAATTCAAGGGCCCCGTTATTGATCACCCTGAATTCATCGATCATCGTTCCGTTAAAATGAGTATTGCCGTTGTCATAATATACCTGCACATCCATGGTATCGGCATAATCATTCAGCACCAGGGAAATCAGGTTAGATCTTGATTTTTTAGAAACCGGCTCTGTAATAAGCAATGTCGATTCCTGGTTGGTGATGGAAACATCCATGTCGATCTGGCCCATATAATCAGTGATGAAGTCCCATTCCCCGGTTACGGGGTACTGCAGGGTCATAATGGTTTGAAGGACCGTATCATTGACGAGTTCATAATGATACGCGTTGTATTGGTCATAAACCTGCCCCGAAGGATCTTCCAGTGTGAAATTGAAAAGTGTCGGTGTAATCGTATCTGTAGCAACCACCAATAGTTTCAGCGAGTTTTCAGGGACCGTAAACGTAATGACCTGTTGTCCGTCCCTTTCTCCTTTCCAAATCTTATGCAGCTTATTCATGTTACCGCCCAGGTAATAATGAAAATAAGGAAATCCCGATTTTCCGAAAACCAGCTTCTGGGCGAATTTTATGAACCAAAGCTGGACGCTGCATTGGAAGTTTTTATTGTCAAGCGAAGCCTGGGCCGTGCCGATGGTTTTATTGCCGGCCCATTTCAGGTACCAGGGAAGTACGCTTTTCCGGGGCGTTTTAACAGCCAGCGAACCACCTCCGTTTACCTTCCCTCCGACCAGGCCTAAGTAAGTCCTCCCCTGCATCAGGCCATAATAAAGGTTGATATCGCACTGGGCATACAGTGAATTCAACGGCCTGTTGTATTCGATATAGCCTGAAGACACCTGCTGGTCGAAAACCTTGAACGACCCGCCTCCCCTGAAGGTATTCCAGGGCTGGATCAGAACTCCGAAATCATCCAGTTTGATGGGCGAACCAAATTCCCCGACTACAAATCCAAGCTCTACATCCACATTGGCCAGTATTTTCCAGTTTTCAGTGGCGAGGTCGGTGACTCCGCCGGTGACCTGCGTTAAAAACAATCCCGTCGTTCCTAAAGGAATTTTTGTGCCGATCGAAATGATGATCTTGTTGATCGCACCCTGCACAAATTCAATCTGTGCACTGAAGCTCACCAGTTTAAAACCTCCCCGATCGTATCTGTCCACAAATTCTTTAAAATCCATGCTATCAACTACCTGGTTGTTCTCATCGCGGATTTCAACCGGGATATCCCCTGAAAAATCGATGTAACTTGTAGAATCCGGCGCCTGTTCCTTCGATGAAATATTGCCAGGAATCCTGAGCGTGAACCCTCCTCCATAAGTGTCGGAACTTGTATTGAAATAGAGATTCACATTTTCGAGTTCCACAATCCCGATATTTACCCCGATGCCACTGATATCCACCTCCGTATCCACACCGTCGGTTTTGGATAAAATCCGGCTCCCCGCCATCTTTTCAACATAAAACGGAATATCGTCGGGGTATTCCTGTTGCATATACTCGATCACTTTGTTGATGGGGAAAGGCATCTCAGCGATGCATTTAACTTTGACCCAGTCGAAAGAAGGATCTACGATAAGCTCGCCAATCGTTACACTGAATCCTCCCATCATGAAGGTGCCATCCAGAAGGTATGCCCAAGAGCTGGGGATCAACCTGTTATCCTCAACATAATAAACAAACGGGATATCATTTTGCTTGATCCACCAGGTATCATAACTTTCAATATCCTTCGCAAAGAGTGCACATGCCCCGCTGACCTCGGGGTAAGTCAGATATGGTCTTTTATCAATGGTAATTTCACCGTCAAAATAGAGCACATTATTGATATTGACATTTCCCGAAAGGGTATATACATCGGGAGGATCTTCAATGATATTATCTGCGAAAGCCCCGGTGGAATCATTGATCAGGACATAAGTATCACTGCCGGGAATTAAACCGATATCGACCGTTTGTACAGGCTCACCCGTAATAAAAATACCTTGCTGATACTCTTCATAACCCAGTTTCAGAACGGAAAGCTGGTAATTACCTGTGACCACGGCACTGAAGCCATACGATCCGTCGGCCTGGCTGGTCGTATTGATTGTATCCAATCCACCGGCCAGTGTGACCAGTGCGCCAGCAATAGGATTTCCATTATCCGCATTACTGATTGTACCGGCAAGTTCTGTATGCCGGGTATCGAAATTGAACAAATCAGAATAACCTGTAATTTCCTGTGCTTTTAAATTTTGGAGATGAATTGACAGGGTAATGAATAGGGCCGGAATATATATTATAGTTTTCATGATGTTATGATTTTTACTTTTCATCCTGCAAACACCTGATACTTAATCCATAGCCGCTCATAGTACCACTATATCGGCTCAAATTGGCATTGTAAGAATACAGGTTGCGGCTCCATGCCACATCGTAGCCTCCTTCTGTCGATGTCCAGAATGCGCCCTGGGTGCCAATGGTGCCGAAGTAACCCATATAGTCACGGAACCCTCCGGGAAATGCCGTCCATCCCACTTCGTCGGTGGCACCGGTATTGGGGCTTTCCCATCTCGGGTGATCATCCGGGACCGTCCGGGTACTTTTCAGTTTGCCGCCGGCAATGGCTTCTCCGCCGAGGTAATTGGAAAGTGCTGTCCATTCCTCATCAGAAGGGACATGCCAGTCGGCCGGGCAAAGATTATTGGAATTCTGAACGGCATGGAAGTTATAAAGTGCGCCGTAGGTTTCTTTCCATTCAATGTCGTTGTCATACCAGGCATAAGCACCGGATTCATTGTTATACCAGGCTATATTGTCCGTGCCAGGGTAATCTAAAGGTTCGCCGTTGCGGTAATGGGTTGTTTTCAGGTTCCCGGCCATCCAGCATTGGCTTCCCACAAGGACAGTATTATAAACATTACCGTCAGCATCAATGACAGTGTATTCACCGCATCCGGGAGCAGCTGTGTAAAATTCGTCCAGTTCTCCGTATGCTGTTCCCACGGCATTGGTCGCATAAGCCCTGATAAGATAAGTAGTTTGCGGTGTTAAGCCGTTCAGGTAGCTGATAAATTCTCCCATACCGGTCCCATCGCTGGTGAAACCCTCGTTGTTTTCAAGGGTCGGCTCATCAATCAGACTCCAGACTACACCGCGGGCGGTAACTTCCGCACCGCCGTCATCAGCTACATTACCTCCGCAAACGGCCGTAGTTTGTGTAACATCCGTCACCGGCGCGGTAATCACCGAAGGTAGGACGGTTTGCGGATTTTCTTCCCAGACACAACGAACACCAAGTCCGTATGTCTTAAAAAAATCGTTGTTTTGGATGATTGATGGTGAAGTGTTAACAATGAACTGGCTCCAGGCCAGGCTGCCGCCAATGTCAGAAGTAGTCCACCAGGTTCCTGTCGCACCGAGTTCATGAAAATCTCCGTCAAATTCCCTGAAACCATTGGGCAATCCTTCCCAGTTGGCTTCATTGGTCGCCCCGGTATTTGGGCTATCCCACCTAGGATGAGGATCCGGATCCGTGCGGGTGCTTTTCAGCTTTCCTCCGGCAGCATATTCACCGCCCAGGTAATTCACAAGAACATTCCACTCATCCAGGCTGGCGATGTGCCATTGTTGCGGACAAAGCTTATTGGGGTTCATTACCGCGTGCCAGTTGTAAAGTGCGCCATAGCTGTCTTTCCATGAAATATCATTGTTGTACCAGCCATAAGCTCCGGTGGTATTATTTTGCCAGGCGGTATTATCGGCGCCCGGGTATTCGATCGGGGTGCCGTTTTTGTAATGTGCCGTCTTCAGGTTCTCTGCCATCCAGCATTGAGTTCCAATTATCGTCATGCTATAAGAATTTCCGTCGAAATCCGTCAGTGAAGTCGGGCAGGATGCTCCTTTGGTGGCGATGATCCTTAAAACCGATTGCGCACTGTTGGTATCCGGGTAACTGCCTATGCCATCCCAGATGATCTGCTTGTTTGCTCCCGGAGGGATATTGACCAGGTCACCGGTCAGGAATGCCGGAGGGATTGGTGAATAAACAGTACCGGCATCAAAACTGACCTCCAGCGCGATATTGTATGAACTCTCTGGTCCGGTAAGCGTAAATGAAATATCGACCATACCGCTGCCATCCGTTCGCTGGTTGACCAAAATATCGGTAATGCTTCCGTTCTGTGCATGGCTATAAATCGCTGATAAGTATAATATCAGGATAATAATTGCATTTTTCATGGAAATTGCATTTGGGAAAATTCATTTAAAGAATTGGCAAGAATGAATTAAAACCTCTAAAGATAAGGATTATTGACCTAAAAATCAATAGTATCAAGCAATTTTCGATATATGCAACTTAATTTATTCGAATTCCAAATAATGGATTAACATGATGAAATGATCATCATGATTTCCAATAGGATGAACAGGTCATGTTTTACTAAAAAGAAAGGTTGTATGTAATTATCAATCAAGCGAATGCCGGAGATTAAAACAAGGATTTACTAAAACTTGTAGTCCCACTATAGTGGTAGTACGACTTTTTTTTTATACCAAACCTCGCCCCCTTTTCATCGACCTCCCGGAGGGCAGTTCTCTTTCAGAAAACTGGTATAAAGTGTGACCAGGTGCGATAATGTGCCTTCGCCTTCATAAATGCCATGTGTACGGTTGGGGTAAGGCATGAATTGAAATTGCTTATTCTCCTTGATCAATTCATTCAGCAACATCTCAGCATTCTGGTAGTGCACGTTGTCATCTCCGGTGCCATGGATAATCAACAATTTACCCGATAGGTTCTTCGCGTAAGTTATGGGCGAACCTTTGACAAAATCTTCCATGTTCTCCTGCGGTAGTCCCATGTAGCGTTCCTGGTAAATATTGTCGTAGGTGAGCTGGTTGGAAACAGCAGCAATAGCAATGCCTGTTTTATAGATTTCAGGAAACTGGAACATCAGGTTAAGGGTAGCGGTTCCGCCACCGCTCCATCCCCAAACCGCTATTCTCTCCGGATCGACAAAATCCCATTTCAGAATTTCCTTAGCGGCCATCGCCTGGTCATGGATGTTCAGACGGCCAACCTGCCGGTAAATACTTTTTCTCCACTCCCGGCCTTTTGGCGCCGGTGTCCCCCGGTTATCCAGCGAAATGTAAATATAGCCGTCGTCGGCCATATCACCGGCATACAATCCGTTATCCCCAACGCCGTAGGTATCGGTAACCGTGGTTGAGGCCGGTTCGGTATAGACGTAAAACACGACCGGGTATTTCTTTTCCGGGTCGAAATTCCTGGGTTTGACCATCCAGCCATCCATTTCGACCTTGTCTTCCGTTTTGATGGTGAAAAATTCTGTCGTCGGCGTTTCACGAAGCGAATCCAGTTTAAGGATAATGCTTTCTTTTTCGTCCAATGCCAGATGACCAGGAAGAGAGATCATTTCACGGGCCGGTTGGGTATAATGATTCGAGAAACTGTGAAAAGCATAAAGTCCATTCGGTGAAACTGAATAATCGTTGCTCCCGGTCAGGATTTCAAGACTGAGCAATTCCGGCTTCCCGGGCTCGGCGATATCAGTTTTATAAAGATAACTCTGAGTGGCATTATCCGGCGAAGCCATGAAATAAATGGCTTTTCCGGCAGGATCCACGTACTTTACATCAATGACATCATATTTTCCTTTCGTGATCAGCTTTTCAGGCCTGCCATCAAGGTAAACCTCGTAAAGATGCCTCCAGCCGTCTTTTTCAGATGCCCAGATGAAGCCCGTTGTGTCCATGAAGTCAAAATGGTTAGTAAAGTCAATGGCATATGGATTGCCCGACTGAAACACGTCGAGCCAGGCTTCGTCTGTTTCTTCATAGATAAGTTGTGAACCGCCTTTTACCAAATCAACCAAAAACAATCTGCTCTCATTCTGTTTACGGTTTAACTGCTGGATAAGCAATTTATAGGTCGAAGGGATGAATTCCATCCTGACGATATAATGTTGCACCGGATCGCCGGGAATATCGATCCATGTGGTCTTTCCAGTTTCCAGGCTGACAGTTCCTACCCGGCATGAAGAAGGATTTTCCCCGACTTTCGGGTATTCGATAGGAATGGTCTGTGAGTAGATCGAATCGGTATTGTTGATCATGTAAAACTTTTTGATACCGGAAGCATCGATTTGCCAGTAGGCGATGGATTTGCTGTCGGGGCTCCAGCGGAATCCGTCACGGCAGAAGAACTCTTCCTCGTAAGCCCAGTCAAACGTTCCGTTGATCAATGTAACGGAACCGTTGTCAGTCAGTGCTTTGATCTGAGAAGTAGCTAAATCCTCCGAATAAATGTTGTTCCCGCTGACATATGCAACGGATTGTCCATCAGGAGAAAACTTAGCGAACATGAGTGATGATGGCGGAAGGGCTTTACCTAACTGGATGAGTGTGCCCGCTTGCCGGTCAAGCACCCAGTAATCACCTTTTGTATTGAGCCTCCACACCTTTTTTGTGTTGGTAAAAAGCAATATTTTCTGCCCATCTTGAGAAAATGAAAAATAACTGAATTTGAGAGGGCTTGAAGACCCTTCCGGAATGAACTTGTCTTTTGGAACGATGACAAACGGATCGTTCGCGGGAAGCATGTACTGTATGATTTCATTCTTTTCCACCCTGTAATAGGAATTGCCATCTTTGCTCCATTTGATGCTCCTGGACTGAGCTAATGAACTAGATCCGGCAAAGAATAAAATGAAAAGCAGGACCAGGTATTGTATCACTGCATTTTTCTGACAATAAGGATTGTTGACTGACATAATTTTCTGTTCGTTGGTGTCATAAAAGTAAGGATTTATTGGTTTTGAATTTACTGGTAGTCCCACTATAGTGGTAGTACAAGTTTTGCCCCTCAACGGTCGGCTCCGAGAGAAATCGCAAAGGATTTTATTTCAAGGGCTGTCATCATCTTGAAAAAAAATAATGAAATGGACCGGAAGTAAAAGAAAATTCGACTCTATCAACAAATCAATGCTTTCCAGGTATATAGACAGAAATAGATGTCCGCAGATAAAATACAGCCAGGTAGCTATCAGTAATGGGGATATCAATCGGGATATTGATGCCCAGATCGAGGCCGAAATTCTTGAATTTGAAACCTGCCCCGGTGGTAAAATACCGTCGTTCACCTTTTGTTTTATGCTCATAAAACAAACCTGACCGAAGCGCTAAAATGGTTTTATACCGGTATTCGAAACCTCCTCCGAAAGCCCATTCATGCATTTCTTCCCGAAAACCGCCGGGGGCATCATACCAGGACTGGATCATCCCCCGAAAAACGGAGACATTGGGATCCATGCCTTCGGCGATGACCCAATTGCCTTCTTCATCGTACACCGGTCCTCCCGTCATCGTGTCCCTTTCATAAATGGGCGGAGTAGGTACCAGCAGCTTGTTGGCATCCAACTGAAAGGCCAGCGAATGATTCTCGCTGAAATTATATGTAAATCCTGCCCCGACACGCAGGTTGGTCGGAATAAACTGCTTGTGTTCCGTATCTTCGGCGTACGACACTTTATTGCCGATATTGGAAATGTCCGCACCAATCCTGATCACACCCCCTTCCGGACCAAGATCTACGGGTTGCTCGTAATAAACGGCCAGGTCGAATGCAACGGACTGCACATTGATTATTTCTCCACCCTGAACAAATTGGGTCTGAGCCAGTCTTGAATAAATATACCGTGTCGCCAGGGCAGCCGACAGCGTGTTTGTGAATTTATAGCTGCAGGCCAGGTCAACATTGATATCCAATGGTTTGAAAATCCCTAAATCATTGCCAAATTCATCTGTATAATAGATATCATCAAAAAGTCTGAAATATGTAAAAGAGGTCGCCAGGGCAAGGCGCTTGTTCAGCTTGTAATAAGCCTGAAGTGTGTTAAAGCCAATATTTAAGCTGATATCATTGTTGAATTTCCACATTTCCTTCATCCATAAATAATCGGAAAATGACACGGCAATGCCCGACCGGTCGTCCATGAAAGAATACTTGGCCGGATTCCAGTACATCGAGTGCATATCAGGGGATGAAGCCACGCCTGCATCACCCAGCCCTGTTGACCTTGCATCCGGTGCCATGCATAAATAATTGAATGCCGTATAGATCGGGTGGTAATCATCATCATGCCAGTAATTCTGTGCGGCCGACCCGAAGGACATGGCCAGCAGGAAAAGGAATATGAACCATTTCATAGGAATTATTTTTAATGATAACATGTTGACGATCAGACCTGGCTATGACATAAAAATACGATAAATATTTGATTTTCCAATGAAAAATGTTTTATTTATCTGGCAAGAACATGATGTATGAATATTACGTAAAAGTTTTATGGGCTTTGAAAAAGGACCATGGGGCTTTCACCGACCGGTTTTATATGCAGGAATGGCCTGTTGATATTTACCAGATGAATGAAACCGCAGGTGACATTAATTCTAACGGTATTCTTGATATTTATGAAGAAAATGTTCTTGAACAGCCGTGCCCGGGAATTCCTTCATTTGAATACCAGGGAAAGACCTACCACACCGTACAGATTGGAAACCAATGCTGGATGAAGGAGAACCTTAATTATGAAACCGGTAACAGCTGGTGTTATGATAATATTGCCGATGATTACAAGTCTGTCAAACGGCATAGCTCGTAGCTAGCATTTCGTCCTTTTTCGTCAGTTTGCCGAAGGATGCCTTTTTCGATCAGGTCTTTTATATCCCGCAAGGCTGTGTCGGTTGAAGTCCTTGTAATTTTAGCCCATTTTGAGACTTGAAGTTTTCCTTCAAAGTCATCGAAGAGTTTGTTCAGTACTAAGCGTTGGCGCTCGTTGATTGGCGTGTTCTCATGCAATTTCCAAAACTCAGCTTTACGCAGTATTTTTTGCGTAGTATCCTGGGTGGCAAGCATTGAATTTCTGAGGCAATTCAAAAACCAATCAAGCCATTCGGTTATGTCGCCTGAACTATGTTGCACTTTTTGTAATACTTCATAATAGCGTTTACGTTCGGCTAATATCTGTCCCGACATACTGTAAAAACGTTCTCCGCTTCCTTCGGAACGGGCCAGCAACATATCGGTGATGGCTCTTGCAATTCTGCCGTTTCCATCCTCAAAAGGGTGAATAATGATAAACCAAAAATGGGCTATGGCGGCTTTTAAAACAAGGTCAAGCTGGTTTTCATTGTTGAACCAGTCCAGGAACCTGTCCATTTCAATTTTGACTAAATCGGCTTTTACGGCCTGGTAATGCACGTTTTCTTTGCCCATTGCACCCGAAACAACTTGCATTTCGCCTGTGCGGTATCGTCCAACTACTAATTCATAAGGACCGCTGTACCCTGTCGGGAATAGCGCCGCATGCCATCCAAACAATCGTTTTTCTGTTAAAGGCAAGGCATAGCGCTGGGTGGCATCGAGCATCATTTCCACCACGCCTTCGATGTAGCGGCTGCCCGTGACAAGTCCTGCAGAGTTAATACCCAAACGCCGTGCAATGGATGAACGAACCTGGTCATAATTGAGCAATTCTCCTTCTATTTCCGATGATTTTACAACGTCTGAGGTTAAGGAGGCTAGCGTGGCTTCATTTTTGGCAGAAAAGCCCAATGCATTCATTTGGCCTATTATATTGCCTTGCATTAGCCGCACTTCGCCAAATAAGGCACTAATGGCTTTATCCTGCCACGAAAAATCCGTCCAGTTCTTATACTCGTAAATGTATTTTGCCATGAAAAAACAGATTTGCGGCAAATATACAAATTACTTACCGCATATATGCGGCGATTAAAATATCTTTTCACCGCAAGCTGGTGAACCGAATCGTGTATTTTCTCTGTCTGGGCTGGGCAATTCGCAGTTGTTGGGCACTGTTATTTTTCTCCCTTGCTACTTTCCAAACTTATGCTATATGAAAGATATTCAGAATTTTCAGGATATTTTTCTATCAATTTAATAATCGAAGCTTCTGCGTTTTCGCAATTTTGCAGATTTAATAGACAATCTTGAAGATATGATTTTGTTAGTCCAACAGCTGCATTAAGGTTGTCCGGATAAAATTGCAATGCTTGACTGAATTCGTTGATTGCCATTTCAAATTCACCATTTTTAAAATATTAAATACCAAAATTCATGGATAATAGGAATTGTTCATTGATATCTTGATCAAATAGTTTCTGTTCTTCTGCTAAATCTTGCCCTGAACTTATAATCTTTTGAAAAGGCTTTTTAAACATTAAAATAAGGAGGAGAGAAATAATAAAGAATAAAAAGATCGCTGTAAAAATTTTCTCTTTTTTTCGCCGGTTTGCAATTCTTTGCATGAACTCTATCTTTTCCCGTTCAGCCAATTCAATATTATGGCTTGCTAAACCTCCGATATGTAGATCACCCCATTCGGTATTATTTATTGTATCTCCACTTGGTTTTCTATCCTTCGAGAAAGGTCTTCTTGGCCTTTGCTTGAAGATCCAGTTTTGCATTCCAAAACCCATGTATCCCATAGTAGTAATCCAAATAAATAATAATGGTGTACAACGTTGGCGGTATGAAACGTTGGGGAATTCGGAGCTGCGAACCTATCAACCGATAAGAACCTTGCCAGCGAGTGACGCACTTGCCTTACCACTTAAACCCCAATGTTTTATGACCGCG
>AMWB02121560.1_pt1 | contig 21916 bp, 20 predicted proteins | sample 200311 | NCBI WGS metagenome assembly AMWB02 (sample SAMN02737377, study PRJNA173069) | bioreactor metagenome | biome: anode biofilm in microbial fuel cells | place: USA: California | collected 2010-12-16 | reverse complement strand
GCCACCACGGATATTCCATGAAATTATGAAATATGAGATCCTCGCACGTGATGCGTATACAGACATCTTGGATGCTGACCCTGCAGTGATCGAAGCGATGTTCCCCGACGAAAAGAACAGGAATGAATTCATCCGGGACATAAAGGGCTTAATAAGAGATGAAGAAGAACACAGAAAAATATGCTCAAAACAGGCAGGGGGGTTCAAGACAATTGTCTGAGACCTAACTCTTCAAAAGAAAAAATATGTATTATTTTCATCGGGAATTAAACGATCCGAAGAGAAAAAGGTTCTCAGGGGCCATGCTGAGCATTTGCTCTTCGGACATTCCCCATGAGCCTTTCCAGGCACACGGCCAGCCGTTTTATTCCTTCCTCTATCTGCTCATTATCTGAATTGGAAAAATTCAATCTTAAAGTGTTACTGCCACTGTTATCATCAGTGTAGAAAGGATCACCAGGAACAAATGCAACATTTTCTTCTATTGCAAGTTCGAACAGCTCAAGTGATGAAACACCTTCAGGAAGTGTAACCCACAAAAACATTCCGCCTTCAGGTTTTGTATACCTGACACTTTCCGGGAAGTGTTCAGCCATCATGCTGACCATCAGATCCCGACGCTTTCCGTATGCATCCTTTATTTTTGCAATATGACCATCGAGGTCATTATCCAATAAGTACTGGTGGATGATCCTCTGTGAGAGATAATTAGAATGAAGATCAGCAGCCTGTTTCGCTACAATCAGTTTCTCCATTATTTCCTTTCTTGCACATATCCACCCCATTCTAAGTCCCGGAGCAATGATCTTTGAGAAAGACCCCATAAGGATAGTATAATCCGAATAGTTCCTTATGGTCGGCAGGTCCTCTCCTGCAAACCTTAACTCCCCATATGCATTATCCTCGACGCATATTACATTATGCTTTTTGAGGATTGCAGCAACATCTTTTCTCTTTTGTGCGGAGTAGGTTATTCCTGATGGGTTCTGGAAAGTGGAAACTGTATAGAAGAGCTTTGCGCTATTTCCATCCAATATTCTGTCAAGTGAACCGGCATCTATCCCATCCTCAAGAAGAGGAACGGCCTCAAATTCCGCTTCAAAGATAGAGAACGCCTGGATAGCCCCAAGATATCCGGGCTTTTCCATAACCACCCTGTCACCTTTGTTCAGAAAGACCTTACCTATGAGGTCAAGGCTTTGCTGTGAACCGTTAGTGATCAGTATCTCATCAGGATCTATATTTAATCCGCTCTTTTTGAGATACCTCTGTGCAATGAATTCCCTTAGAGGCAAATAACCTTCAGTCGTACTATATTGAAGAACACTCCTGCCTTCTTCTGACAGAACCTTGCTGGCAGCGGACATAATTTCTTCCACGGGGAAAAGGCCAGGATTTGGAAGACCACCAGCGAAAGATATTACTTCAGGCTGCTGGGTAACTTTCAGGATCTCCCTGATGAAGGACTTACGTGTGGCCTGCATCCTGTCAGCAAAAATATTCTTCATAAGGTGTTCTTTCAACACCTGATTCAAGTTAAATGTTCCTCTCAACAGATGAGAAACAATAATTGAAAATATGTTTTAATTTTGGAACAGCTTTCAACACCACCTATAAATACTGCCTAACCCTCATGCCTTAAAAAGGAGGTCCGGCTATTCATACATTTTCCCGCCCCATTGTGGTCATAAGCAAATGCTTGGGATTTGAACGCTGCAGATATAACGGAAAAATGGTTACCTCTGACATAATAGAAAATTTTAGGTCTTGTGTTGAATTCATAACAGTATGTCCCGAAGGCGAGATCGGATTGGGGGTACCACGGGATCCCATCCGCTTGGTCAATGGAAGAACATTAAGGTTGGTGCAGCCAGCTACAGGTCTGGATATTACAGAGAAGATGCAGGTATTTGTCAGCAGTTTCCTGGACAATTTATCGGATGTCGATGGATTCATTCTCAAATCAAAGTCTCCTTCGTGTGGATTCGGAACAACAAAAGTTTTCGCTTCTGCCGATGCTCAGGAACCATTACACAGGCATGGCTCCGGCTTTCTGGCAAAAGGAGTGATCGAACGATTCTCAAACCTTCCATATATAGATGAAACATCTCTTATGGAACATGAGATCAGAGAGCATTTTCTTACAAGAATCTTCATGTATGCCGATCTGAAGCTGCACGTTAGTTCAATACAGGAGCTCATGTATTTCCAGAGCCGCAATAAACTGCTGCTCATGGCATATGATCAGAGGAGATCAAAGGTTTTGGGCAGGATACTGGCCGACCACAAACAACGGCCTTTTGCTGAAATTGTAAGAGCTTACACGAGAACTGTAAAGGAAATCACCTTAGTACCACCTTCAAGGGGTAATGTTATCAATGCGTTCATGCATGCGTTCGGATATTTTTCCCATAAGATGGGATCTGACAAAAAGCAGTACCTGCTCGACTGCATGGAAGCGTATCGCAAAGGTGTCCTTACATTGCAGGAATTACGAAAAAGCATGATCCCCTGGATATTAGAATTTCGCATAGCTTACCTTGAGGATCAAACACTATTTTGTCCTTATCCGGAAAACTCAGGGATTGCAGACCAATATAAAGGAAATGTAAATATACAACACTGACCGACTTTAATAAGTGAGAATGGCAGATGTTGAGGATATAAAGAGAGGAGATAAGATGAACGATGAAGAAGCAGAGATCGAGGAGTTCACAGATGATACGCCGGAAGAAGAACTCATTGAAGTATGTCCTATCTGCGGTAGCCCTGAACTATATTATGAAGCCGGCGGTGTGGAAGGGCTATACCACTGCAAGCATTGTGGCTATATAGGCGCTTTTGTAATAGATGCCAACAAAGAAATGATGGAACTTATCCGAAAAGAATACAATACTTCTGCCCGGGATGCAGAATAACTTAATTCGTTAAAAATAGCAAAAGGAAAAGTGTTGGAAAAAGGTCATGCGGCTGGTATGCCTTCGACCTCTGTTTTCCTGATCTCTACCCTTCTGAGCGGATAAATGTTCTTTGCGTTCCTGTATATCGTAGCAGAGAGCTTGCCCATAATAGCTTCTTCCACAAACTGCTCGAAGTTAAGATCTTTTGCTCTTTCCTTCACAGTACTGTCCATTACTTCGCGGATGCCCTCGATCTGGCTGGTCCTTGCCCTCTTCACAGTGAAACAAATGGGTTTCACCCTGACCGTATAGCCATCCTTGGTAGTGACCTTAAGGTTAGTGTCTATCCTGGAGGTCTGCCTCTTGACAATGGAACGCAGATAATCAGTAGTTATTTCGTGTCCGATGAAGCGGGTTTGAGCAACATCCCCATTGACATCGTTGATCCTGAACTTGAGCTTAGTGTTATGCTTTGAGAAATCGTTAGTTAAGTCCCCGACAGTAGCTTCCACAATACGGCCAATGAGCTGTGCAGGTTCTTCTGCCAGAGTGGTGCCGATATTATTCCTGCCTATGAACTCAGGTGTTTCAATGTTATACCAGGATTTTGACTTCCATTTGTCTAATTTTTTCTGTACTTTTCTTGCCAAGTAATTCCTCCGATCAATGTAAATTCTTATGATAGATGATATGAATAATGTATCTGTTCACTGTGCATCCGTTCCTGAGAACGCTAACATAGAATAGATCCTGATTAATGGCTTTCTATACTATACATGTCCCTATATAAAGAGATCGGTCAGCAGCCTGACCGATGAACATCATTTACAGGAAGCGAATACCCTTTTGTATTTGCCCTACACGCCTTGAGAATCCTTCTGGCCAGTTAGCCGGATCAAGACCTTTTTGAGCAAAGAAGGCAGAAGCCCACCTCTCCAGACCAACACCTGAGCAACCTGACCACAGTTCCTCGCCGGACTGGCACTTGACATTAAAGCCAGAAGGATATTTGGTCCCATTGACGCTCACGTTCTGGAACTCCAGCCATTCCCCGTTCTCTCCCCTGTATGGAAGAACAGCTTCGTAATCAGTAGTACCAGCCTCGCTCTGGGCAGCTACACCGGTCAGCCCCTCCTGCGCCATGAACCAGGGAGTCACCCAGGCCTTTCTCCATTCCAGCTCCAGGATCTCATTGAATATGTGCATGTATCTCTCATGCAGTTCCTTAGCGCACTCCAATACCTGGTCCTTGGTTCCGAGCCATACGACCTCTATCCTGTGGAATTCGTCCACACGTTCCATACCATGGATACCACCGCTCTCATACCTGTGGGAAGTACCTGATCTGTCAAAGACCTTGATCGGGAACTCATCTGTGGGTATGGTCTCTCCCTGCAGGTATACCCAGAAAGGAGGACACTGTGCATAGCACATCCCTCCAATGGGTTCACCGATCTTTTCTTTTATAAGAGCTGTGGGGACCTCATGGGTAACCTTGTAATAATCACTTACCTCTTCCCAGTAATCCGGGTCCCTGGTCTTGGGGGGACATACATAATAGATCTCAGGATAAACACCTTTAGCATGACCTGACCTCTGCCACACTTCCCAGGGCACCAGCTTGGGAAAGATCATCTCCCTGTAACCTAATGGACCCAGAAGTTCCTCAAGCACTATTTTCTCAAAGGCCCGGAACATCTGCGTGGACTGTGGCCCATGTATCCACTGACCCCGGCTTGCGCCCCTCTTGAGCCAGCCCTCTTTTACCATTGCCTGCGTAGGGTCCTCGAAGAACTTATGTTCTTTCTTTTCGCTCTGCCACAGTACTTGCCAGTGCTCTGCCTTGCCACCATATGATTGCTGCTGGATCTTATCCTCCATCAGAGTGAGTATCCTGTCCGGTACTCTGTTCTCTATCTCAGATTCACCCACATCAAGGGACAGCTGTATTGCACCATTCTCATATTCTATGGACTTCACATAGGGTATCTTCAATTGTTTTAAGGGTTTTTCAGCCGGCATGGTGATTATAAAAGACTCTACCTCAATGGCCCTCAGACCAATACGGAAATCCTTGCCCAGTTTTGCTGCCAGAGGTTTGCGTATGCGCATGAGAGCATCATGGGCACGTACATACCGCCCTGATTCGACAACCAAGTCTATCTTGTTGCCTTCAATAGCCCATTCTACGACCTGTGCTCCATAACCATCGGAAGCACCTTTGACAAGAATGGTCCTGTTTGCCTCTTCTAAATACTCCCCTATCATCTCACGAGCAGGAGTGACGTCCGAACTCGTCCGGAGAGCAACTTTCAATGTGAAATGCAATTCCATTTATTTATTCCTCGGTAATAGTGAATGAAGAGCCGGCATAGTAGGTAAGCTTTTCAGTAGGCAAAAAGGTTTACATCCTTTATTAATTTTCCATCCGTGACCAAGGAAGAGGAATGAGCAAAAAACTTATTTCACATCTGTCCGTACTGCATACCCTGTCGTTTCTATCTAACCGTATTATGCCTTGAAGTGTGATGATATAATGGATATATTGATATTAGGTGCGGGTGCCGTAGGCCTGTCCCTTGCTGCCCGTCTTTCCAGGGTCTCTGATGTGCATGCTGTGTGCAGACAAAAACATGCTGACATTATAAGGACCAATGGTTTCCGAATGACAGGCATCTGGGGAGAAGAGACCAGCTTTTTCAGTTGCGGTGAAGACGTACCAAAGAACAGGGACTTTGATCACATATTCATAAGTTCCAAGTCCACTGCCACCAGATCCATTTGTGAACAGTTCGCTGATATGATAAAGGGCAAAGAGGTAGTAAGCCTCCAGAATGGCATCGGGAACGAAGAGATAATCGCAGAATATACAGATAACGTTATCGGGGGCACTATTATTACAGGGTTCGAATGGACCGGGGATGCCAGTGTTCATGTATCCGTGGAAAGTGGCCCTATGCAGCTTGGCAGATTCCCTTCGGGCATGGATGCTAACGTGCAAAAGCTTGCAGATGTACTACAGCAAGCCGGCGTTCCTGTGTCTACAACAGATAATATAAAAGGAGCGCTCTGGTCCAAAGCACTTTACAATTGTGCATTGAACCCCCTTGGAGCCATAATGAGTGTACCCTATGGCAAACTGGAGAATCCACATGCATGGAGCATAATAGAAGGAATGGTACATGAAGCTTTCAGGATCATGGATGCTGAAAAGGTCCTTTTGCCCTGGGATAGTGCCCCTCAATATCTGAAATATCTGAAAGAGTATCAGTTGCCAAATACAAGGGCACATCATTCTTCTATGCTGCAGGACCTTGCAGCCTGCAAGAGGACAGAAATAGAGTTCTTAAATGGTGCTGTGGTGCAGCGTGCAAAAGAATATGCTATAGATGTACCATATAATGCATTCATCACCTCACAGATACATTTCATGGAAGATCTAAGGACAAACAGTAATTGAAAAATGGTAATTAAAAATGAGCACCGATCGTAATACAGCTGATATAACACACAGTGAACTGGTCAAACAGGGACTTCAGGGAATAACGGCAAACATACTGAAATGTAAACTGTGCCAGTTAAATGAAAATGCCACTAATAAAGTGATAATGAGAGGTTCTGAAAGACCAAAGGTGCTTTTTATCGGAGAAGCGCCGGGCAAGAGCGAAGATGAAGCTGGCATTCCTTTCTGCGGGAGGGCAGGAAAAGTCCTTGATGGGCTTATAGATTACATGGACCTTGAAGAAAACGAATATGCCATAATCAATACTGTCAAATGCCGTCCTCCAAATAACAGAAAACCAACACAGAATGAGCTTAGGACGTGCAGACCTTTCCTGCTTGCACAGATAGAGCTACTGGGTCCTGACGTGATCATACTGCTGGGCAACACGGCAGAACAGGCATTTTGCGTTTCTTCACTGAATTGGGGTGAAGCTATGATCATACCAGAGGGCAAACACCTCATGAAGCTATACCATCCAGCTGCCCTGCTTTACAGACGTGCTCTCATGGAAGAGCAAAAAAAGATGATAGACAGGAACAGAGATCTCTGGAAGAAAATACAATAGACGCCACAGCTTTCCGATCCATCTGAACTCGTTCGAAAGGAACTTTTTTATAAGATGGGAATAACCTTTTTTTGAGGTATGAAGTGCTTTAGGAGGAGGCACCTCAGAGATCTTTGCTGCGGAAGAGGAATACGAGCATCTATGCGTAAGGGTTAGCTGAGGTTATAGATAGTTTCATAATGGGGAGGTGATGAGATATCAAAGTTCGAAGTATTTACCGATAATACCGGAAAATACAGTTTCAGATTGAGAGCAAGGAACGGCGAGATCATAGCCACGGGCCAGGTCTACGCCAGCAAAGCTGGCTGCCTAAAAGGAATAGAATCCGTAAAAAAGAATGCTCCTCTGGCAAAAGTGGTTGAGATGGAAACTCCGGCTAAATAAGAATGGTCATGGATCAAAATGATGACGAATACTATTGAGGCCTTTTACCAACCTTCTCCAGCACTTCCTCGGCTATCCTGGCATTCATGAGCAGGTCATCCACAGTAGCAATGAGAGTTGTGATCTTTTCTGTACCAAAACTGATCGTTGCCATTCCTTCAGCGATTTCTGTACTCATACCGGAAAGATTGTCCGGAGCAAGAGATAAAGCCACTTTCCGCGCTATCTGCGAAGCTTGTGGACTTTTCATTGTAATAGTAGTTCTTATCCTCATTTTTTGCCACCTGCATCCGCACCCAGTTGCTGCCCCACAATACCATCCACTATATCAATGAACTCCTGCACCCTGCCCGGCGGAATAGAGGCTCCGGATGCGATGTTATGACCTCCGCCCTGACCTCCCACAGCAAGAGCCCCCTCCCTCATGGCATAAGAGAGATCAAGACCCTTAGCTATCAAAGCCCGAGTACCCCGGCCTGAAACTTTGACGATCCCCTCCACTTCATTGGTTGCAATACAGGGTTTCTCAGGATGCATATACCTTACCACGGTACTGCTTATCATGCCTGTGTTGTCCATATCCTTAGCTACCAGATACCAGATATTCTTTCCTTGCTGCAACATGCCTTCTGCCTGCTTTATACCAGCAACTATTGACCTCTGGTACTCGATCGTCAGCTGGCGTGCGTCCTCTACACCAGATGCATCCTGCATGCACATGGACAGGGCCAGACCAGCCTTTTCCAGTTTGCCACATGTATTGAGTATCGCAACAAAGTCATACACATTCTTCACAAGCTCTTTTTCAAGATAATAAACATCCCCTATGGCCGCATCCACAGCTTCGGGGCTTGCATGCTTCGCAAGCTTGAGAGCGATAGATGATGTCAGTTTCTTGAGATCTCCCTGAGGCATCTCACTTAATGTTCCTTTCACCCCAAGGATATCAAGGAAATCGTGTATCTTCTTCCTGTCACCTGTGATGTCCAGATAAGGTTCCGGTGTATATTCAAGCACATCCGCTATATCACCGTCCCCTACCTTAAGGCCCTTTTTGACAGAAACCACACCTGCCTGTGTGGCTTCCTCCAGTATGTGCAGATTAGCACTTTCAAAGAGCTGTTTGTCTCCTACAGCACCCGCAATTGCCAGCCCGGCAAGATCAACATTGTCAGGGTCCATCTCCTTTGCCACCAGGTAGGTAGTGCCTGAAGCCGAGAGGTATATGGCTCCATCGATCCCAGTATAATGCGGATTAACGGCTACCTTTGCAGGAGAGTCACCCACAGGCATGTGATGATCAATGACGATCACATCATTTTCGATCTGACTGATGAGTTCTGCATGGCTGCTTCCCATATCGCAGAATACTACAAGATCACCGTCAGAAACACTGCTCTTAATGGAATCGATAGTGTCCTGGGCCAGTCTGCTTGCAATGGTGGTCTGGAAACGTATACCTTTCCTCAAGAGAGCCCTGCAAATTATGCCCGCAGAGGTAAGGCCATCAGCATCATTGTGAGATACAAGGCGCACATACTTATGTGCAGAGATCACATCCGCAGCTTTTACTGCAAGCTCTTTAAGCCTGCCCATGGCTGTGCTTTCGGTGGTCAACTGCATCACCATCACTGCATAAGGACTTCACCCGGCTTGGTGCCATTACCGTTCTCAATAACAACACCTACATTAATGCTGGTGTTGATACCGGTATGTACATCGTCCCCCATGATGACCCCAAGCTTTCTCCGACCTGTATCCACTCTCTTGCCTTTGATGATGGACTTGATGTTCCTGCCATCATGGCGAAGATTTGCAACCTTTGTGCCTGCACCGAAATTACAGTCGTATCCGACCACGCTGTCACCAATGTATGTAAGGTGTCCGATCTTGGTGCCATCCATGATAACACAGTTCTTCACCTCAACACCATTACCTATATGCACATTATTGCCTATGGAAGTTGAGGGACGGATAAAACAATTGGGACCGATGTCACAATTCTTACCGATGACCACAGGACCGATTATATATGCACCATTGCGGATCATACTCCCTTCGCCTATGACAACATCGCCGTGCAAAGTGGCCATGGGTTCTACGGTACCTTCACAGATGGGTTTGATCTTTTCAAGCAGAGCTTTGTTGGCATCCAGCATATCCCAGGGCCTGCCCACATCCAGCCAGACATGGGTAAGAGGTTCAAAGCCTACGTGTATGCCCTCGTTCACCATCATCTGCATAGAGTCCGTAATTTCATATTCGTTACGTGGAGATGGCTGTGTCCTGTCAATATATTCAAAGATAGTATCATTGAAAAGGTAAATTCCTGCATTGACTGTTTTAGCAGGGGGGACAAGAGGTTTTTCGATGATACGGACGACCTTGTCGCCTTCTGTGACGATCACACCGAACTCCGATGGATTGTCAACTGCCTTCACACTGATCACGGCAGCTTCATTGTGCTTTATGAGCTTTTCAAGATGCATGGGGTCTACAAGCATGTCACCGTTCAACTGAACAAATCTCCCATCCACATATTTTCTGGCACAACCAATTGCATGAGCAGTACCAAGCTGTTTTTCCTGTGTGACATAGTCAATGCGTACTCCCCACTTGTTCCCATCTCCGAAATAGTCCTTGATGGTCTCTTCCCTGTAGCCTGTGACCATTACAAAATCTCTTATACCTGCCTGTATACAGGCTTGTACCACATGTTCCAGCATGGGCTTGTTGGCCAGAGGTAACATGACCTTTGGCCGTGCAGCGGTCAGCGGCCGCATCCTCGTGCCTTCACCGGCTGCAAGGATCACTGCTTTCATTAAAGATTCTCCTTTACTATCTTCTCGGCCATTGCATAGAGCTCTTCCACATTTTCACGGGACTCAGCTGTTATCCTTATCTTAGGTTCCGTACCCGATGGCCTGATAAGCACCCATCCGTCTTTCATTTCCACACGTACACCATCAATATCCGTAACTTTACCCATCTGCTTCATTTTTACAGCGATGGCCTGCATAACTCTTTCCTTTTCCATGTTATCGCAGGGAAGAGTACCTCTCTTAGTAGGATATTTGGGAAGGACATCACGCATTTTTGCAAGTGAGGTTTCCTGTACCATTTCTACAAGGAGCGCAGCTGCAAGAATGCCGTCTGGACAATATGATACTCTTGGGAAGATCCAGCTTCCTGAAGGTTCACCACCGAACGTTGCGCCTACCTTCTTGAGCTCTTCAGCCACATAGACATCACCTACACGCGTATAAACCACTTCTGAAAGGGGTAAGGAATCGGCCACCATCATGGAAGTATCTACAGGCACCACAAGCTTGCCGGAATCTTTACATTCGCGTAATGCAAAGACAGCAAGCATTTCATCCCCTGAGACAAACTCGCCGTTCTCATCAACTGCCATCATCCGGTCAGCATCACCATCATGAGCAATTCCCACACGCGCACCAAATTCTTTCACAGCCTTTTTGAGCATCCACAGGTTTTCCTCAGTTGGTTCTGGATTGCGTGCAGGGAAATGACCATCTAGCTGTGCATTAAGGGTGATGACCTCACAACCCATTTCCCGCAACAGGAAAGGAGTGATAGTACTGCCTGCAGCACAGCCGCAATCAACAATCACTCTCATCTTGACAGGTTTGACATTGCTCAGGATGAGTTCAGCATGATCTTTTATAGCTGAACTGTCTGATGTAATGTCCCCGATCTCGTTCCAGGGAACAGCTACGAAATCCTGCTGTTCTATGATGCGTTCTATCTCTTCCTGCTGTGCGGAATCGAATGCCATTCCATCCGGATTCCAGAGCTTGATACCTACATACTGAGCAGGATTATGAGAAGCGGTGATCATCACTCCACACTCATATTTCCTTGCAGCGTAAGCAAGTGTGGGCGTTGTTACAATACCTATCTTTACAACATCACAACCAGCTGAAACAAGTCCCGAAACCAGCGCACATTCGATCATTTCACTGGATACCCTGGGATCCCTTCCAATGACCGCAGACTTATGGGACCTGCCAAGCGCCAATCCCACTTTGAGGGCAAGATCAACTGTAATTTCTTTATTGGCAAGCCCTCTGATACCTGAAGAACCAAATAATTTCATAATACTAAACCTCTTAAGATCATTCCACTGTAACGCTTTTCGCAAGGTTCCTGGGTTTATCTATGGAGCAATCCCTTGCAAGGGCTGTGTAATATGCAAGCAGTTGAAGCACTACTGACGAAAGCACCGGGGATAACAGTTCATGACAGTCTGGGATCCTTAGGACCCGATCAACATATTTATTGATCTCGGTATCGCTCTCGTTCGCCACGGCTATGACTTCGGCACTTCTTGCCTTGACTTCCTTGATATTGCTCAGCACTTTGTCATATGTGTGCCCTTTTGTTGCAATGGCAACTACAGGCGTTGCACTGCTGATCAATGCCAGAGGACCGTGTTTGAGTTCACCCGCTGCATATCCTTCAGCATGAATGTACGAGATCTCCTTCAGTTTCAGGGCACCCTCCAGTGAGATCGGATAGTTAAGATGCCTGCCAATAAAGAAATAGTCCTGTACCTTTGCATAGTGTTCAGCACATTTCTTTATTGCATCCTTATTGTTAAGGATCTTTTGCACCTGGCCCGGCAGTTGCTTGATACCCACTAATATATCCCGCGCTGTTTCAGGAGTTAACCGACCTCTGACAGTGCCTATGTGAATGGCCATAAGATAGAGAACTATAAGTTGAGCTGTGAAGGTTTTAGTGGCAGCGACCCCGATCTCCGGACCTGCACGGGTAAAAAGCACACTATCGGTTTCGCGGGTAATGGTACTTCCCACTACATTGGTTATAGCAGCTGCCTTGCATCCGTAGGACCTGGAACTCCTTATAGCCGCAAGTGTATCAGCTGTTTCTCCGGACTGGGTTATAGCAAGAGTGAATACCTGACCGCAAAGTATCGGATCCCCATATCTGAACTCAGATGCCGTTTCAATATCAGTGTGTATCCCTGCGAGGTTCTCGAAAAGATATTTGCCAACGCAGCCAGCATTCCATGATGTGCCGCAGGCAATTATGGTGACCCTTTGCAAATTCCTCAGCTGGTCTTCGTCCATCTTCAACTCATCGAGTATGACCCTTCCTTCCAGTTCAGAGATCTTACCTGCATATGTAGCCTGAATAGAAGTGGGCTGTTCATGTATCTCCTTCAGCATGAAATGTTCATAACCTGCTTTTTCTGCAGCTTCTTCATTCCACTCAATGATGTCAACTTGCTTTTCTATACGTTGACCATCGTTATTATAGAACTCCACTCCTTTGGGGCTTATCAACACAAGTTCTTTATCATTGACATATACAGCGTTTCTTGTGTACCTGAGAAATGCAGGTACGTCTGATGCCGCAAAGTAACCTTTATCTCCAAGTCCAATGACCAGAGGGCTGTCCTTGCGGGCAAGTACGATATGGTCAGGCTCATCCGTACATAATACTGCAATGGCATAAGATCCCTCGATCTCCGTCATTATATGTCTTACGGCATCGAGCAAACTGCATCTTTCACTATCCTTCATTGTTCGGTGCAGCAAATGTGCTATGACCTCAGTATCTGTGTCCGATACGAACTCATAACCTTGTTCCATCAGTTTTTCCTTCAGAAACATGTAGTTCTCAATTATACCATTATGCACCACTGCGATATTTGATGAAAGATGAGGATGGGAATTTCTGGTTTCGGGCTTCCCGTGGGTGGCCCAGCGGGTATGGCCTATCCCAATGTGTCCGGTAAAACCTGCTGGAATGATCTTTTCCAGCTCGGAGATCTTACCCACGGTCTTGTATGTTTCCAGATCACCATTCAGAATGGTGACACCTGCAGAATCATAGCCCCTGTATTCCAGTTTCTTAAGGGAACTAATGATGACGTCTACAGCATTCTCAGTACCTACGTATCCGACTATACCACACATCATCATCACCTCAGAGCACCAGGGTACCCCTGTGCAGCGCCTGATCCACTATATTACCTGATCCGATACGACAATTGATAGATATCATGATCCCTGCTTTTACAAGGACCCTGTGACCCACATCAGTGTCATCACCAATGATAGTACCTAATTTTCCAGCCTGATGAAGCTCTTCGTTCATTATAATGTTCAGGTTGGTCCCTGTCTCTGTGATGAAATACGGACCCATATGGCAATTGCTACCAATGACAGAATCGGATACATAACCATGAGAACCAATGCGCACATCGTTCATTATTATACTGTTGCGGATATTCGTGAAAGCATCCACTGATACATTATTCCCGATAGATGTGGATGGCAATATAACGGCATTTGGCCCGATATCACAATTATCTCCTATCATGACAGGTCCTACTATATAGCATCCGGATCTGATGATAGTATTCCTGCCTATTGATACATTGCCTTTAATATAGGCTCCATCTTCCACTGCAGTGGACGGGACGTTCTTTCCCATCTTTCCGAGGGTCACAGAATTAAGCCGCAGAAGGTCCCATGCATACACTGCATCCAGCCACCACGATCTGGTAGCGGCCATGGATACTTCGGTTCCGCTCTCGATCATCTTTTGGAGAGTATCGGTTATCGCATACTCACCTTTTGGAGAAAGAGGAGTTTGTCCAATAAAATCAAATATTCTGGAACTGAAATAATATATTCCGGTATTTACCAGATGACTAACCTCAGAAACCGGATTTTCCAGGATCTCCAGTACCTTTGTCCCTTCTGCCCTGACAACTCCATATCCGCTCACATGTTCAGTCTTGACGGTAAGTATGGTTGCATCTCCACGTCTGGATTCGATCAGATCACTGATGACTTGCGGTTCTATGAAGTTATCACCGTTCAGAGCAAGGAATTCATGTTCACCTGCAAGCTCGCTTCTTGCCTGCTCTATAGCATGTGCTGTACCAAGTTGTGTCTTTTGCTCAACATACTGGATATTTACCCCGAAATCAACACCATCTTTGAAGTAGTTCATTATGCGTTCTTTCTCATAACCAACTATCAATAGGATGTCCTTGATGTCATTTTGTTCAAGGGAACGGATAACGTGTTCAAGGATCGGCCTGTCAGCAACAGGCAGCATTACCTTTGAACGGGTAAGAGTAAGGGGGCGGCACCGAAGGCCTTCTCCCGCTGCAAGGATGACTGCTTTCATGTCTTATAGTGGGCACTATAACAATTTATATTTTACCTTTGTCTTTATATTAAAGGTTTTATATTTTTAAATATGGACTAAGTAATTTGAACTGTATTTAAGTCCGGGAATATGACAAGATTGAAAACAGAATTATAAACATGCCTTGCTCTTAAAGAGCAGAAATAAAATAAGACACCGACAGGCCATAACCTGCCGGAGTACATACACAATTATCTTGTAATGAGCATTTCTGCCGTTTCCGGCTTGTATTTCCAGTCAGCTGGAAGTACTTTATTGACCTGGTAGTACTTCACAAGTCTTCTGATCTTGGATTCAATATTGTGCAGGGAACGGATGTTATGATTGTCCGAATGATTGTGGACCACATGCTTCCTGAGGCCTATTGCTTTTACAATGAGATTGTACAGGTCTTCTGGAACTGGTGGTTTCTGATCGTTTTCCTTAAGGATAGCAGTGATCTTCTTCCCAGTAGCAAGCTTTACATCTGGCATTCCATATTTGTCCCTGAGGACCATGCCAATAAGGCTTGTGCTCATGCCCTGCTTCCACATTTCCAGCACAATTTTTGTAATTTCGTCTGTGCTCATAGTGCACCATGCGGGAGCTTCAGAGCGCATTGGCCTTTTAGAACCGGATTGACCTTTTCTCCGGGTATGCATTTTTGCCATTGAATTCCTCCTAATAATCGTAAATAAAGTATTTGATCTAAATAAAGTAGATATCGTTTATTTCAATAAAGGCTATGTGAACATTATGGAGAGATAGCCTATAATTGTCCTTGGCGAGGCGAGGTAAATGAAACAGCATAGCATATAAAATTTGTGATAGGGACCTTACCATATCACAAGAGTTACTTCAGCTGCCTGAGGTCGCACATGCATAAAGATAGAATGTAGCTGTTTATCCCTCAGCTCAAACAAAGTAATGCTGTCATTCGTCTGCATCATAACCTGCACTGTTGTATTTATTTCCTCAGACAGCACATCTGAAAGATATAAATATATCTCATTTGTGTGCTCCTGCCTAAGCTGGTTCCCAACCGATACGACATAATCTTCTCTTAGCATCGTGACATTACGTGGCGGGTCTGAACACATATTTGCTGTTGCATTCGCAGCATTTCCAAGAATATCAGTAGCCATGGTCCTTCCGATATTTCCCTCACAGGAAGGTAATCCCATAAAAGGATCACCCATTAGCACAGAATTGGCCTGTCCACTGCACATATCCCTAAGGTTTTCTTCCGGGTAGTACATATCTACTATAGACCCCGAAGCACTTGAAGCTGCCAAAGACATACATTGCTCGAACATATTGCGCAATTGATGCTCTTTTTGAGAAGAGCTGAGTGCACGACTGAAATTAAGATCATCTGCCGGAGAAGAGATCTCTGACAAACTTACACTATTACTATAAGGTACAGATACCAATGCACTCTGCCTGAAGGACCTTTCAGGAGGAACAGCACCTAAGACCATCTGTCCTGAAGGTCCGCACCCAGGAACCGGCTGCCAGTTTGCCTCAAGTCTGTAATTGTATCTGCCACCTATTCTTCTGTTCAGATGCTCTTCAAGCACATTTTCTGTGGCTTCTGAATATCCGGCACTGAACGGGTGCAGATAACGGTATGTTCCGTTCTTTTCTTCACGAAGTGAAAACAGCATTCCTTCTGCTATCAGGTCTGCAAACGTCCTGGTTGCATGTTCCTTTGCAAAAATATCACTGACTTGGTAGATGGACATTGAATTTTCATGAGTATCGGAAACAATGCCAGAAATAACGGATGGCATCACCGTATATTCAAAACTCTCCACCCTGCTGTTCAGAAGAGATCGTAGCAACTGTTCATCGAACTTGTATGCTGCTACATCCTGAACTGCTGCATTGTGTCCTGAAGAAAGCATGGCAGGCATCAGCACTACTGCTGACAGAGATACCATTAACAGAAAGAACATGACATCAATGGTCGAGGAAAAAGCTCTGCTGTCGTATAACATTTTTCTGGTGTCTATGTTTTTCAGCTGCATTGCTGTACCATCCTTTTAAGAGTTCCATCTATCTTTGAGGAGCTTCACGGTCAATGTGCCGGGAACCTGCTGCATTGGATTGAGTTCCAATGTGACAGGTATAGAGGCGGCTATCTGTCCCATGGAAGAAGATGAAGATGCAGGTTTATGGATATGCCAGATATGTTCACCGTTCTCCGTTGAGATATCTACCTGGAAGTTTACATTCGGAGAGAAACTGTCAAAGAACAGGCTCAAAGTATGGAGATCAGCTTGCGGACCGTTCAGAGTATCGAGCTTTTCAGCAGATATGAGATCCTGTCTGCTGCCCTGAAGCATCTGGGAATGAGCAATGCTCTGCGCGATCAGAGAAGCCTGCTCATAATTCTCCAGTGCGAAAGCACTATCCTGATGAGCAATATATGTTTTTGAAACAACACAAGCAAAAACCACAAAACCCAGCACCAATAATGCCGTAGCGAAAATATCGTTCTGCGGTTCAAGTATAGCCCTGTCATCATTGGTAAACCAGCACATATCCTATCTTTTCCACATTTACATCACCGATAAAATATATAAATGTTTTTTGGATGTACACTTGATTACTGGCATTAAAACTGACCTCATCTGTTCTTGATGTTAAATACCCTATCATATCCGCATGTTCTGCCCTTATGGGTTCTGTTATAGTACCGCTTGAACCATATTCAGATCTAAGGTCATCATAGAGGACAGAAGGTGGATATGGATATACTCTGAAAGCAGGAGTCTTTGCCGAAATTATTGATCTTCCATCGATATTGGCATAAACGACAATATATTCACCGGAAATCAGAGTTTCCAGATGTTGACCCTGAAAATGAGAAAGGTGCTCTTTATTGAAGGTATAGGTGATGTTCACTTCATCCGGACTGCTTCCAGCCTTATCAATATGAGATAGCAATTCTGTGGATAACACATCCAGTTCCTTTTGATGGTTCACTTCATCCATACTTACTGCAAAGTGATATATTGCAGCAATGACCACCACACTTGCAAGTATCAGCGCAGTTTTTGAAAGAACGAAATCCACCCATGCCCTTTCATCCTGGAGAAAACCTGACATCTGCTTCATTTTGATCTATTGCAGTCCCCTTCATTTCAATTCATATACCCTGACGAACAGCATCCCGGTCGATGGGTTAACAGTGGTTTCCATGAATACCCGGTGCGTGCCTGAACCAAAAAAAGACACGCCACCCATTAATTCATTGCTATATGCAGCCCTGGACTCCCTTACTGTGTACTTTCCTTCATATTCCATAAAGTAATTCTTTGCATCATAAGGCCACGCTGCTTCAGACCCTGGAATGGCCCCCATGACCACAGTACATCCGCTGGGAATATCTATTTCCATTGTAAGGTTGCTGCCCGGACCACCCGCATATAATATTGAAGCTGTGGCATCCATCCGGGACATCTGCGATTCGAGGTCGCTCATTTTCATATGAGTAAGGAAACCTGAAGTTGCTGTGGCCAGCAGGGCCATGGTCGCCAACAGCAGGATGGATGCCACCACAAACCGCATAGGTAAGGAAACAGCAGCTGTGGTGTCAGCTGTCAGAACATGCAAATTACCGGACCTTCTCAATTGCTTTCACCGGTCAGCTTTAAAATGATCTCGTCCAGAGTAAGAGATTCCTGAACCCCGCTTTCCATATCTTTGAAAGTGAAAAGACCCTGAGCCACTTCCCTGTCACCTAATATAAGTGCATAACGGGCACCTACATTGTTAGCATAGGATAGCTGAGCCTTGAAATTCCTGCTCATGATATCCAGATACACTGGAACATACTCCCTTAGCTTGCAGGCTACAGGAATAGCATTGATGCGTGTGCTTTCCGTGGTGATCATGACGACGGTCTTTTGCGGTACAGGTTCAATCTTATATATTTCCATGATCCTGTCAAAGCCCAGCCCAAAACCGGTGGATGGAACATCCCCTCCGCCAAAAAGCTGGATCAGTTTATATGAACCACCGCCACATACCTGCTTCTGTGCACCCAGGCCCTCGGCATATATCTCAAAGACCATGCCTGTATAGTAATCAAGACCTCTGGCAATTCCGAAATCAATGGTGTAATCTATACTATATGCATCTAAAAGGGTAAGTATCTGCTGGAAAGCATCTATTTCAGGAATTGGACCGAGCAGGTTGCGGGCCTTGGAAACAGCTTCACCGCCTGTAAGGGAAATAAGTCCAAGGAGTTTCATGCGCAGGCCTATGGGCGCATTGATCTCCTCCAGATAATCATCCAGTCCCTTATCATCTTTCTTGTCCACCAGTCGCATGATCTTACCTTGCTGTTCAACTTCCAGGGAACTCAATACATGACGGATGATCCCCAGATAGCCTACATGCAGGTCACCTTGGATACCTGCAACCTCAAGCATGGCAGTTGCCAGGGCTATGACCTCTGCATCCGCATCCCGTCCCTCGGAACCTATAAGTTCCACACCGAACTGCCAGAACTCTCTGAACCTGCCTTTCTGAGGCCTTTCATACCTGAAACAATTCTCAAAATAGAACAGTTTCAATGGACGTGGCAATGCCTGCATCTCATTTACGAACATCCTCATCACAGGTGCCGTGAGTTCAGGACGCAGTGTCATCTCACGATCTCCTTTATCCGTAAAATTATATAGTTCACCTACGATGCCTTCACCTGACTTCATTGTAAAAAGTTCCAGGTTTTCAAAAGTGGGTGTAACTACCTCTTGATAACCCCATCTGCCAACGACCTGCCTTAGCCGGTTCTCCAGATGTCTTCTGCGGGCCATTTCTTGCGGAAGGAAATCCCTTGTTCCTCTTGGTCTTTGTATCGTCATCGGATCAACCTGATGTATTAGTGAGATAAACATGTGAAGTTTATATCTCGACTGATCTAGTCTGGAGGTTAGTATTTATACAGTATATTTTACTGTTTCGATTAGTTATGCATTTAAGGACACATTTGAGGACACTGGGGGTAAAACCAAAAATGATATATATAACCATTTACATGTACATTATTGTACAAACTAATACATTTTTCTGAGGATCACCATGGAACATACAAAGATACTACTTGACGAAAACGAGATGCCAACTCGCTGGTATAATATACTTGCGGATTTTCCCGAACCCCTTGCACCGCCGCTTAACCCTGCAACCAGGGAACCCATCAAGCCATCGGAACTTGAGCCGATATTCGCAAAAGAGCTGATCAAACAGGAAATGAGCCCTGAGAGGTATATCGATATCCCACAGGAAATACTTGAGATATACAAACTCTGGAGACCATCACCCCTTCACAGGGCACACAGACTTGAAAAGGTGCTTGGCACACCGGCGAAGATATATTATAAGAATGAAAGCGTGAGCCCTGCAGGCAGCCATAAGCCAAATACAGCCATTGCCCAGGCGTACTACAATATGAAGGAAGGTACCGAAAGGATCACTACTGAGACCGGTGCAGGTCAGTGGGGCAGTGCATTATCCCTTTCATGTAACTATTTTGACATAGAGTGTAAAGTGTTCATGGTAAGCTCCAGCTTCTATCAGAAACCATACAGGAAATCCCTGATAAACCTCTGGGGTGCGAACGTTGTCCCTTCACCGAGCCCTGAGACACAGTTCGGAAGGATGATCCGTGAGAAATATCCCGATACCTGCGGAAGCTTGGGCATAGCCATAAGCGAGGCTATAGAAGTGGCAGCCCTTAACGACAACACCAAATACGCTCTGGGTAGTGTCCTTAACCACACATGCCTGCATCAGACTGTCGTGGGTCTTGAAACACAGAAACAGTTCGAGAAAACTGAAGACTACCCCGATATCGTTATCGGATGCTGTGGAGGAGGAAGTAACCTTGCGGGAGTAAGTCTGCCATACATCAGAGACAACATTGCCGGTAAAACAGATACCAGGATCATTGCAGTAGAACCATCGGCATGCCCCAGCCTGACAGAAGGCAGGTTCGACTATGATTTTGGCGATATGGCACAGATGACACCACTGCTTAAGATGTACACGCTCGGCTCTGAGTTCATACCCCCTGCCATTCATGCTGGCGGTCTCAGATACCACGGTGCTTCACCAATAGTCAGTAAACTGGTCGCTGATGGCATGATGGAAGCAAGGTCCTATCATCAGGTAGAGATCTTCGATGCAGCTGTAACCTTTGCACGCAGTGAAGGAATAGCGCCAGCCCCTGAATCAGCCCATGCGATAAAATGTGCAATAGACGAAGCGCTCAAATGTAAGGAAACCGGTGAAGAGAAAACCATACTGTTCAACCTCAGCGGTCATGGACACTTCGACATGGCATCTTATGACATGTATTTCAGTGGTAAGCTGACCAATGAATAAGCTGTGGAACATAGAAAAGACCTGCCATACTGGCAGGCCATACTTTTTTCAGAGATTTGCTTTTTTAGGAATAATTTCCTTTTTCAGGGACCGTTTCATTAACTATTTGTCCTGCACGACATTAAAGGAAGGACTTTCATGAGTTTCATTCTTAAGCCTTGCATTTTGGTCCATGTCTTTCTTGTACACAATAGTGCGATATGGGAATGGTATTTCCACGCCTTCTGAATCGAATCGCTTCTTTATGGATTCCCTGATCTCACACCCTGTGGTATAGCACAATTTACGGTCAGCACACCAGAATAGCAGGCGCATGTTCACAGCATGATCGCCTAGTTCGGTCACCAGCACCTGGATGACTTCATCTTTCTGGATAGTTGTATCGTATTTCACAAGTTCTACATGGGTCATGACATTGACATGCCCCCTTGCTTCCTCTATCATGATCTTACGCGCCAGATCTATATCAGAGTCATAACTTATACCTACATCAACAGGCCAGTTAACTGTGGGATCCTCTATGGACCAGTTGATTATAGCTTCATCCCCAATGATACTGTTAGGAATTATCACGCGTCTATTGTCCCATGTCCTTAGAACAGTATGGCGAAGGGTGATATCTGTGATCTTGCCGTACTCGTTCATTACATTCACTCTGTCTCCAACCCTGAATGGGCGGAATACAGCAAGAGAAATACCTGCTATAATATTACCAAGAGTGCTCTGAGCTGCAAGACCCACAACGATACCTGCAAAACCTGCTCCTGCCAGCAGAGCAAGTGAAACCTTCTCCAGGAAAGGAATACTGGAGATCACAATGACCAAGCCTATCAAATAGACGACTGCCACACTGATGTGTCTTAAAAGTTTATAGGACGTCTGGTCTATGTTCATCTTTTTGTTCATTGTACGCAATTCTGCATCCATGAGCCTGTCTAACAGTTTTGCGGCAACGAATGTAAGGACAGC
>AMWB02072130.1_pt1 | contig 21946 bp, 15 predicted proteins | sample 200311 | NCBI WGS metagenome assembly AMWB02 (sample SAMN02737377, study PRJNA173069) | bioreactor metagenome | biome: anode biofilm in microbial fuel cells | place: USA: California | collected 2010-12-16 | reverse complement strand
GCCGCAGACGGCAAACGGGTCTATGCCGCCACGGCCAGCGGCGGTGTCTGGCGCAGTGACGATCAGGGGCGACGCTGGCGCTCCCTGATGGAGTCCATTGATTATGATCCCCTGTATAATCATCAAGGACAACAAATGCTGGGTGTCACCACCTTGAGCTGTGGTGCCATAGCTCTTGATCCACGAAACCCGGATATAATTTTTGTCGGCACCGGTGAAGCGCCCGGTATCACCTATCTTGGTGCAGGTGTCCTTGTTTCCGATGACGGAGGAAGAAACTGGACAAGAGAAGAGCATGCAGGACTTGCAACGGATTCCCTTACAGGTGCTGGATTTTATTCGCTTGCTGTCGATCCGGATCCCGGGCCGAGTCCGGCCCTGGAGGGATTTGTCTTCGGCGCCACCAATATCGGTCTCTATAGACGTCAGAAAAAAACAGGCACGGCAGGATTTGAATGGCAGCGCATTGCCGTAGGTACGGCAGCAGGGACAATGCTACCGGCAGGTAATCGCTGCACAAGCGTCCTTGTCTCACGCCGGGGCGGCACAAGCCATTTTTTCGCAGCCCTGCCCAATGCCGGAAACAATGGTCAGGTTTTTGAAACATGGGACCACGGAACAACCTGGTGGCGTATTGGAACAAACTACCCCCACGGCAGAAACGACGACGGCACCATTCGCGGAAAAATCAGAATAGCACTCACCGTCTTTCTCGACCAGGGGACAGCTGCAAACCCGGACATCATTTATGCCATCAATGATGATGGAGAAGTGCATCGAGCAGAACGAACCCGTGGAGCCCAGGGCGGATGGTCTGACTGGGCACAGATTTCAGGAACCCCCTCCAACATCGAAAAGCAGGGAAGCTACAACCGCGGCTTTACTGTTGCCCCGGACAACAAGAATCGCATTTATATCGGCGGCGCCTCGGTCCTGTCAAGCTGGGAGCATTCCGGCTTTCTCTATCGATGCGATATCCGCGGCAGCGGTACGGATTTCTCCATGGATACCACCTTCCTGGGCAATTCCATCCATCCCGATCTGCACACCCTGGTCTTTGCCCAGAATGATCCTCGCCAGCTTTGGGTTGGTTGTGACGGCGGCGTTTTTTACACCAATAATGCCATCGCAACCGACAATCTTGATACGTTGTTCAGGGCATGCAATGACGGATTGCAGGCCCTGCAGTTTAACAGCATCGGTCAGCATCCGAGCCAGGAAGCCGTTATCCTCGGCGGCACCCAGGACAATGGTGCGCTGCGCTATACAGGTGACGAAGCCTGGATCTTATCCGCAGGCGGCGATGGTGGCGCGTCTTTCATCAACCGAGAGGACCCGACCAAGTTTTTCAGCGTCTACGTCTACAATGAATACCGCATAAGCACCACGGGAGGGGCACGGTACAGTTATTCCAATAAAAGCGTGGGCACGGGGTATGATGACGATGACCGGGGCCACCATATGTTCTTCTATCCTCCCTATGCATATACCCCTGCTTCCACAGGGGCTGCCGGGGCGAACATGGTCGCTTTTGGCGAGAAAAAGGTATGGCTCAACACGGAATTCGGTGACGGAAGCTGGCAGGCCATCACCGCGGACCTGAACGAACGCATAACCGCCCTTGAATTTGCCACAACGACCCTCATCTACGCGGCAACGGAATTCGGCAAAATCTATAAAATTGAACAATCAGGCGGATCATGGCAGACTCCGGTTCCCCTGCACCCTGCGCCTCCCTATTTTTCCAATATTACCTCTATTGCGGTTCATCCTGCCCATACCGATCGTCTCTATATTACGCTTGGCGGCGTCGGTGGATTGGATACAGCGCTCAGCCGGGTACACTACTATGACGGCAGCACCTGGCACAATCGCTCAGGTACAGGGGGCAACACGCTTCTCAACACCCAGATCAACAAACTGATCATCGATCCGGACCACCACGACCATCTCTATGTCGCAGCCGATATAGGGCTCTGGCGCTCAACCAATGGCGGTACGGACTGGCAGGTTTTCAACAACGGCATTCCCGAAACAGCGATCATCAACCTTGCCGTGTTCAAGGCCGCCGGGCAGAAAAAACTGCTGCGTGCCGCGACCCACGGCCGCGGTATGTACGAATACACCCTGGATGATGCCAACGCCCTGGCCATTGAGCTGTACCTGCGCGACCACCAACTTGACATGGCGAGGCAGGGACGCACCGCCACCTATGGCGATCCGGACCCGATCCATCTTGACCAAACCACTGCTTTCGGAACATCGCCTGACATCAAGGTTGATGCGCCGGACAGCGACGGTAAATACCAGTTTGCCGACCGAGAGGAATTGGGTTTTGTCGATTTCATTGGCCATTTAACGGATAATTCGGCTGCAGTACCAGTGCATAGAGTACCCATCTCAAGTCATGTCTACGTGCTGGCGCACAATCGGGGCCGACAGGAGGCTGATGGCGTAAGCGTGGTCCTGCTTGTCTCCACCGCCTTTACGGGTGACACCCCGCCGCAGCTGCCTGAAAATTACAGGCTTTCCCTGCTGGCCAACGGCAAAGCAGAAAATGATGACTGGAAAACCGTGGGCAGCGTGTCGCTGGATGACCTGCGCTGCGCCAATCCCCGCACGGCCAGATTCAATCTGCCTTCCGATCTGCTGGCTTCCGGGGACAACCTCCAAGACGGGAAAAAACATGCGCTGGTCGCCTTCATCTTTCATGAAAACGACCGACTGGTCAGTGATGAACGTACTGTTGCCACCCTGAACAACAGTGATCGCCATGTTGCGGTTCGCTATCTGACCACCAGCAGTTTCTCCGGTACGCTGCCCGGCGTGGAATATGGTCTGGAGAGAAATGTTCCCTTTATGTTGCCGGTGGGTGTTTCCATGCTCGCCTGTGAAAAAATCAACCGTTTAGCCGACAACCTGCAGGCAAAACAGGCTGCCGGGGGCAGCGTCGTCTTTCGCGATACGGATAAGCGGCTGTTGGCCATGGCCCTGCACAGCAAATCGATTCTCAGTGAAACCGAGGATATCGCGGCGCACAGGTCGCTGCCGTGCAACGGCAGGTTTTCGCGTTTTGTCATGATGGGCTGCATGGGCTGGAACCTGGCGGACTATGTGGACTGGCTTTCGCCGCAGCAGGGCTGGATAGGCAAGGTGCTCAAACGTGGATCGGTGGATACCGATCTCAGTCACCGTGCGGTTAAATCGGCCGAATTTGTTATCCGCATGGCGGAAATAGCCCTTGCCGCCGCCCCGGATGCTGACAAGAAGAAAATCAGAGCCTTTACCCTGGGCATGCTGCACGCCCTGGCAGCCAACGTGGTGATGAATCCGGTCTTGAGAGGACTGCAGGCTGACTGCGGGCCGCAGGACTGGGACCACGACGCCGTCACCGCCGACGAGGTTGCCTGTGCATCCTATGTCAGTCGTCAACTGCTGGATTCGATACCTGAAAAGGATGAATGGATCAACTGGTGGCCGGAAAGCGATACAGTGCCGGACAGCCTGTTCCAGGGATTCCAGCAGGCCCTGGTGGAACAATACGATCCAGCCGCGGCGCGTACTGAAAAATTCGGCGATCAACCCGACAGGGCAGCAACCGATGTGCCCACCGCCGGGAACCTGCGTGAGGGCTACGATCTGTTTCGCCGGACCTTGAGCCCTAATCTCCACTGGGCCTGGTGGCTGCTTATCCTGAGTCCCGTCTTTATTATGCCCTCCATCGCTCTGCTTATTGGCCGGTACGGGCTCGACGAAGGCAGGAAACTTTTCACGGAGGAGCATGGCGACCCCGATGAAAAATCGTATTATGAGGTGTTAAGCCTGACCGGTTTTATGTCCAGTGTCACGCCTTTTGCCTACTCCATGTATCTCTGGAGCCTTTTCCCGCGACAGAACGGTCATTTCACCCAGGCCCTCATTGCCGGTATCACCCGCATGCTGTCGGGGGTCTTGTATGGTGTGTCGTACGGGGTGTCAACGCCGCTTCCCGCCTCTGTGCGCTGGCCGGTATTGGGTCTTACCTCCGGCTTTGATATCTGGTTTCTTATAAGGGGTATTGTCCATGCAGCCGAGGACGAACCGGGATATGCCCGTCTTAATTTCCTGCAGACCGTACCCGCCATGAGCATGCTTGCCAATCTGCTCTTCTGCGGCCTCATGCAGATTAAAAGAAACGACATAGCCTTCTGGATTCTCTGGGCCCTGTGGACCGCAGGTGCTATCACGGGCTGTGTTTTTTCCGCCCTGGCGGTTGCCCGTTCCGACAACCTGGTCTCCCTGCTGCGCAACCGCCGACAGCAGTATGTTGGCATGGAACGGCTGGGACGCGACACCGCCTACCGGCCGGGAAAAACTTTTGCCAGGGTCTTTGACGAAACTTCCATGTGGTTTGCGGGTGACGCGGATCGTGAGCATCAGCGATACCCATCCGGCCCCCGTGCCCTTGTTACCCTGGTAGCCCCGGCGAACAGCAACTGGACTTTTCACAGTGACGGTCATCAGCTGACCTTCAAGGATAACGGCGGCGCAAGTCATGGTCCCATCGAGTTAACCGATGCCACGAGCGCTGCAGGCCTTGCCGCACAAATTACCACACTGGTTCCAACGCTGACCGTCACAACGGTGGACAGCGGCGATCTGCTCTACAATCTGCCCTTTCCCGATGCCTTCAGTGATCCGGGCGACAGCTGCGAAACCCATAGGGAGCACGATGCGCATCAGGCCGATTACCTGCCGGTCAGCGAGGATTCGGATAAACCCACGCCGGTATATCATGTGCCGCGCAGCGTCATTGCCACCTCCATCGGCATACCCGGCAGCCGCTGCAGCTCTGATGAAAGGCTGCGCATGCTTCCGGCTGCACCGGACAATGATTTTTCCGGCACAGTCATTGATAAAGCAGCTGAACTTGGCGCGCTTTTTTCCATAGCCGCGGCCCCGGTATTACACGGCGGCACGGTTCAGGCCCAGGGAGTGACGGGCAGTGCCGCTATTCATCCGGTCAGCCAGGTTTTTCGCCGCTGGAATCTCAGTGAACGGCATATGGCCGAGTGGCAGACACTCTTTGGGTCGGGGGCGGCGGCCCAAACTATCGACGGCGGCCCGGTGCCTCCGCCAGCTCCTGCCGCCGACGGTCAACCGGTCAGACCTGATGGTGCGCAGGTTGCCACGGGACTGGGTTGGATACCAACGTTTGCGGCATGGCAAAAAATGGCCGCCGATCATACCCAGGATAGCGAGGCCCTGGACTCCATGGCCGATATTGCTGCGCTTCGCGCTGACAACGAACCGCCCCTTCGTCCTACCAACAGGGATTTGAGTAATGCCTTGAAATATCTGCTCGATCTGTAGACAGCAGGGCAGAAACCGGATCTCAGGTTGAAGTGGGGGACCGGACCACAATAGATTGGGGGAGAGGAAAAAAGATAATTAGCGGAGCGATATTTCTGTTTTTTAAAACAGCCTGGAAGGAGAATCCCATGCATAAATTTATCAAATCCATGTCTGTCCGAGAATTTTTTGTCGAGCAAGTTCCTGCCGTTGGTATTGCAATGCTCATAGCTGAGCTGTTCTACAAGTTTCATAGTTTCACCTTGGAATGCCTGGCTTTCCTTGCCACGTGGTATCTCATCGATCTGGTCATCAGTATGGTGGTCAGACTCGTTTTGCGCGACCGGAAGCAACCGGATCGGGTGGCAAAGTAGGAGGGATCTGCTGTTACCGGAGAAGAAGTAAGTTTTCTTCAAGGTCTTCAACACATCTGATCATAGCATGTCCTGTCCGTTTTTCGGTGGGATCATAGGCTCGATTTTTCATCGTTGACCGGAATCATGTGTGCAATTTGTTTATGAGTGCCAAGACCAGAAAAATCTATACCAATTCTGAGTTGTGGTGGGTGCAAGAGTGATAACGGGATAGCCATCGTTTTTACAAAATATGAAAAAATCGTTGGTGGTACTCTGACAACATTTTTTACGGTGACATGTCGTTGTTAGCCTGTCGTTAACGGGAAACACTCAGTGTTTCGATTAAAAAATAACAATTAGTTGCTGCTTTAAGATACGACAATGTGGCTGTAACTAGTTGTTTGCAGATGTTTTTGTGTTGTATTCATTCCTCCTGAGATATATAATAAAAATAAATGATAGAATAAAGTATTCTTTATCTTAGATTGTGCCTGTTGATTTAAGCTGAGTTTTGGTGGAAAAAAAAAGATATTTAATCCAAACTCAAGCATGAATACCATTGTTCAATGGTTGTGGTAGGGCGATCTTCAAAACTTATTGACATCCATTGCGTGCATGTCATCATATAATATACCTCATTTTTATTGACTGTTTTTGTCTGACCTCTCTATCTAGCATTTTTTTTTGAATTCTTCAATAATTGTTGGTAGTTGAACACAATACTTCTCATGCCAAATCATCGAAAAGGAGGGATGCGTATTAGCCAGAAGTAACTGCTTAGGTATTGGTATTACATCTTATTTGTCTACGATATTGTATCACTCAATCTTTAGTTTTTATTGAAGCATGGAGTTATCATGTCACGGACAGCTGATCTGCATATTAATAAAAATACCCCTAATGCTTTTTACGTCGATGGGTTAGAACATCTGACCGATGAATTGAGATGCCTCGACCTTCGCATAAAACTTCAGGTTTTAAAGAAAAAAAATAAAATCCAAGTAGATCAATTAGAGCAATTTTCGGGCCTTTTCCTCTCAGAAGCAGAGATTAATGGACTGCTATCACAGAATGTCGGGCTACTAAATGACGAAGAATCAGATAACTCACCCGAACCTGAGTTGTTGGCTATCAAAAATTTGCTTGATGAACTCGAAACCCACATTTCCGAGAAGCGTACGAACACATCCCCTGGTATTATCAACATTCCTTTTAATAAGTTATCGAATTATTTCAGTCTGACTCCCTTTGAAGAGCAGTGCCTGATTATCTGCCTGGCTCCGGAACTTGATGACAAGTATGAGAAGCTTTATGCCTATCTTCATGATGACATCACCCGGAAAAAACCGACGATTAGTTTAGCTTTTAATCTCCTGTGCCCGACGTTTCAGAAAAAAGTCAACGCAAGGGCGTTTTTCTCGCCACAGGCCCCACTGCAAAAATATCGACTATTACAAGTTATCGATGCCATGTCGGATAGTTGCGCCGGCTTGCCTTGTCGGTCGATTAAAATTGACGACCGCATAGCCGATTATCTCCTCGGAATAGATACCTTGGACGCCAGGCTTTCCTCCACAGCACGGCTGGTTTCTCAAACGTCCAGGCCGGAACAGGTAACCACGCCAGAAGATCTTCAGGCAAGGACATGCAGATTGGTCCGTGCCCATTTCGAGAAAACAACTTCTGAAAACTCGCATTTAATGTTCGGCTTGAGTGGGCCGGCCGGTACGGGAAAAAAATCCCTGGCTGCAAGTGTCAGTCATGATGTGGGGCAAGCACTCCTTGTAGCCGATGTTGGCAGGATGCTTAAGGCTTCATTGCCCTTCGAGGAGATGATCTGGCTGTTTGGTAGAGAGGGGATACTGCAGTCAGCTGCCTTGTGTCTGGAGGGGATGGATTGTCTGCTGACCGACGATGAGCAAAATTCTTCCCGGCTTCAAGCTCTTCTTGAAATATTTCGGTCCTTTTCACACCTTACCTTCTTCTGTAGCTGCCGCCCCTGGAGACCGCACGGCCTGTTGCCTAATCAGATATTTATCGATTTGGCATTTGTGGTTCCGGATGCGAATATCAGAAAGAATCTGTGGCAAGAGTTTATGAAAGGAATGCCTTCGTTTACCAACAGCATCGATTGCGGCGCCTTGGCGGATAAGTTTCGTTTCTCGCCGGGGCAGATTGAAGAAGCTGTGGTTACAGCCCGACACCTTGCGAAATTGCATTCATCGGATACAGAGCAAATCTCGTCGGAGCATTTACATTCGGTTTGTCGATTATTGTCAAATACCAGACTTAGTTCTTCTGCGAACAAAATAAATCCCATCTATACCATGCAGGACATAGTCTTGCCACCAGACCCGATGAGGCAGCTTATGGAGCTCTGTAGTCAGGCCAGGTGTCGGCACATTGTCTACGGTGAATGGGGCTTCGACCATAAGTTCTCTTTGGGAAAGGGTCTTGCTGCGCTTTTCTCCGGTCCTTCAGGGACGGGGAAGACTATGGCAGCCGAAGTGATTGCCAACGAGCTGCAACTCGACCTATACAGGATAGATCTATCCCAGGTGGTCAGCAAGTATATCGGCGAGACGGAAAAGAATCTCGATAGGATTTTTACTGAAGCGCAGACCAGCAATGCCATCCTTTTCTTCGATGAGGCAGACGCTCTGTTTGGTAAGCGTTCCGAAGTAAAAGACGCTCACGATCGCTATGCCAACATCGAAATCGGCTATTTGCTGCAGAAAATGGAGGTGTATGAAGGAATCACTATTCTTGCCACAAACCTGAGCGCCAATATGGACGATGCTTTTGTTCGGCGGCTGCAGATAACAGTAGAGTTTCCATTTCCCGATGAGGAATATCGGGAAAAAATTTGGCGATCGATTTTTCCTGCAGAATTACCCTTGAGCAAGGAAATCGATTTTGCGTTTCTGGCAAACAGATTCAAATTTACCGGTGGGAACATCAAAAATATCGCCTTCACATCGGCATTTTACGCCGCGGAGAGGCGAGAAACAGTCACTATGAATCATATTCTCCAATCAGTAAGGCGCGAGATGCAGAAAATGGGCAGGATCTGCACAAAGGCCGAATTGGGTGACTATTACGAAATGTTGGAAAGATAACTTTTCATCTCTGGCAGGTACGGACTATGGGCGAATACACAGCAATAGCCGATATAGGAGAGAGCCTCATCCAGCTTCTGAGGATGAATATGGACGATCTTATAACTCCCGCTTCGATAGTCCTGCTTTCGCCAGCGGATGTAGAGGGCCAGGATATCCGTTTGACCCTCTTTCTCTATAATATTGTGGAGAATCCCTATTTGAAGAACCTTGAGATGAGTCAGGAGGGGGAGGAGGTTTTACGACTTCCGTCACTTTATCTCGATCTCTATTATATGTTAACCACTTATGCCTCACCTCACATCACCGACCGATCGGAACGGACCCTGGAAGAACACCGAATTCTGGGGAGGGCAATGCGGATTTTCCATGATAATGGATTATTGAAAGGAACAGTTCTTCAGGGAAGTCTGGCCGGCTCAAGTGATGAATTCAGGATTTGTTTGAACCCCATGTCGCTGGAAGATCAGAACAGAATCTGGAGTGCTTTCCCCAACCGCTCAATCCGGGCTTCGATTGGATATCTGGTGACCGCGGTATCATTGGATTCGACACGCACAATAGAGGCAAAGCGTGTAATGATACGGGAGATATAACGGATCTTTCTAAATGGTGAGAATATGACACAGCCAGATAAATATTTCATGGAGGTGGAACAGAAGCCGACAACGCTTTCGTTGGCGGTCCGTCTGGTTGATGATTATGCCGCGACAAGTGATTTGGTCGGTAACGTTACCGTTTTCCTGACAGAAAACAACAAAGCGGCTATTAAAAACCTGAGCGGTTATTACATATTTACTAATTTACCGACAGCGATGTATGAGTTGAATATAGCCTCCGATTATTATCTTGACCAAAAAATTGTTGTTTCCGCCGGTGATCCCCACAATGCAGTAAAAAGGATCAATTTAATCCCTACCAGTGTCTACCCGTTTCTAACCAATACAACGTTAATTCGTGGATTAGTCGTGGGGCAGGGCGCTGGAGTCTTAGCCGGTGCAATGATAAAGGCAACCAATATGGTGCCGGAATCCTCGATCAAGGCAAAAGTAGGACCGGCAGGTGGAGCAATTGGAGATACCGATATGGTGATGGTGGATATCACCGGGCAATTGATATCGGGAGATACCCTGATGATCAAGGATACCAATGGTTCCAGGGTGGAATTTTGTACAATAGCCGTGCCCTTGCCGGCCAATCCAGTTGTGGATCCCTATAAACTGGCAATGCCTCTAAAATTCAATCATGCCGCGGGCACTGCAATGCATTATCTGAACGAGGACAGTGTGTTGCATACCAAAACCACCCTGAAGGGAGAATTTGTCGTCTATTTCAGCAGAACAAAGACACCCCGTTTTATTACCAGGGTGGCCATTAGCCAAATAAATTATAAGACAGATGAACGAGAATTGGAGGTCAGCGAAGGAGCTTTGGTGTCACTGGGACGCATACAACTTGTTCCTTAATGGAAATAAAGAAAAGGGGGGACGGAAATGCCAGAATATCTATCACCGGGTGTGTATGTCGAAGAGTTTGAGATTGGTGCGAGGCCGATAGAAGGAGTCAGCACCAGTACGGCGGGTTTTCTTGGTGTGGCTGAGATGGGTTTAACCGAAGGTTTGCCTCAGTTGGTGACGAGTTTTGCTGATTATCGTAGAAAATTCGGCAATTATCTTCCTGAGAGCTTTGGTGTCTTCCGATTTCTTCCCTATGCCGTGGACAATTTTTTCATCAATGGAGGCAGTCGTTGTTATGTGATGCGGGTTGCCCCCTCCGATGCGGTAGCCGCAGGCAACAGCAGTGTTCCAACAGGATCAACCGTGCAGCTTACGGAAGATCGCAACAGTGGAGACACATTAGTAAAGGTGGACTCCTTACTGGGAATCGATACCACAAGCGTCCTGACCCTGGAACGCTTGAGGGCCGATGGAACGGTTGAGGTGACGGAAGCGGGCCTGACCATCACTGCCTATGATCGGGCAAAAAACGAGATTACTTTGGCTGCAGCCCTTGCCAACGACTATTCACTGAAATCCTCGCGGATTAAAGTGACTACTCTGGCGGGAGGAACTGCTGCCGCAGGCGCAACCTTGAGTATCCAGGCACTCAGCAAGGGTGACTGGGGAGAGAATGTCCGAGTCCGCTCAATTCCAGCCAGCCAGGCCTCGACACAGCTGAAGGAAATTATCGGGGATGTGACCACCTCCACTCAGTATCGCCTGAAGAACAAGAACGGTTTTTACCGAGGGGCCATTGTTGTATACGATGATGGTACCGGTAAACAGTTCAGACGGGTAACGGCTCTACAGGATGATCTCATTACCCTCTCCAGCCATCTGACGGGGGATGCAGGAGTGGTGGATCCGGGGACCGTTGCGACCCGTGTTTTGGCCACCTGCGAGTTTAGCCTGTTGGTGGCGTACCAGGGGGAATCGGAGAGTTTCGTCAATCTTTCCATGAATCCCGACACCCCCAACTATTTTATGAAGGTTGTCAACAATCGCTCCACCTTTGTGTCACTAGGTTCGCCCTATGCGGCACCTGCGGACTTTACCCGAACCGACCCGTTTGATATGCCGACCAACAGCTCTCTGGCTGACGGGAAGCTTTGGAACCTTCTGACGAATGGCAGCGACGGAACCGTTTCCGGGATCACCCCAGCGGATTTCATGGGAAGGGATGCAGGTCCGGGGAAACGGTCAGGCATAGAGGCCTTTGCGGATATCGACCAAGTGAGCATCATCGCTGCTCCGGGAAACACGGATGCGACGGTTCAGCTAGCGCTAGTTGCGCACTGTGAGAAACAGCAGGACCGTTTCGCCGTTCTGGATATTCCGGAAAACACGCAAAAGGTTTCCGATGCGGAGGCACACCGAAAATTCTTCGATTCATCTTATGCAGCTCTGTATCATCCCTGGCTGAAGGTCTACGATCCCCTGGAGAAGCGAGACATCTTCATCCCACCTGCCGGATCGGTTATCGGAATCTATTCCCGCAGTGATCAGGAGCGAGGTGTGCACAAGGCACCGGCCAATGAGGCACTCAGGGGAACGGTTGACCTCAAGTACCAACTGACCACCGGCGAACAGGATATCCTCAATCCGGAGGGAGTCAATCTTATCCGGGCCTTTCCCGGGCGCGGTATTCGAGTTTGGGGGGCACGAACCTGTTCTTCCAACTCTCTGTGGCGATACATCAACGTGCGCAGACTCTTTCTCTTCATGGAAGAGTCAATCGATGAAGGGACGCAATGGGTTGTCTTTGAGCCGAACAACGAGAAACTCTGGGGACGGGTCAAGGCGACAATCACTGAATTCCTGACCAGAGTGTGGCGTGATGGAGCGCTGATGGGGACCAAGGCCGAGGAGGCGTTTTTTGTCAAATGCGACAGGACCACCATGACCCAGGATGATATCGATAACGGCAAACTGATCTGTATTATCGGCGTAGCGCCGGTTAAGCCGGCTGAATTTGTCATCTTCAGGATTGCCCAGTGGGACGGCGGCTCGTCGGTCATGGAATAGTCAATACGTTCAAAATGTCATAATCATTTTTCAGGAGGTAACAAATGGCCAGAAAAGATCCATACCGGCAGTTTCGCTTCCGCATTGAAATTGACGGCATAAGCCAGGCGGGGTTCAGCGAATGCACCTTCGCCGATACCACCACCGACCCGGTCGAGTACCGGGAAGGGACTGACCCCACGGTATTCCGCAAGCTTTCAGGGCTGACAAAGTATGCCAATATCACCCTGAAGTGGGGAATTACCGATTCAATGGACCTTTATAAATGGCGTCAGCAGGTAATTGATACCGGTGCCGAAGGTGCCCGTAAAAACTTATCCATCATTCTGGTCGATGAGGCTGGCGCGGATAAAGCCCGCTGGGACATCGTCCAGGCATGGCCCAGCAAGTACGATCCCCCGGATTTCAGTGGCAAGGGGAATGAGGTCGCCATTGAAACCATGGAAATAGTTCACGAAGGATTTAAACGTGTTTCCTGATAATGTGGTTGGTCAAAAAGGAATGCAGTTCTTAAGTAAGTCAATGATATCGATACGGTGGAGGATCCAGCATGCCATTTCAGACGGAATTTGAATTCACCCTGCCAAGGGGGTATGTAGATGATGAGGGGAATCTCCACAAAACAGGGGTGATGCGCCTTGCCACGGCCGCGGACGAGATTCTGCCGCTGAAGGACCCACGGGTACAGGCTAATCCAGCATATCTGTCGCTTATCCTCCTCTCGCGGGTCATTACCAAACTCGGTACGGTACGGGCGCTTAATCCGAAGCTGATGGAGAGTCTTTTTGCCTCCGATCTCTCTTTTTTGCAGGCGTTTTACCAGAAAATTAATGAAGACGGTACGGGTAGAATCAAGGCTGTCTGCCCGAAGTGCGAGCATCAATTTGAGATGGAGACGGAACCTGTGGGGGAATAAAGGGCTACCCCCTCGACCGGTTGTATGAGGAGGTAGCCTTTATCGCTTATCATTTCCATTGGCCCCATGCCGAGATTATCAACCTGGAGCATGGGGAACGGCAACGCTGGGTTGAGGAGATCTCCCGGATAAATCGCCAGCTTGGCGGTCCCGGGGAGAGGAGTATTCTTGAGGCAGGGTAAAGTGTTGGTGCGAGTCTGATGGTGCAGGGACCGCCTAAAGGCGGGATATCGATGAAAGTACGGGGAAACAATGACTACGGGAAACAAACCATATCCATATACCTCCTTTCGATTCCGGATAGAAATTGCCGGGATTACTGTAGCTCAGGTATCCGAGGTGACAGGTCTTCAAGTGGAAACCGAGACGGAGCCATACGAGGAGGGTGGAGTGAATGATTATGTTCATCAATTACCCAAGAGGACAAAGTACCAGCACATTACCCTTAAACGGGGGATAACCGATCTGGAAGAGATGTGGAGTTGGTACCAGGAGGTGATAAGCGGCAAATTTAACAGAAAGAACGGGGCAGTTGTACTAATGGATGTTACCGGAGTGGATAAGTGGAGGTGGAATTTTTCCCAGGCATATCCTGTAAAGTGGATGGGGCCGGATATGAAGGCCGACGGCAACACAGTGGCGTTTGAAACAGTTGAGCTGGCCCACAACGGTATCAGCAAGGGGTAGTGTGATGGTTATCACCAGGTGTGACACAACTTTTCATAGCAGAATTGCTGGCAAATACCTGCTAGGAAAAAGAATGCGAGGCCGATGGCCTTATCTTTTCTTTCTGCGGGGGGCTAAAAGTGCCAAGTACGGGAATATATACAAGAGCATGCTGATTAGCCTGGAGTTTTATCTGCAACAAAAGAAAAGCGCTCCTGTCATGATCCGAAAAAGCAGTGAAGCACCGCTATATCCACTCTTAATGAGCAACCATGTTCCTGATGAATCATCAAGTAGGCAAGGGCGCCTGGCGGCGACCTATGTGTCAAGGTATATAAATTCCAAAACTTTTGAACAGTTAATTACCGTAAGATCCGGTTTCCTCAACAAAAGACAGCATGCTCAGAATGGCTTGAATTTGCCTAGAAATCAATGGGTTTTGACTCGTTTTGGCAGAATCGCCGACCTGTCGTATATGAGAATTTCGGGATGTGGTAACTACCCATCCCAATTTTCTTTATTACCTCCGATGGTCAGCCGGTCAGCAGTTGATCCTGATAGCTGGCCAGTTACGTCGAGAGTAACACGGATTAAAACAGGGAGACGATTTTCCCATATAATCCCAAGGCTGGAGCAGTTGCAGAATAAAGGGGATTTTCAAGGGGCGGAGATGCGAAGATCAGCAACAGACCTTTCTTTGCCTTACTGCGATTACCTCGATCTTAAAAAAGGGATGAGTGATCGGCAAGACCCACGGTGGATAGCACCGATGGCGGAGAAAAAAATCATCCGCATCGCGCGGATGATTAAGCCGGTGCTGTCGGGTACCCCCATCCTGACGACTCGGATTGTGCCCCAATTACGGAGACCGGCAGTCCTTGCTTTGGGCATTAAATTGTCAGAGGATGTACCTTTGCTAGGAAAACTGCAACCAAGAGTGATCGGTAGCGGGCAAACACTTTCGAATTCAGGAATGGTACAAAAGAGGGAAGGACTCGAATTCGCCAATGAAAAACTTGTCTTCCGTCGTCAAAATGAAATCGAGCGTGAGGTTGCAGAATTGAATAAGGCTGTTGTTCGGACAAGGGAACTGGTTGCGGAGCGGATTCCTTCATCGGCTTTGCCGATGGACGCGGCAATAAAGAAGCATATCGATATGGATCGCATTACTGACCAGGTGTATCGCAATATCGAGCGAAAAATCCGGCATGAGCGCGAGATGAGGGGACAGTAAATGCTACAAAAAGCATATTTTACCAGAAAAGACGATTCCTCGGTGACAATTCCCTTTTTGTTCAACCCCAAGGAGTTGGGAATTGAAAAGGGCAATCAGTTTGCCGAGGTAAATATTCCCGGGTTGTCTGCACCCATTTTGCAATTTGTCAGGGGAAACTCTCGCACTGTGACCATGGACCTCATGTTCGATACCTATGAGAAAGGAACAGATGTGCGGGAGTACACCGATCAGATAACTGGCTGGGAAGACGGCAAGAAAAAAGGATTGATGGATATCGATTCTGAACTCCATGCGCCACCTGTCTGCCTCTTTGTCTGGGGGGTATTCACTTTTCAATGCATCATCGAGCGTGTCAGCAAGAAATTCACTATGTTCCTCCCGGAAGGGATACCGGTGCGGGCCACGCTGAACGTCTCTTTAAAGGAGTATCAGGATGTTAAAGCACAAGTAAAGAAGATCGATTTTCATTCAACCGATCTAAGAAAGCGGCGCATCGTAATCCAGGGGGACAGCCTCTGGTCAATTGCCGCGGCGGAGTATGGCAGTGCAGGAGAGTGGCGGCTGCTTGCCGCCGAAAACCAATTGGACAATCCGCGAGTTCTGAAACCGGGGCAGGAACTGGTGATCCCCATAAAGGAGTAAGCCATGGGTCTTGAGCAAGTCGCACAAGCCAATTCAAATTTTTATGCACCAAGGTTCGACGTGCGGATCAACAACGCCAAATTGCCATCCGATTTGGCGATCATTGACCTCACGGTAGATGAGAAAATTGATGTGGGAGCAAGTTTCAAGCTGACGATCCATGACGAATTTGACATGGCAAGCCAGCAGTTTATATGGCTTGACCACCCCATCCTTGAGGTCGGAAACAGCATTTCTATAAGTATGGGCTATGGCGGTAATCTGCTTCCTCTGGTGATCGGGAACATAACCAGCATTGAGCCTAGTTTTTTTTCCAGTGAGACCCCTACCTTGACGGTGGGTGGCCAGGACCTGTCCTATGATTATCTGAAAAGGAGTTCTCCTGAAAGAACGTTCGTCGATAAAACCTATAGTGATATCGCTGGAATTATCGCAGCGGACGCGGGACTGCTTCCGGTTGTGGATGAAACCGGCAAGATTCTGTATCCAGTTTGCAAGAAAAGTGATCAGAACTATTTCAGCTTTCTCGAAAAACTGGCGAAGGAGGTCGGCTTTCAGTTCAGAATGGATGGCCAGACCATGTACTTTGTCAAGCCGACCGATAGCGTCAGGGCAATCCTGACCCTGGAACTGGGAAAAGATATAATCAGTTTTCATCCGACCTTGAAGACTACCGGCCTGGTTTCGGAGGTAGAAGTTAGAGGACACAATCCGCGAGACCCCAATAAACCGATCATAGGCAGAGCCGGACCGGGCGACGAAAGATCCCAGGAACAGGGAAGGAAAAGTGGTAGCCAAATAATGCAGGACAAGAACAAAACAGCAAAAAAGGTCATCACCAATGTGATTGTAAATTCCGAGGAGCAGGCCAATGCACTCGCTCTTTCTGAATTGAACAAGGCAAGCGACTCGTTGATTGAGGGTGACGTCGAATCTATCGGACTGCCGCAGATAAGAACCGGCGTGACCATCTGTCTGGAGAAGATGGGTAAGCGGTTCAGTGGTAAGTATTATGTGACCGGAACAACTCACAGCATAGGTGACAGCGGCTACAGGACCCGGTTTTCAGTCAAGCGGAATGCGCTATGAGTATACTCGATGCTCTGGCAAATGACAGTAAGGGCGAGAAGCGGACATACGGTGTTGCTGCAGGGCTCATCACCAACAACCAGGACCCGGACGGAGAGGGAAGAGTCAAGCTGAAGTTTCCCTGGCTCTCTGATGCCAATGAAACAGACTGGGTGCGCATTGCCACATTTATGGCGGGGGGGGGACGGGGAAGTTTCTTTCTGCCGGAGGTTGGTGACGAGGTGCTGGTTGCCTTCGAGCATGGCGATATCAACCGCCCCTTCGTGATTGGTTTTCTCTGGAATGGTAAGGACAAGCCCCCGGAAACAAACAGCGACGGGAAGAACAATATCCGCAAAATCAAGTCGCGCAGCGGGCACGAGATCGTCTTGAACGACGAAGCGGGAAAGGAGAAGGTGGAGATCAAAAGTAAAGGTGGTCACGCCATCACCCTTGACGATACATCAGGAAGTGAGACGGTGCTGCTCAAAGATAAGAACGGTAATGAGGTGAAGCTTACCCAGAGTGCCATTGAGGTCACAGGTTCGATGCAACTGAAGATCAAGGCGAGCTCAATCGAGTTGAGCGCCGACACCACCATGACTATCAAGGCCGGTGCCACCCTGACGCTGCAGGGGGCACTGATTAAGATTAACTGACAGGAGAGTGTATGCCGTTAGCTGCCAGAGTAGCAGACATGACCAGTCATGGAAGTCCGCTGGGGCCGGGGCCGGGGTGCCCGACGGTGTTGGTCGGCGGGATTCCGGCCTGGCGGGCGGGTTCTGATTTTCATGCTTGCCCGCTGGTGAACGGGGTGGTGCCCCATGTGGGTGGAGTAGTGGCCATGGGGAGTACCACCGTACTCGTAGGCGGCCTGCCGGCGGCTCGCCAGGGGGATATGATTACTGAAGGAGGAGGCGGTCCCAACTCCATCGTTATGGGCTGCCCGACGGTGATCATTGGCTAACTATCGCAAAGGGAGAAGCGCATGGCTAAGGAATTTCTGGGAGTTGGCTGGAAATATCCGGTCAAGACCGAGGTGACCGGCAAGATTGCCTTGTCCAGCTATGAAGAAGACGTGCAGGAAGCAATCCTGATAATTCTTGGTACCACCAAAGGAGAAAGGGTCATGCAACCTGATTTCGGCTGCGGCATCCACGAACTGGTGTTCGCTCCGATCAATACGGCCACAATGACCCTCCTGGAAAACAGCGTTCGGGAGGCCCTGATCCTCTGGGAGCCACGGATCGAGTTGCTCAAGGTGGAAGCTTCTGGCCAGCAGGCATCTTCCGGAATACTGCCGGTGAGCATTGATTACCGGGTACGGGTCACCAACAATCGCTTTAACCTTGTCTATCCGTTTTACCTGAAAGAAGGGAGATAGGTTGATGAAAGTCGAGCCCCCAAAAATAGACAGCCGGAAGTTCAGCGACATCTTCAACGGACTTCGGAATATGCTCCCCCATTATTCACCCGAATTGAAAGGGAGCGATGAAAAAGAACCAGGCATGGCGCTCCTGAAAATTCACGCTTTTCTGGCGGAAACGGTGCTGAACCGGTTCAATCAGGCACCGCGAAAGAACTTCGTTGCCTTTCTCGACATGCTGGGAATAAAGCTTCTTCCCGCCCAACCGTCCCGGGTGCCGCTTACTTTTACTCTTGCCCAGGGGACGGATAAGGGCATACTCATCCCTCCAAGGACCCAGGCTGCCGCCGATAAAACAACTGATCATGAAGAGCAGCCCTTTGAGACGGAAAGCAATCTCCTCGCCATTGCCGGCCGACTGAAAATGGCGGTGAGTGTAAATCCAGACCAAGATGCAATATATCAACCTCCACCCGGCTTCCTGGATGGGACGGTGCAGGGATTGATGGCAATCGCATACCAAATAGTTTCCTCTCCTGAGGCCGGCGCCAAAGACTTTCAGCTCGACCACGTAACCGACTTGAAGGAAGGGGATTATCTCCTTATCGGCAATGGGAGTCCGGCGGAATACGTCATCGTCGTCAAGATATCCGGAATGATAGTCACTATTCGTGATCGATTGGTCAATGGTCATGCCGCTGCAACTCCGGTGGCCAAGGTGGTCAGGTTCAGCCTTTTTGAAGGGATAAACCTGCAGGAACACGCATTGTATTTGGGTCACAAGGAGCTGTTCAATATTAAAAGCACCGCCCTCTTCACCATCCGAGTGAGCCATCGGTCGGGGACAATGACAAATCTCACCCCGTTAAAGCTGTCATGGCAGTATTGGGGGGAGGTCACCGGAGAAGAAGGTGAGGATTGGCGCCCGTTTCAGACCGGTGATGGAACAAATGGCTTGAGCGTGGATGGTGACATCAATCTCGTCAAGACCGTCGGAGGGGAGATCAAGGAAAAAGAGATTAACGGCGTGAAAAACCGCTGGATCCGCTGCCGGGTCGTCGATCCGCTGACTGTTGGTGTGTCGCGGAAGCTGCCGACATTGGATAATGTCACCATAATTGTCCAGTCCTCGGTGGATGACCTCCAGCCGGACCTGGCCTTTAATAATGATATTCCCCTCGATATCACCAAATCGTTTTCCCCTTTCGGCAAAGAACCACGCATGTTCGACAACTTCTTCCTCGCCGATCAGGAGGCCTTTTCGAAGAAGGGAGCGAAGATCTCTATCGATGTCGCAATGGCGCCACGGGGTATTCTTGGGCCGCCGACTGCGATTGAATATGGCCAGGAATCGAAGTTGACCAAGATTTTTGCCGTGGGGACGTCTGGTAGATTGGTGCAAATTGACATTGATCAGGATAGTCGGACTGAACCGAAATGGAACGATCTCGGTTTTCCGGAGGGAAAAAAGCTGGCCTCTGAATCAACTCCAAGTTCGATAACATACTTTAATGGAAATACAGTGTTTATTTCCGTATTTGCCAGAGCGGAAAGTGGCCAACTTGTTGAATGTTGTTTCAACGGAATTCAGTGGCAATGGCTGGACCACGGGACGCCGAAAGAGGGATGTAATATAGTTTTTGATTCTTCGGCGGTATACGGTAACGATACCGTTGGACATTCGATCGTATCAGTGTTTGTGGCTGGTTCGGACGGGTCCCTGTATGAGTTTTATCGTGATCCGCAGATATTTGTTGGAAAATGGCAATACCATGACTGGAAAAATGCGCCACACGTTGCCTCATCACCCCACGCAGTCATTGCCAGGCAAGGGAGCGCCGAGGGAATCGAGTCCTGGGTTTTCATCAAATCCCAAAGCGGAGAGCTGTTTGGCTTGGCGGTTCAACTTGTTTTGGACAACGGGGGGCAGAGGATACCAGGCAGATGGACTGATTATAACGCTCCTGTTTCAGGGAGCCAACTAGTTACCATTAAGTCGAGACCGTTCACCCAAGTCTATAATACATACCCGGGGAAGGCGAAAGTCTTTGTCACCGGTTCAGACGGTGATTTGTGGGTATTCGACTCTTCCACCGAGATCTGGCAAACCCTGCAGAGTCCATCCCCAGAGATTAAGGTCAGTTCGGCACCTCACGGATATGTGGTGGATCCGGAAACAGACGAGGGATTGAAAATCTTCGTTCGCGGGTCTGACAATGTCTTATGGGAACGAAGTGACTCCGGATGGACATCCCGGCAATTCTCCGGTACTACGAAGCCGTCTTTAGATCCGTTCACCATGCTGCTGCGGAGAAACAGCATAATTCAACTTTTCATGAAAAGTAATCAAAACACGGTGATTCATTGGGATAGCAACCGGAATTCCTGGAACGAATACAAAGACCCGAACGAGACCGCCCTAATCCCGACACTTTCCTGGGAATACTGGAACGATAAGGGCTGGGGCACGATCAAGGGAATCAAGGACGGCACGGATAATCTCCTTAAAAACGGTATGATTTCGTTTGTTCTTCCGGACAGTATCGAACAAACTGAAATCGCCGGGCAGAAAAATTACTGGATAAGAGCCAGAATCGTTGGCGGCGATTTCGGGAGGGAATCCTTTGTTCTTGAAGCAAACAGCTCAATAAAAGCAGCGGAAACGGAAGCGAAACTACTCTCCAGGAAGAACACCATCAGGGCGCCGGTTATAGACGGCCTGGAAATCGGCTACGCTCTGGAGACACGGCAATACCCCCAGAAATGCCTCACTCTTAACAACCTTGACTACATCGATCAGACCGATGCCTGCCGGATAGCAGATAAGCTTTTCAGCCCTTATGTCGAGCTTGACGAGACCTATCGAACACTTTATCTGGGTTTTGAAAAACCCTTTTCCGGTGGTCCCGTCAAGGTATTCCTGGACGCCCTGGAGCTTTCCTACAACGAGGCAGCAAAGCCGAAACTGGTGTGGAGCTGCAGCGGGAGAAACGAATGGCTGGAACTTAACGCCCTGGACGCAACCGAGGGGTTGGTCAAGCGGGAGATTCTGGAATTGATCTCTCCCGGCGAGTTTTCTGCCCAAACACGGTTTGGTGAGTATCTCAATTGGTTGAAGGGAAGTCTTGTAGAAGGATCATATGAGAAGCTACCCATCCTGAGCGGGATCTACCCCAATACCACCTGGGCGTTGCAAGCGGCCACTAAAAAGGTTGAGATTCTTGGCTCCGGCAATGGTGAAACCAATCAGACCTTGACCTTCCTCAAGTTTCCCGTCCTTCCGGGAGAGGTGGTGCGGATCCGCGAGATTCTCACGGAAGAAGAGAAACAGAAGTTGCTCTCTTCCAGGGAAGAGAATGCAATCTTCGAGGGGAAGGATGAACAAGAGGTTGTGACCGAAACATGGGTGTTGTGGAAAGAGGTGCCGGACTTTTTCGATTCCCAACAGGAAGATCGGCATTACACCTTGGACAGGGCGACCGGCCAACTGCGATTTGGCGATGGTGAGAAAGGCATGATACCGCCGGATGGTAAGGACAACATCAAGGCCTTTTCCTATCAGCATGGGGGTGGAGCCCAGGGAAATGTCCGGGCCGGCGAGATCAAGACCCTTAAATCAGCGGTTGCCGGTGTTGATAAGGTAATAAATCCCGTAGCTGCAGATGGGGGGGGGGATACGGCAACCCTTGATGAAATGCTGGAAATCGGCCCCGCTCTGATC
>AMWB02040100.1_pt1 | contig 21979 bp, 17 predicted proteins | sample 200311 | NCBI WGS metagenome assembly AMWB02 (sample SAMN02737377, study PRJNA173069) | bioreactor metagenome | biome: anode biofilm in microbial fuel cells | place: USA: California | collected 2010-12-16 | reverse complement strand
ACCGTTCGGCGATATGCTAAATCCGTGGGAAGATGCACGTTCTTCCAACCATCGCCAGCCATGTTCCTGGACAATTTGCGGAAGGTTAATACTCTCTCCTCCTTCCTTTAATTTCCGCTTCTCCTCCATGACCACATCATGCCGCTGCTGTTTTCCGTTTTCATTATGGCGGGAGCGGATCGGATTTGCACGGAGGGTAAAACCAAGACGTTGACCTGCCCTCAGTTGGGGCTTGTATTCTTTGGGCAGAGCCACCCACAATCCGGCGTTGTCCAAAGGTTCACGGCTTGAAACAGTGTAAAAGGTTGGCCACTTGTTGACCGCTTCGTGGCGATAGATAAAATCCCGTTGCCGGTCAGGATGGTCGGCAAACAGATTCCATATAAGCTGATGAGACTGATAGCCGTTCACTCTGGATAAAACGGTAATGTCGCGGGGGGAAACACCCCGCCGCAGCCTGATCATGCTGAAGTACATGGCTGTTTCTCCTTTCGCAGAACACCGCAGTTTTCGTGGCGATCAGCAAACTGCCAGCGTTTGCGGGAGCGGGGTTCGTCACGCCGGGAAATAACATGTAGACGCCCAAGCCCGCTTTCAGCATCATCCTCCCAGTAGACCGTAGCCGCGCCCTTCGGGATGATTGCTGAAAGTTCCTCTGTTGGCGGCACAGATTCAAGTGCGTCACTCAATGTTGCCGCGCTGACAACCTGCGGGCTAAGCGGCATGGCCAACGGGCATGATTTGCGTCCCAGATAGAGAATAAAGACCGGTCTCTCCAGTGCCGACGCCAGTTGCTGAGCAGTATGAGGCGAATTATCTGCCACGGTGATTGCCACTGTATAAGCGGCGTCACAGCGGTAATCACGGCTGGAGAGGATGGTATTGAGGTCATCGGTTGCCAATTCGGAGCGACGGGTATAATGGATCAATCCCTTTCTGACGGAAGGGACCTGGGTTGTGTGGTAATCCCTAAGAAGCACACCCATGGAATCTACGCGAACGGCATAAGAGCAGGAACCTGCCAGAGAATTCTGGCGTTCCTCCTCATCACGACGGATGCCAAGAGCCGCAGCCAACAAACCGATGACAGCCGATTTGCTCGGGTGGGCAAAGCTGGGCCGGTATTCGCCCACGGCAATATCGCCCCAAGCTGCCAGAGGTCCATACAGACGAAACAAAAGATAGTCGCGCATGGCCTACTCCTTCACGAAGGTAATGATCTCGGCCAGACTCCCTTCGCCGGTTTCGGCGTTCATGATCTTCGTAGCATCGGCGCACTTGCCGTAAGCCTTTTCCATGTTTGCCCTTTTGGCTTCGATATCAGCAATGGCTTTGCCCAAAATGTCCTCACCGCGCACAGGTTTAAGAAAGGCAACGGAGAGGGAACGGGGCTGCTGCTCTCCCTTTTCCGCCAAAATATAGGAAGAGTAGGCACGGGAGGCAAAGCTGTTCTGCTTGCCGGTCGGGGCTACCTTGGCAGCCGCCTCCACCAGAGCGACAAGAGCTTTTTTGGCAAGTCCCTTGTCACCCAGATTCTCTTCCAGCAGGTCACGATTGATGCAGAGGTAGAGATAAAACACACCGGCCCCAAACTCAGTTTCGCCGATGTGGGCTGCACCCTGGTCATCTTCCCCGCTGTTTAAATCATCCACAGCAGTAAAGTAATCATCCTCGACCGCAACAGCATGAACGGTCACAGCATGAGCCACCTGCACGGAGGCTTCTGTGTTGAAGGCTGGCGAACTGGCCAACATCCTGCCGAACATGGCGATGTCGGCTGCAGTATGGTTCTTTTGTAACAATTTGAGATCATCAGCGGACGGCGCTTGCTTGCTCGATACCAGCTTATCAACCAGAGCAAAAATGGAGTTCTTCTCTTCTGGACTGAAGTGTGCAAGCTGCTCAATTTCCAGTTCCTCAAGTGGTTTAGCTGCATTGGCTTTCTTTGGTTTGCCAAAAACCTCGGCAATCAGCTTTGCCCACGTCTTAGCATTCCCTTCAGCGACGTCTTTTGTTTTCAACGCCTCATACGCTTCTACACCCATTGCCTTGGTGCGGGTACCGACGTGCCCTTTCAAGGCTTCTGTGAAAATATCCGATGTTCGCCATGCTCGTTTCAGACTTTGGGATGATATCCGCAGACGGGTTTTGCCTCCCATGATGGCAGTTTTAGGACGACCAAGGTCATCGCGGTTCAAGTTTGAAGGGGGATACGAGGTCAACATATGCAGTTGGATGAATGTGCTCATCTTCGTTTTTCCTTTGGGTATGTGATTTATTTTTCCGACGGTGATTTTGAGTAATATTCGAACGCCCACTGTTTACGGATTATCTCGTTCCAGAAGTAAACACTTTTAACAAGGCTTTGCAGGTTGACAGCTCCACCCAACAGCGCCACAACGCGCCCCATGGCGGTAAACAGCTCATAATTATCCTTAATCTTGAGTAGTCGTCGAAAACGCAGGCCGCTCACCCTTGCGGAACCGTCAGCCTTGCCAGTGGCCATCTGTTCTGCAATAGTACTCCCTGCAATGTCGTTTTTAACGCGAGTTGCCAAACCCGCCACCAGCGCAAGAGCATCTGCATTGACCGCGCCAAACTTACCCACAGCAAGACGCAACCGGTGGTAGGCTGGGATAAAAGCCACTTCTACCAGGGTGGAACAACGCCGCAATTCAGCCCGGTCTCCCCGATTATCATTCAACGCCTGCCACCAAGCAGCGAGCGCCTGCATCTCGGGTGAATCATAGTCAAATTTCAAATTCGTTGTACTCATGCAGCCCCCTTTTCGTCAAAATAATCCAAGTGCAACTACTGCCTGTTCCAGTTGTCACTATTTATTTCTTGGTCTTTTCCTTTTTGCCGGTACTTGTCTGTTCAACAGGGATGCCAAGAAGTTCTTTATTTTTCTTGCCATGGTTGTACTGCGCCAGTTCCTTGCGAGCAATAACAACCCGCTTGGGGTCAGCATCTTCTACAGGGCCATCCCATGCATGACAATCAAACAGATTCAATGATTCGTGACAGAGAACGGAAAGCCACTGATTGGCGATCACTTGTGTATCGTTACCGGACTCCAGCAAAGATTTCAGGCCATTCAAAGAGGCATAAAAATCTGACTCAGTCTTCTGCCAAAAACTGTTATCAACAAAAAATGTATCACCTTTGACGTCAGCAGCTCGCTTGAACCAAGCTTTTTTCACGGCAGTTCTCGTGTTACGAGCAATCTCAGCTGCAGCCCTGACCATCCCGCCGACCTTCCCCTCATATTCGGCACGTATTGATGTGTCCACACAGAGCAACGGCATGGTTGATTCGTACCAACAGCGGGCCTTCATATTGTCCATATCATAGCCAAAAGCCAATAAACGGAACTGCCAGCCACTCTTCCAGCGAGCAAAAAACTCATGGACGATCCGTGCGGGTAACTTCTTATCGGTCCCATCCTGGATTACAAACCCAAGCCAATGTCGATAGGTAATACCACTTTGTTGAGGATGAACCGGCAAAATGCTCGTTTGCCCTTTAGTTGTTTGTTCGTAGTGTGGGGATAGGGGATGGAACCACCCGTTGTAACTTGCCCCCCCAGGTATTTCCTTGTAAGAACTGATAAGATCGGAGGATCTATTACCACAAACATCACATGTTCCTGATGAAAGATCAGAAAGATTTATCCTGATGCGACGCGGCATAGCCCAAAACATTGTTGCCGGATTCGCATCTTCAGGGCGTGTATAGTCGCCACAAAAGGATTCTCCTTTTTTCCGCCTCCCTTTTTTTGTCTCTCCGAGCCACGGAAATATGTACTTTCCTTCAATAAGATCGGTATTTCCACAGATATTCGTGAACTTGCCGTGCTCCAACACATTCAGATAGATAAATTGCCATAATGTGTTGTGTTGATTGTCACCTAAAACAAGTGTCGTCAAGGGACCACCGCCACGCAACCCCACCATATAGCCAGCGCCGCCAGATGGCGAGTTTGTTTGGAATGTGAAGAGCGCCATTGAGCAACAAACAGAACACATTCCTGCAACTGTATCGCGCTTGATGAAGTGATCCTTATTATTCACCAAAGCGTTCTGGCCAGGTGTCTCAATTAGCAGGCCATCAACACAACCCTGCTCTGCTGAAATATCTTCAAAATCCTGCATAAACCTCGGCCCATTCCCACCTAATTCAAAGGCATGACGTACCGTTGCAAACTTTTCCTTCAGTTCATCCGGCGTGGGTGGCTCAACAAGCCTCTTACGCCACTCAGCAACATTCTGCGGAGCAGCGACAGTCTGAACAAGACCGATCATAAATTGAATTAGGGCACCGTTGAAGTCCGGTCGGGGAGCATCCAGAGATACGACTGGATTTTCGGCAAAGTCTTTTGTCACCTCGTGTGGCGCAATTTTGTCCGGAGTTCCATCTCGCCGCATCACAGGTATCCATCGTTCATCAATCAGATTGAACAGCATCTAACCCTCCTTCTTCGTGATCGTTACCCCGGTCAGTTGATCATATTCCAGCACAACAGTCTCTTGTTTCTTGTTCAACGCCACACCGCACCAACAACCGTCTTCACCCTGTTGGAGAGGAACCAATACCGTCCGCTTGCCTTTATCCGGCAACTGTTCCTTCAATTGGGCAATTGTCTCCCCAAGAACGCCATTATGGATAACTTCAGCATCCACCAAACTGCTTCTGATCTTTACCTGGCTCATATCCCAAGGGAACCTTTCATGCGGATACCAAGGTGAAAGGGTTGTGCCGTCCAATCGGGCAAAACGTACCGTGGTTTCCATCTCTCCCAGACGGGTGGGGGTTTTCATGTCCTCCCGCCACTGGGTCACCGTGGCTTCGTACCCCTCATCCAGTTTGAGCATGTTGATATGGGCAAGGGACTTGTCGGCCTGCCATTTGGAGTCTGCCTGCTGATCACGAAGTCTGAGTGGTTCGGGAATTCTGTCGGCACTTTCGGAAAAAGCAGCCTCGATCAACTCCCTCGCATCATCTGGCATCTTCATCAGACCTTTATCTGCAAGTAGTCGAGCAGTTAGCCAAAGACAGCCATGGCTCGGATAGACGAAAGCAGCCTTGGGGAACACATGCTTGTACCAGGTTCCATCTGCCGTATCTTCAGGCATTGGTCCATGTATTATCATGCAAGGCGGTTCCCGCAGATCATTTTCATCAGACAACGGGTTTCCATATTCATCCCGCCGATGGCGATGAAGCCGACCAGCCCTTTGAATCAGAAGATCCATGGGAGCCAGATCGGAGATCAGCAGGTCAAAATCCAGATCAAGTGATTGTTCCACAACCTGAGTGGCTACCAGGATTTTGCCGCACCGCTCCCGCGCCGTACTTTCCCTTCCAAAAGTAGAGGTAACCGCACTTTCGATATCCAGGCGATCCCCCATGGCAAAACGTGCGTGAAACAACATCAGCCTATCTTCCGCCAGCTTCCCCTTCAGGTTTATGTATCCTGACAAGGCATCATGCACCGTGTTTCTGATCCAACAGACGCACTTGCCCTTGCTTGCCGCTTCTACAATCTGATGCAAAATCTCATCCTCTTCGGCGACAAGTTTTACCGTTATGCTGCAGCGCCGCTGCGGAGTGGCGTCCACAGGCGTTTCCATCAATCCACCTTCTTTGCTGTATGCCGTTGCCAGAGGATAAGCCTGTATCTTGGGTTCCGGTTTCCGCGGATCATCACACCCATTGGCAAATGCCGCAATGAAATTGCGCCGGACATTTGTCGGCAGGGTTGCCGAAAGGAGGATTGCGCTGCCGCCAAGGGCGGCATGAAACCTCAGCAGGTTCTGCAGCAGCTTGTTCATATAAGGATCATAGGCATGTACCTCGTCAACGATCAGAATGTGACTTGCCAGACCGAAAAGCCGCAAGGACTGGAAACGGGCAGGCAGAATCGCCAGCAGCGCCTGATCGAGCGTGCCAACGCCCACATCTGCCAGAAGAGCCTTTTTGCGATTGTCAGCCAGCCATGAAGAACATTGGGCTGAAGCTGTGTCCTCATCAGCAGTTTTCGTGCCGTCACCCGAAACGGAAGCCATGAATATCTCGGAGAGATGCCGAGCACCGTGAGCCAAAACGAGTGACGGTCGAGTCTCGTTGTCAAATAGTCGCTGATAAACCTTGGCCAGTCGATCGTAAATGGCATTTGAAGTGGCCATGGTCGGCAGCGCAATGAAGAGACCGTTCATACATCCGGCAACCATCAAGCGCCCTGCCAGTAGCAGTGCAGCCTCTGTCTTGCCGGAACCAGTTACATCTTCAAGAATAAATAGCTGTGGTGATCTTTCGATAGGACATCGATCGACAAACGTCTGTAAGGGAGTGGGTAAGTGGATTTCGGGAAAGAGTCCTGAAAAACCGGGCTGTTCAGTTGCTGCGACACCACTGTTGATGCCAGCCGCACGAATCGCCTGTTCTGCTTGCGGAATGGCGTGAGTTTTCCAATACTCATCAAGTTGCATCGGTTCTTCACAGAAGGGGAACCAAGTACAGTTCGATCCGATCCAATCGCAAAGAACAACGAAACCGGCAATCAGCCAAGATGCCTTCTTCATCCGTACTTCAAGTTCATATGGAGATGGAAGAGCAAATTCTTTAGGTTGGCCACAAATTATTGTGCTAACGTCTTGAACAAACCGAAGCGCTGCGGCGGAGTCTCTTTCGCTGAAAAAACTGGAGAAGTTTAACGGCATTCCGTTTTGCCCCTGCATTTGTGGCGGCACACCGTGATGTCCCGCGTACGCCCTGACAATCGCCATGATGACATCTTGCCATTCGTCAAAGGAGATGCCTGATCCTGCTGGAAAATTTAAGGCTCCGCTCTCGAAGGAAGACTTCAGAAAGAGATTAGCCAAGCTGTCATGGCGGACGGTGTATTGTTTTCTACTTGTTATGGATTGCAGTTTCTGGAGCAAGTCTGGTCGAAGATTCTGGAAAGTCTCGGAAAATTTACCTGTGTCATGAAAAGCCAAGAAAAGAATAACCAATCGAATGGATATGTTTTTGTCCAAGCCAATGATAGATACAAATCTATCGCGTAGTGCTGCATTTTCCGATAAGAGCGAATGTCCCACCGCCGCCACATCTAAGCAGTGATACGGAAGGAGATGATAGTCGTAAGCAGCTTGTTTTGCTTTGCCCCAATATTTGAAGTATGTTGGTATTTCTGATGGTTGTCGAGTAGGCATTATATGATTCCTTTAAAGGCGAATCGCTGTATTGTATGGGTGACCTACCCGAAATAGCGAGAAACCATATTTGAAATGTCAACCATACTTGCATATAAGCATAAGTCTTTATTTCCGGATTTTTATTAATGCATATTTCCGGTATCATTAACCATATTCGAAATGACCGGCGATCGTCGAAACATTTGATCTATCCCATGAACGGAGGTTGGGTTGCTGGACGGTTCCTTGATCCAGAAAGTTCAAAGACCGTTTTTCCGTATAAATCAAGAATTGCATCGGTATCCATGAGAAAACCGCGAAGTAAATACTCAACAATCGGATAACATTGGTTGAGTGTAACCTTTTTCAATGAACACCTCCTGGCGGATTATAAAGCCACTCTTAGGAAAGTGCCCATAAATTCCCTACCACATCACCTTTTTGTAATTTCATTGTTTATCTTTTTTCTTCGGGAAAAATCGATAAATCAATTTCTCGGGCCAGCGATACCAGGTTTCCGCTGCCGATTAGGTTTTGCATGGCGGCTAAGACAAAGTTGTTTTTTATGTCATAAACAAAAATTGAGCCATGTCCTGCGGAACCACCCGTGTGAGCCCATATGAAATCGCTGGTTGGTGCATTTATATCAAATCCTGGAAAACGCATCAAACCACAGCTATATCCAGGCACTTTGCTTAATGCTGAGGCTGTTCCACCTGCCTGGCAATCTTCTCCGGGTTGCATGCAAACTACCTTGGTCATCCTTTCAAATTCTGCTGGTGCAAGTACTTTTCCGGAAAATAAAGCACGCGCCCATTTGGCCAAATCTTCACTATTGGCGATAATTGCTCCAGCAGCACGAGCAGCAGACAAGCTGAAATTACTGACATCCTCGGTTTTATTGGTTATGGGATCGTAATGATATGCATTGGTGAAGTTTTTTACCGTGGCAGGATTTCTTTCTGGATCATAAACTGCGGAGGTAAGTTGCAATGGTTCCAGAATCCGTCGTCGCATTAATTCAGTGAAAGATTCACCGCTGGCTTTTTCAACAATTCTTTCTAACAAAATATAATTCGTATTTGAGTAAGACCAGCCTTGGCCTGGTTTTTGGGCACAAAACGGAGTGTGTATTTTGGGATTATCGCGAGTGCAACTTGGTCCTTCTTGATAACAAAAATCGTTTAATTCTTTAGTGGTCCAAATATGAGTTGGATTTTGCCAATATGCTTTTTCAAAGATGCCGCCATCGTTATCAAAATAATCAAAAGTGGTACTAGTCATATTAAGCAGATCATTAACAGTGTTATCTTTCCAGGATGGGTACTCATCGCCAAACCACTTGCCGATTGTGTCATCAAGCTTAATTTCCCCTTCTTTGACGAGTTGTAAAACAATCGCTGCAGAAAATGATTTCGTGGTGCTGCCAATTTCAAAGAGGGAATTAGCGTCGATCGGGTTTTTCCCATCAATTGTTTTTGATCCGTTGCTAAAGACTTGCATCAGTTGATTGGCAAAACTTAAGGTAACTTGTAATCCGGGGACATTATGTTTCTTGCGATAATTATCAATGATGGCTTGGATTTTTTCAATGCAGGCGTTGTCGCAAGTGGGATTTGGTTTTGGGCTTTGTTGAGCAAAAACGCTTATGGATAAAAATAAAATAGCAAAGACAAGGATTGGGGAATAGATTTTAATAATTAACGTCGATTTGTGATTTCCTCTGACTGCATTTAAAACTGACTTCCCCTGGACTAAAACAGCCATATGTGGTCCAGCTCATCCCCTGATTTACCCTCTGTTTTTCTTTCCCTGATCACCTGCGCCGGAGACCCGGCAACAACCATATTGGCAGGAATATCTTTTGAAACCACGGCGTGGGCGGCAACAATGGCCTGCTCCCCGATGGTCACGCCCGGAAGGATCATGGCACCGGTATATATCTTGGCATAGTCTTTAATTACAACAGGTTTGTATTCACGGATGATGTGTGAAGCTTCGGAGTGACTGTGTGTGAATATCCTGACATCCTCTGTTATCCCAACTGAATTGCCTATGGACACTCCGCCTTTGGAGTCTATGAACACACCTCGATTGAAGAAGACAAAATCGCCAATCTCAAGATTCTGTCCAAAGTTGAACCGGCAGTTCTCTTCCGCAGTAAAGCCTGAACCACAACGTTTGAAAAGCCTTCCCGCAATCAGCCTGCGGAAAAGGATGCTGAAATTGGCATTGAGGCAGATGGGCAGTTTGTCCAATGTATCCCACAGAAAATGAAGATACCGCTGCTCCGGAGTAAAAGGTATTTCCCTTGCAAGGGGAAGCATCTCCGAATAAATGGTTAGATCTTCGACAAGTTCTTTCGAGTACGTGTGAACTTCAAGAAGGCGAAGAATGCTCACCACACCTTTCGTATCGAGGCCATCCTGGATAATGACACCAATCTCTTTCAGTTTGTCGTTGATCACAGTTCCCATAAATTTGTCATCTCTTTCACTTTCGTTGTGTTCCAATACAAGCAACGAAACTTAATTTCACAGGAAAATATGGGGCACTTCCCGTTTTAAATTCATCTCCCCGTTAAATGGTGTAATCATCTTCACCTTCAGGTAACGACAGGATATGCCCTCTATTCATCTGATCTATCGGTTCCATTAATTTTATGACTTCATCGATCTGAAATACAACCGGGGAAGGTGAGTGGCATATATTATTCCGTCACATGCACCTGAACCCCATCATAATAAAGAGGATTATTAAGAATACCGTCAGAGCTCATATCCACACCAAAATAAAAAGTGTAGTCACCTACAGGTAGATATCCATTAAAAACTTCCGCTGGCCCTATCTTAAGCAATGGATATTGGGCCAGCATATTGATTCCAGCGGACCATCCTGAAGGGGTGAGTGTATAAGGGCCAAATGCTGTGTTTGCTGCAACCCACCAGTCAGCATTTTGACCGGACAAACTGCCCGGGTCCAGAGCTGCGGTAACTGACAGCGGTGTGTTATCGGTTATGGAAATCGACTGACTTTGATTATTTGCCAGTATAGTAGCTATAGTCGTATCAAATACACTATAATCTCCCGTGTTGCCACTATAACTGGTTATCGTTACCTTGCTGTCGTTAATATCCACTACACTGAAGTAATAGGTGTTGGCAGCTTGTGCAATATGCCAAAGAGTGGGATTCGCTACTGTAGGGGTGCTGGTGTCCACATCGGCTCCGCAGGTGCCGTTGATCAGTTGAACGACATTGTTCTGCCAGGGGGGAGTTGGGTTCGGAGATGTTTGAGGTCTAGGAAGAATGCTACTGTCAATGGTTTTTCGCGAATAAAGATGCGTATGACCGCATGAATAGATATCAAATTTATTGTTATCCAAGATAGCCCACATATTCGTGAAAGTATCATCTGGAATGCATGAAGCTTCGGCGGGATCGGCAGGATTGGTTCCAGTGATATAGTAATAAGGCGTATGGATGAAAAGAAATTTATGGGATGCCTTAGTCTGGGCCACCTGATTTTCAAGCCAGGTTAATTGGGTGGAATCAATGGTACCACATAGCGATGGACTCGGGTCGTCAGCGGTCAGATAATAAGGGTCCAATACAGCAAAGAAGGCGTCGCCTCCGGGGGATGTAAAGGAATAAACCAGCTTCTCATAACCGGTCGGACCGTTGCTGGGATTCTCCGTAAATACCTTTTGGTACTGCTGCTGGTTTACCTGAAAGAATCCTTCGTCAGATGCTCCACATCCATGGGCATAGAGTTCATGATTACCGATTGCAGTATATAAAGATATTCCCTCTCTTGTCAGGGGCGCAAAGAGGTCTTTCCAGTTCTGGAAAGTGTAAGTGCCTTTTATACAGCCTCTATAAGACATATCTCCCCCGAAGACCACAAATGCAGGCTGGGGAGATAACGCCTTGATTTGGGAGATGATGGCATTTAACACGGGAGTGTTGACCGGATCATCGAGGGAACTCCCACGGCTGTCGGCTAAAAAGACGAATCGCAATGTCTCACAAAAAGCCGGTACGGGTGAAAACACAACCGAGACAATGGCCGTAACCAAACAGAGCATCAAAGCAATTCTTTTAATTTTGCAAATCATATTTTTCCTCCTTAAGGTGACAAGAAAAGCTCAACATGGCATGTTAGTACGCCAATGCTGAAAGTAACGGGCCACTTATTTTCCCGCATCTCTTCCAAAAGTCAGGTTTAAATATTGTCGCAATCCTCGCACGTTACTTACCTCCGTGTCTGTCCCAGGCAATAACAAAACAAACTCATCGCCTCCTATACGGGTTATTTTACGTCTGTTCATCGAATACGCTGGTTCATCGCCGTATATTATGGGTGACCTACCCGAATTAGCGAGGAACAATATTTGAAATGTCATGACTACTTGCATATAAGCATGAGTCCGGCCATCTTTGTGAATACGAAAGGAATCATTGATTCTCCTTAAACGATTTTCAAGAATTACCCTATGATAATGCTGCCATGCATGTCAAATGAATTGACGCATTCCGAATAGGTAGCCCTGGGCGGGGTGCGGTTCTTTTCGAGCCATACAAGCTCAGGTGTTACCGCTCGAAGTCATAGCAAATGCGACAACAGCGGCGGTCATTGAAAGAACCTGCTTCCCTATTTGGAAATCAGGCTGAAATCATCCAGGAGGGTCCGGCCAGTATTCCGTGACAATATAACGTCGGGTCCAGATTCGGGAAAAGCCGACCGGAAGTAAGGGTATCAAGTTGTGTCATTCAACCGGGCAAGATCGGCATTTGAAATGCCAGAACTTCAGGATTTGAAATCCGAAAAGACAGCCGGACGATGCTGGGACAACCATATAATTAAATCTATAAACCTATCTTATTTTAACGATTTTACTTAATGCTGATAAGGGGATGGCGCCTTCTCGCACAAGAACCGGGGGGTCTTCGCTGACGTCCAGGATGGTTGAACCCGCGCCGCCTTTAAGGGGTCCGGCATCCAGGATCAAATCCACCGCAGTTGAAACAGCGGGATCGAGGTCTGCAATTTGCGAACAACCTGTTTGGCCGGAAATATTGGCGCTGGTCGCCGTAATGGGTCTTCCGGCAGCGCGAACCAGGAAACGGGCTACCGGGAAAACCGGAAGCCGGATGCCGATTTTCCCGGTTCCGGCAGTCAGGCTGGGGAGAAGGCCGCTGCCGGCCTTGAAGATAAGGGTAAGATTGCCGGGCCAGTGGGCAGTCATGATCCGCTCTGCAGCCAAAGGGATATCCTGGACCAGACCCTGGATATCCCAAAGGTTCGGTACCAGGATCAGTATCGGCTTGTCCAACGGCCGCTGCTTGATGGCAAACACCTTTTCAACAGCAGCGGGGTTGGAAGCATCCGCCGCCAGTCCGTAAAGACTGGTCGTTGGAAAGACCACAACCCCGCCGCCGCGAATGATCCGTGCCGCCTCCAGGATCGCATCCTCCTGAGGATGTCTGCCATCGAGCCGGCGAATTCTATCTTCGGGATTCAATTTTTCCGGCTTTCTGCTCCACCGCTAATGCCATCTCGGTCTTGAATGTTTCCAGAAGTTTTTCCAGACGGGAGTCTGAAAGGGCCAGTATCTGAACCGCCAGAATTCCGGCGTTTTTTGCTCCGGATTTTCCGATGGAGACGGTTGCCACCGGGATGCCGGGAGGCATCTGAACCGTTGACAGCAGGGAATCAAAACCCTGAAGGCATGAGGAGTTAATGGGCACCCCGATGACCGGAAGCGTGGTATGGGCCGCCATGGCTCCGGCAAGATGCGCGGCATGACCGGCGCCGGCGATGATGACCTTGATGCCGCGTTTGAGCGCCGATCCGGCAAATTCGGCTGCTTTTACGGGGCTGCGGTGCGCGGAGGCGATCGTCATCTGATACGGCACGCCGAATTTTTTCAGAATGACCGCAGCCTCCTCCATGACGGCAAGATCCGAATCGCTGCCCATGACAATTCCTACCAGCGGCGCGGTTTCAAGCCTTCTGACTGCTTTTTGTCCGATGTCTTTGCGATAATGCACCCCTTTCCAGGTGATTTTGGAGACCGCCTGATACGCCGTTGCAATGGCTTCCTTCACCGAAACTCCCAGCGCCGTGACGCCGAGCACCCTTCCGCCGTTGGTCACTATGGATCCGGCCGCTCCGTTTGCAAAAGATGTTCCTGCGTGAAACACGATAACATTCTTCAGCTTTCGAGCATCCTCGAGTCCAAAAATCGGAATGCCTTTGGAATATGCACCGGGATAGCCGCCGGAAGCCATAACCACGCATACCGAAGCCCGCTCATCGATATCGAGCCGGCATTTGTCGAGCCTGCCATCAATCACCGCTTCCATGATGTCAACGATATCGTTTTTAAGACGTATCAACAGGGGCTGGGCTTCAGGATCGCCAAAGCGGGCGTTGAATTCCAGAACTTTGATTTTGTCGTTATCAATCATCAGTCCTGCGTAGAGAACCCCTTTGTAAGGACGCCCCTCGGCGGACATGCCATTTACGGTCGGAATCATGATCTCTTCCATGATTCTTTTGTGGAGATATTCATCCACCACCGGCGCCGGTGAATAGGCGCCCATACCGCCGGTGTTGGGGCCTTCATCATTGTCAAAAACCGCTTTATGATCCTGAGAAGACGGCAGCGCCAGGACGGTTTTCCCGTCGGTAAACGCCAGAAATGAAGCTTCTTCGCCGGTCAAAAATTCTTCGACAACCACTTTTTTCCCGGCTTCGCCAAAGGCCAGATCCTGCATGATGAGCCTGAGTGCCCCAATCGCCTCATCCACGGTCTGGCAAACCACAACCCCTTTTCCGGCAGCCAGGCCGTCGGCCTTGACCACCAGGGGAAATGCCGATTTTTTAATGTAAGCTTCCGCTTTTTCAAACCGGGTAAAGGATTTGCTTTCGGCAGTCGGAATTCCGTACTGATTCATCAACGATTTGGCAAAGGTTTTGCTGGATTCAATTTCAGCCGCCTTGCGGCTGGCCCCGAATACTTTGAGCCCCTTTTTCTGAAAGATATCCACGATGCCCAGTGAAAGGGGACCTTCCGGACCCACAACCGTTAAATCAATGGCTTCTTTTTTGGCGAACTGGACCAGCTTTTCGATCTCTTCAGCACCAATCGGAACACAGGTGGCCAGATCCGCGATACCGGCATTGCCGGGTGCACAGAATATTTTTTTCACCCGCTGACTTTGCGCAATTTTCCATATCAGGGCGTGTTCCCTGCCCCCTCCGCCAACGACCAGAATTTTCATGGACATCCCTCCTTTGATGAAATGGGTTTATCAGTGGCGCCCTGCCGGATCACATTCGAAGCGCTGAAAATTACCACAAATCCAATCCCGGCCGCAATGATCTTTTCACCAAAAATAACGAATTTGCGGCAAATGATCAGACCGGCTGCTTGAGTCTGTTTCGTAAGACGGTTTGGATTAAGGATTGCATCTTATTAATTGATGATATATCATATAGGGCTTTATACTTATTCCGAATATATTTTTTACACTCACTAAGAACAGGAACACCCATTTGTTATGAAATCCGTAATGAAGAATGAACACATCCGAAACATTGCCATCATTGCTCACGTCGATCATGGAAAAACCACGCTGGTTGACCACATGTTCCGTCAATGCGGGCTGTTTCGAGAAAACCAGGACGTTAACGACCGCATCATGGACAACATGGACCTGGAGCGGGAGCGCGGCATCACCATCGCCGCCAAAAACTGCTCGGTCATCTGGAAAGGGATCAAGATCAACATCATCGATACCCCCGGCCATGCCGATTTCGGCGGCGAGGTGGAACGCGCCCTGTCCATGGCAGACGGCGCTCTGCTTCTGGTGGATGCCTCCGAAGGACCGTTGCCACAGACCCGTTTCGTCCTGAAAAAAACCTTCGAGGCCGATCTTCCGGTCATCGTGGTGATCAACAAGATTGACCGCAAGGACGCCCGGCCCGCGGAAATCCTGGATGAAATCTATGATCTGTTCATCGACCTGGACGCTGCCGAGGATCAGCTTGATTTTCCGCTGATGTATGCCATCGGCCGCGAGGGAATTGCCCAGGCATCCCTTGACGAAAAAGGCACCAATCTCCATCCCCTTTTCGATATGATTGTCGACTTCATCCCGGCTCCGACCTACGACCCGGAAGAACCCTTCCAGATGCTGGTATCGGATCTGGGATATTCGGATTACCTGGGCAGGCTGGCCATCGGAAAAATCGTCAACGGCAGGGTCAGATCAAACGACAGCCTGGTCTGCATCGATGATCAGGCCAAACTGAACCCCCTGAAGGTCACCCGGCTTCAGACCTATCAGGGCCTGACGTTCTGCGAGGCCACAGAGGTCGAACCCGGGGATATTATCGTGCTGTCGGGTATCGAAGATGTCATGATCGGCGATACGATCTGCAATCGCAGCTATCCCAAAGCATTGAAGCGCATTACCGTGGATGAGCCCACCGTATCCATGGAGTTCGGGATCAACAACTCGCCTTTCAGCGGCAAGGAAGGGAAATATGTTCAGTCCAGTAAAATCCGGGAGCGTCTGTTCAAGGAAACGCTGATGAATGTGGGGATCAAGGTCGAGGAAACCGAGAACAAGGAAATATTCACCGTTAAAGGCCGCGGCGAATTTCAAATGGCCATATTGATTGAAACCATGCGCCGGGAAGGTTTCGAGTTGTGCGTGGGCAGACCCAATGTGATCTATAAATTTAAAAACGGCAAGCAACTTGAACCCATCGAACGGTTTTTTGTGGACTGCGACGAAAGTTTTATGGGGATTGTCACGGAAAAGCTCTCCAACCGGAAAGGGAAAATGATCAACCTGGTCAATAACGGCAAGGGACGGGTCCGCATCGAATTCAGCGTTCCCTCCAGATCCCTGATCGGGTACCGGGATGAATTTTTGACCGACACCAAGGGAACCGGCATCATGAATTCGTATTTTTCCGGATACGAAGAATACAGGGGGGATTTTCCATCCCGGTTTACCGGCTCCATTGTCTCGGACAGGCAAGGGGTTGCCGTACCATACGCCCTGTTCAACCTGGAACCCAGGGGGCAACTGTGCGTGGTTGCGGGAACGCCGGTTTATGAAGGCATGATCGTCGGTGAGCACAACCGGGACAACGACATCAATGTCAATGTCTGCAAGGAAAAGAAGCTGACCAATATGCGGGCTTCCGGAAAGGACGATCATGTGCTGCTCTCGCCGGTAAAGCCCATGACGCTTGAGCGCGCCATTCACTTTATCCGGGATGACGAGCTGGTCGAGGTCACCCCCAAATCCATCCGACTGAGAAAAACCATCCTGGATGCCCATAAGCGGCATACGATCCGGGCGGCAAAACTGAAAGAAACGGATTAAGAAATAAGACGTAACTCTCTGAATCGGGCTGGTGATAATCAGCCATCCCGATCACTTCACCAGCCATAGATCATGACACACCGCTGTCAGCTTTGTACACCGTGGTCTTGATAAATGTACTGTCGCATTGGAATTGCGGCTGGGGAAGGCCCAGTCGCCTGCAAATCGACACGATTTTCTGCAAACCCCGACCTGCTTTTTCCACCAGCCCGTAATCGCGGCATAACTGGGCAATATTGGGATTGCGATAAAACGAAACACCGGCAAGGGCGTTGTCCAGTGTCAGGGTATTTGGAAGCGGCCCCGGGGAGAAAAGCTCCAGGCGGTCGTCAAACATGGACAGCCGAATTTTCTGCCCGAAAATGGACCAGTCCCTATGACAAAAGGCATTGGCAACAAATTCCCGAATTACGAAAGCATCATACTCCGACACATCGGTTCTGCGCATATCGCCGTTGTTAAAAACACTTCGTACGGCTGAATTGAATTGAACGAATTTTATGGCAGCTTCGATCGCATCCGGAATCGTTGCCGAAATTTCCTTCTGATCCAAAATATCGCCGGTGTTGTCCTGCCCGTTAAATCGAAACAACTGGATGCCGGACTGCGGGAGCAATTTTTCGGCATTTGATGCAAAGAAAAGCGCACCGGTCACGGTCATCTGTCCATGTTTATCCATCAACTGCCAATTTTCGAGAAGCTTTGGTGCAGCAAGTTCTTCAAATTCCACCTGTCGATGGACCTGGCAATAATTTCGAAAGCGCAGCATATCCAGGTCGGCCAAAAAGGTCCCAGGAAGAGATGTAAGCTCAAAGTGGTAAAGCCCACCCGACTGTAACAGCCGAATCAATTCCGGCATACTGGGCTCAATGGATACGGTGCCGACACGCACATAAAACCGGTTCTGACCTTTGACCTTGTAAGGCTTGAACACACCTTTGGGGATCGCGACTTCAATCACTTTTTTGCCGGTTTCATGCCGATGAATGAAGATTTCAGGCAAAACAGAGGGCTCCACATGATTTCGGCAAATATTGATGATTCGCTCTTCCGCTCGCCCGTTTTCGATGCCGGTTACTGCGCCATTGTCTTCGATGCCTATGAAGATGCTTCCTCCAATGCTATTGGAAAACGCCACAACTTCCTTGGCCAGACTTTCATTTCGAAATCGCCCATTTTTGAATTCGGTGACATGGTCTTCGCCGTGTTCAAGGATGGTTACAAGATTTTGCATTTACACGCTCCATCGTCCAGCTTTGATTGTTTGCCATGCTGTTTCTGAGCCGCAAGGCCATATCAAATCGCCGGGTCAAAAATGCGGCGCAAGCCATCAACCAGACCGCATCCGACGTCTTTCGAAGGGAGCAGGACCGTCTGGCATGATCCAGCATCAGGGGGTAATCTGCCGCATAATAAGCATCAACCGCTTTTTGCCGAAAGGAGTCTGCGGCTTCTTCGATATCGGCCAGCATCCCGATGTCCGCCTTGCACCGGTGGCATTGACGGTTTCCGGCGTATCGGGCATTACATACAGGGCAGCGTTCCATAAAAATCCTTAGGCTATGGGCTATAGGCTATAGGCTATAGGGAAATGGTGTCATATTCAATTGTATAAGCCCATAGCCCATAGACTATTGCCTATTGTGCCTATTGCCTATCTCCTATTGCCATTTTTTATCCAATATAAAAGAGTATTTCTTCAAGTTCCTTGGCCAATACCCTGGCATCCTCCAGGCGATTGTCTCTGGCAGCATCCTGAATGTCTTCCATGAGATTGACCATTTCATCACGATCTTCGGCAGGGGCATCATCCAGTTTGGCTGCGGCCTTGCCGAGTATGGATTCGATATCGGCCGGCAATGGTTCACCAGAAGCGCCTCCGACCGGATCGGGTTCAAACGCATTCTCCGGCTCAATCCACAGGTCATCGACACGTTTCCTGAATTGGCTGATTTCGGTATCGCTGAACCGTCCCATGGCGTTTTCGATGACTGCCTCGATTTTTTTTCCCGTTGCCTTTTCAACTGCCTGAATCTTGAGAATACCATTTAAATCCAGGTCAAAATTGAGGATGATATCGCTCTCCCTGGGCGCAGGTGTCAGGTAGAACATGAACTTGCCCAGCAGGACATTGTCAAGGGCATGATGCTGTTCCCCCTGATATACGGTGACCTCGACCTGCTTCTGATTATCGACAAGGGTGTAAAACGCATCACTGCGACTGGCGGGCAGTTTGGTATTACGCCGAATCAACGGCACATACATATAAGGGGTCGGAATGCCGTCGATCTCTCCCACAGCGGATGTCCCGAAGGAATAGGGAGTGATATCCAGCAGCACGCTGGAGGAATCAAGCCCCATTTCACGCCCGGCCTGAATGGCTGCCCCCAGCGCCACACACAGATCCGGATCGATCTCGCCATGAGGCATCTGGCCGAATTTTTCCTCCAGCATCCGGGAAATCTCCGGAATCCGGGTGGATCCGCCAACCAGGATGATCTTGTCAATGGCAGACGGCAGCATTGCCGCATCCTCCAGGGCTTTGGTAACAGAATCCATGGTTCGCGAAAGATCATCCTCGATCATCTCGATAAAATCGGATCGGGAAAGCTCATAAGACAGGTGAATACTCTTCAGTAGTTTTTTACCGATATGGTCTTCCTCGATCCGGACAAAAGGCTCAAATGAAAGCGCAATCTTGGCTGTTTCCGCAGCCCGTTTCAGCCTAGCCATGACAACCGGATTTCCAGTCACATCCAGCGACAGATCCTCCTGGATATGTGCCGTCAGACGGTTGACAATCAATTGATCAAAATCATCGCCACCCAGGTGGTTGTCGCCGGTGCTGGAAAGAACCTCTACGATTCCGTTTTCAATCCGGACAATGGATACATCAAACGTGCCGCCACCCAGATCATAGACGAGAATGGTCTGGGAATTTGGGTTTTGGCTTTCATATGCCAGCGATGCCGCGGTGGGCTCATTGATGATACGAACCACATTCAGGCCTGCGATTTCTCCGGCTTCCCGGGTGGCCTGCCGCTGCGCATCCGTAAAATAGGCAGGTACCGTAATGACGGCTTTGGCAATGGGTTTTTGCAGACATTTTTCAGCGCGCTCTTTCAGCGCCTTTAAAATGCAAGCGGATATCTCCTGGGGAAGATAGGTGACCCCATCCCCCATCTGAATGCGATCATCACTGCCCATACGCCGTTTGACGGACTGAACGGTCCGATCCGGTGCAATCACAGCCTGATTCAGGGCTTCCCTACCGACGATAATTTTGCCGTTGGTGTCTATTCCCACAACCGAAGGAACAATTCCGTTATCGTTATCCAGCAGAACGGTCGCCGAACCGTCCATAATAAAAGCCACCTCCGAATTGGTGGTGCCCAAATCAATCCCAATAATGGGTTCCATAAAATATTCCTGTTTTAAAATATATTAAGAAGTTTCCTTCAACCCCTTGTCTTTATTCACTGACAACCACCTCAGCCGTTCGCAGCACTTCCTGGCCACGAACATAACCGGTCAGCATCTCCTCCACGACCCATCCATTTTCCATTCCGGACACACGCCGCTTATCCAATGCCTTCATGGTTTTGGGATCGAATCGATTCCCCATGGTTTCAACCGCCGTGACATTTACGGATGTAAGCGCCCTGTCCATTCGCCGAATCGCCATTTCATAGCCTTCCACCATACTTTCAATTCCCTTTGGCGCAAGTCTGAAAAAACTTTTGGTTGCTGCCATGGCTGTGGTGGCGCCAAGTCCTCTTACCAGCGCATCACGGACTTCCAGAAACGGCAGAACCATTCGTTTTTCGCTGGATTTCCGGATATTCTCCTCAAGTTCCGACAGCGCACGGGTCCGATCCTTGAACAGGTTGGACGTCTCCTGATAGGCTTCAATAAACCCGGTAAGCGTTGAAAGGGTTTTACCTTGTTCCCGGTTCTGTATCCGGATCTCCTGCCTTAAGGCCGTAAATTCGGACAGCAGGGTAAACAGATCGCAAGCGTCCATTGTCGTGGGCTCGCCAGTGGCTGGATTTTCAGTCGCAGGCTTTTCGGAAAGCGCTGCAAGCCATGCGGAGAAGTCTTCAAAAACCGTTTCCTTCCAGTCATAGATCAGGTGGTACTTCCGGATTCTGTTCTCGATTTTTTTTCTTAAATACCCACCTGCCCTGATCATCCAGGGCAGCAGAAATTTTTCATCAAAAAAAGCCCATTTCTGTTTCATCCATGGCCATATCATACTGAAAAAAAGGAGGGCGGAGGACAAAGAACGGAAAAAAAACCCTGTCCGCTGCCCGCTGTATTCTGTCGTCTGTCGTTTGTCGTCTGTCTTTTCATTCATGGTCAAACTCCGGTTCGCAGCCCTGCCTTATGGCCGGATTCCTGTATCAATTCCCTTAACCCGACCCGCTTTCTTTTTCTATATATTGTCTTGGCCAGCGCATATAGCTCTGCGTCAGCATCAATATCTTTTTCCGGCGGTAAGTAACGTGCCGCCAGGCGTAATCGAATATTCTTGATGGCTTCATAGGCCGAAGTGATTTCCTGAAACCGGACCGGATCCTTTTCAGGCGTATGGCGCTTGACCTGCTCAAGATAACGGGTTCGGATTTCTTCATCAGATGCTTCCGGCGTTACCCCAAGCAAAATATAATGAATCAGCATGGTTTGATTTCTTTCAGATTTAAAACAAGCTCAATTGTATTCTTTTCGGGTTTTTTCCAGACAATAGGATTTTTGCTTCCCTGGAAAGACCTTTCGAATCAGCAAAATTTAAAATTTCACCAATTGAATCCAATATTTTCTTTATCGGGGGAATGGATCGGATATGGTTCCTGATCTCCCGGATTTCTCCTTCAGGTAATCCCCGGATATCCAATTCATCCACCAATTCTTCGACGTTTTCCACCATTTGAAGCACATCCTTATTACTCATTCCCTGCCCTATTTCATTTAAAAAGGGCAAAAATTCATTCAACATATCAGCGACATCATCGATTTCATCCAGATTATCCATTTCGTCGTCGTCATCGTCATCATCGTCATCGTCATCATCATCATCGAAGTCAGGAAATGGAAAATCAATTCCGGGAAAAGTCCCTTCCAGAGCTGAAAAATCAAAATGTTCCAGTGACAATTTCAAATGACCCGATGCGTGTCTGGAAAGTTTTTTGGAAAGCGTTTCCAATTCTTTTGTTGTCGGTTCATCCGCCTTTGCAATGACATCGCAATAGCGGTCGGAACAATATGAATGACCGCTCATGTAACTGAGCGTAATCAGAAAAAACAACATCGGCCGGGCCTGGGTCTGATTTTTATTTCGCAGTCGCTTTTGCAGTTCACCCGCCATGAAGC
>AMWB02030351.1_pt1 | contig 21985 bp, 19 predicted proteins | sample 200311 | NCBI WGS metagenome assembly AMWB02 (sample SAMN02737377, study PRJNA173069) | bioreactor metagenome | biome: anode biofilm in microbial fuel cells | place: USA: California | collected 2010-12-16 | reverse complement strand
CGGCTGCCGCAGGGTACGCCGCTGCAGCTGGCCAGCTGGACTAGCCTGCCGACTGATGGCGCCTCAATCTTGGAGGAAGCAGGCTGGCGTGTTCCGGAAGGCAGTGTCGATGGGGTGCGCTCGGCACAGGGCGTGGCTAACGTGCCGGATGGCACGCCGTTTCAATTGGAGCTTCTGAGCGGCCTTTCGCGCCTGGACGCACTGGCGGCCGGGGTGATCGTAGAAAGGCTGGGGGCATGTGGCGTAGGGGTTTCATGGCAGGCACTGCCAGTGGAGGCGCTCTATGCGCCTGGGCCAGAAGGACCGCTCTTTGGCCGCAATTTTGATCTGGCGCTGATCACCTGGCAAAGTGGGGCAGCCCCGGCCTGTGCACTTTATGGCAGCAGCGATATCCCAGCGAGCGGGAATTATTGGATTGGCACGAACATCGCCGGATACCAGGACCTGGGTTTTGATCTGGCCTGCGCAGATTTGAGCGCCTCCGCGGCAGCTGATCGCCCTGGTGTAAGCAGCAGCGGGCTGGAGCAAGCACTGCCGGCTGTACCCCTGCTGCCGCACCCGCGCGTATGGCTTAGCCGGCCAGGTGCAGGAATTGACCCCGGACTAAACTGGGATAAGCTGGAGATTTTTAATCTAGATTAAGCAGACTGCACTACGCGGCACTTTGATCGGGCGGTGCTGCGCAGAGGATTTTGCGGAGTGAAGAAGATGAAACGATATGCTGATGATTATGAAAATGTACGCACAGTCGATGAACGCGGCCGCGAAAAAACCAGCGTGGTTTATCGGGGCGAATACTTCAGCCTGGACCTGGATAAGGCCAGCCTGCAAAGCTTCAGGGCGTTGATGATTGCTTTGACTCTGGTGATGGTCTCTCTGTTGGTTGGGGCCGGGTTCTTGCCCAGCCGCGGGTTATATCTGGCTTATGTTGCCATCCCATATGTCGTTTGTTACTTCCCACTGCTCTATCTGTTGACTGGTGTGGTCCGCCTGCCCACCAAGAACGCTCACCTGCGCCGTGATGAGGTTGGGCTCTCCTTTGACCGCATCCGGACCACCAGCTTGCTGCTGGTGATCTTTCTTGGGATTGGTTTTTTAGGCCAAATCGCGTTTCTGATCTTTTTGAGCGGAGGGGAAGCGCTGGAGTGGGATTTGCTCTTACTGCTGCTGCAAGCGCTTGCTCTGGGGTCAGCAGTGGTTATTTTTATTCGTACAAGAAAAATTAATGTCCGGCTTGAAGATAACCCAGAGGGTGTCTGAGGGCAGACGATGGGGATTTATTGCATTGACGGAAGTTTATTAATTCAATTATAATGTTTTTAAAATTTGTGTTCAGATTAGGAGAAAAGAAATGACCAAATTTACCAAAACCCTTTCCCTTCTGATCGCGTTTATCATGATCGGCGTCGCTGTGGCGGCTTGCGCCCCCACCCCAACACCATCTGAGACACCGGCAGAAATCACCGAAGCCCCTGCAACTACAGAGGCCCCCACTGAGGAAGCCACCGCTGCGCCGACCGAAGTGGTATACGAGGAAGAACCCTTTGGGGAAAATCTTCCGACAGCTCCCACGATCGATACTCCGCTCGTGATCGCTTATGAAGACTTCTCCCAAAAGTTCAGCCCATTCTTCGCGGACACCGGCTATGACATAGACGTTGTCACGATGACCCAGATTTCTGTGCTGACGACAGACCGTCAGGGCGGCATTATCTCCAATGCGATTGAGGGAGAGACCCGCAATTATAACGGCACCGATTATCTTTACAAAGGCGCCGCTGACACCAAGGTTGAGTATGACGAAGCAACGGATACTACCAAGTACACCGCCAAGCTGCGCGTCGGCATGAAATTCTCTGACGGCATGCCTGTCACCGCTGACGATCTCATCTTTACCTATTACACGTTCCTGGATCCTTCCTATACTGGCTCAACCACACTGTCTTCCTATGACATTGTCGGCCTGAAGGACTATCAGACCCAAACCACGAGCGAAGTTTACGACAAGTATGCTGCAATGGTGGATGCCATCTTTGCTGCAGGCCCCGATCACGAATGGACCTCTGCAGATAGCTGGACCAAGGAACAGCAGGATGACTTCTGGGCTCGCTTGAAGGAAGCCTGGTTGGCTGATGTTCAATCCATTGTAGACTATGTGGATGCCAACTACCGTGATGCTTATGCTCTGGATACGATCGGCAAGACCCCCGAAGAAGTTGCTGCCAGCGATGACCTGAAGATCGCCCTTGGCATGGCCCTCTGGGGTTACGGCGAAGTTACTGATGGCAAGCTGGTTGCCCCGTCCGGAAAAGAATGGGATCTGGTTACCACCTTCCCGACCATTGAAGATTACTACAACGAGACCTACCTTGCCTACGAAGGCGACCCGGTGGCTTACGCCTCGGTTGAATCCCCGAATGGCACTGACGTCTTCGGCAATGTGAAGGGTGCCTTCATTGGCTATTGGGGCCCACTGGATGAGAGCATGGGCGGTGAGGGTGTACCGAACATCGCCGGCATCGTCAAAGTTGACGATTACACCGTCGAAGTCACCGTGAACGGTTTCTCAGCGCCTGCTGTTTATTCAATCCTGGGTTTGAACGTAACCCCGCTGCATTACTATGGTGATGTGGCCAAGTACGATTACGAGAATAACAAGTTCGGTTTCGATTTCGGCGATCTGTCAAAACAGGAAAGCCTGAGTGCCACCCCCATGGGCGCTGGCCCCTATAAATTTGTCAAATATGACAACAAGGTCGTGTACTTCGAAGCCAACGAAAACTACTATCGCGGCTGCCCCAAGATTCGCGAAGTCCAGTTCAAGGAAACTACTTCAGCTGAAGTTCCTTCAGCCGTCCAGACTGGAACTGTGGATGGTGGTGAGCTGAGCGGCACCCGTGCGCGCTTTGATGAAGTCGCTTCATACAACACCAATGGCGAAATCACTGGTGACGTCATCACCACCATCAAGGTTGACAACCTTGGCTACGGTTATGTTGGCATCAATGCCGACACCGTGAACGTGGCTGGCGAACCCGGTTCTGACGCTTCCAAGAATATGCGCAAGGGCCTTGCGACCGTTCTGGCTGCTTACCGCGAAGTCGCGGTTGCCAGTTACTACGGTGAGGCTGCTTCCGTTATCAACTACCCGATCTCCAACACTTCCTGGGCTGCTCCCCAGCCGACTGACGAAGACTATCAGGTGGCCTTCTCGGTGGATGTGAATGGCGAGCCGATCTACACCGCGGAAATGACCCCTGAAGAGAAGTACGTTGCAGCGGAACAGGCTGCTTTGGGCTTCTTTGAGGCTGCCGGCTTTACGGTTGAAAATGGTGTAATCACTGCTGCCCCTGAAGGCGCAAAACTGACCTATGAGGTCATTGTCCCTGGCGGCGGCACTGGCGACCACCCGGCCTTTGCAATTTTGACCGGCGCTAAGGAATCCCTGGCCAAACTCGGCATTGAACTGATCATCAACGACCCCGCTGACAGCAACGTCCTTTGGGACAAGCTGGATGCCGGCACGCAGGAACTTTGGACTGCAGCCTGGGGTGCGACCATCGATCCTGATATGTACCAGGTTTACCACAGCAGTGGTGTGGTTGGTGCAGGCGGTTCAGATTCGAACCACTATCACATCCGCGACGAACAACTCGATCAACTGATCCTGGATGCCCGCAAGAGCGATGACCAGAACTACCGCAAGGCCATCTACAAGCAGGCACTGGATATCATCATTGACTGGGCTGTCGAGATCCCGACCTATCAGCGCCAGAACTGCACCGTGTTCAGCACTGAACGTGTCAATATCAGCACCCTGACCCCTGACATCACCACCTTCTGGGGTTGGATGAACGATATCGAACTGTTGGAAATGAACTAACAGTGAAATATTGATTTCAAGGTAGGAAGAGTGAGCCCACCTTGGGGTGGGCTCACATTTTCAACCAGGCTAATTGTTTATGTATTGCTGCAGTAGATTGAGGGAACGAGATGCGTAACTTTATACTCCGGAGATTATTTTTAGGTCTGTTTATTACCTTCTTTGGGGCAATGGTGGTTTATACCGTTATTCGCAGCCTGCCAACTTCGTACGTTGAAACCGTTGCCAGGCAGCGTGCCACGAATCCGCTGAGCACAAAAACCTACCAGGAATGGTTGGATCAGCTTAATCAAATCTACGGCCTGGATAAAGGTATCATCCCGGGCTTTTTTGGCTGGGTGGGGAACGCCGTACAAGGCGATTTTGGCGACTCATGGCATTTTGGCATCCCTGTGACTCAAAAGTTTAATGAAGTCGTCTGGTACTCATTTATTATCAACATTATTACATTAATGGTGGAGATTTTTATCGCGATACCATTGGGCATATTGGCAGCGACCAAGCAGTATAGCCGGACGGATTACGCCATCACCATATTCGCGTTGATGGGTATTTCGCTGCCAACATTTTTTTTGGCGACCATCCTGAAATATGTATTCTCAATTAAATTAGGATGGTTCGATCTTTACGGCCTGACCGGCCGCTTTCATTCGACAATGACCCCCTGGCAGCAAGTCTGGGATATGGCCTATCATATGGTTTTGCCAATCGTCACGCTGACGATGCTTTCGATTGGCGGCCTGATGCGCTATACCCGCACGAATATGCTTGAGGTTTTAAATTCTGATTACATCCGCACCGCCCGGGCAAAAGGGCTTCCCGAGAAGGCAGTGGTGAATAAACATGCCTTCCGAAACACCTTGATTCCACTGGTTTCTTATATGAGTTACCTGCTGCCCAGCATGTTTGGAGGCGCGTTGATTACCGAAACGCTGTTTCAGATCCCGGGGATTGGTTATATCTCATTTCAGGCAATTACGCGCGGTGATATCCCCTTTGCCATGTTCTACACGACATTTTTAATCCTCCTGACCCAGGTCAGCCTGCTCGTCGCGGATATTATGTATGCCGTGGTTGACCCGCGTGTTAGAGTAAATTAAGTGGCGGTGACTCATGACTGAAAATCTCAACCCCAACGATCCAAACGAAGTGAAATACCCCGCACCCGCTCCTGAAGCGGAAGAAATGGCACTTGACGATGCCCGCCGCGTAAAAGTGCTTTCACCTGGGATGTTAGTTTTTAAACGGTTTATCCGCAATCGCCTGGCCGTCGTCGGCCTGGGCATTTTGGTGGTAATGTTTTTGTTCGCGTTCGTCGGACCGGTGCTATCGCCTTATACCCAAACCCAGGTTTTTAAGGGCATCGGCTCCATGTCTAAGGATTATGCCAGCGCCACCTATAACACCGAGCTGCGCTACACCGTTGCTGAGGGTGAAACTTTTACCCCGGCTGAGCGGGCGCAGTTTTTGCTGGCTTTGGGAAAAAATACGGACACTTTCACGGTCGGCACCGATGCTTTTTACATTTCCACGGAAGGTGAAAATTTCTACCGCATTTTGCAGCTGGATCCGATTGCCGAAGAACTTTTAGGGAAAGTAAACCCCTTGAATGGCGCTGAAATTTCAGACGAGCTGATTGCCGCATATTATGCTGCCAAGGAGGCTGGCCAAACAAGCTTTTCACTGGACGGAGTGAAATACCGGCTGGTCAGCAAAAAGAAGTCGACCCAAATTGCGACCGAACATGATGTGGCCATTGGCAGCCTGATGGTGTTTGACCCCTATGAGCCCGAAAACACTGCAAAGGTCAATTCTTATGAGTTCAAGCTTGCCAGTGGTAAGGCTATCGCCAGTGGATTGTCCAGCTTTAAAGTCGGAGATGAATACTTTAAGGTGGAAGAAAATGAGGGACAGTTCAAAATACTTGACTTTAATGGCAACGATTTTGCTGTTGTTTCCGACATTATCGTCAATCCTCTTGATCAGGGCGAATTTCTGAGCGTCGATTTTAAAACTGCGATCCGTCAGGCGATTGACAACCGTCAGAACAGCTTCACCTTCCCCGATCCGGACGGCAAGAATATTGAATATGATATTGTGCGCGTCAATACTATCTATAACATCAAAAAAGAAACACCGCTCGAACTGATCCGGATGTACGAGAATCCATCCAGTGAACACCTGCTCGGGTTGGATAACAACGGAATGGACCTGATGACGCGCTTGATGTATGGTGGCCAGGTTTCGTTGATGGTAGGTTTTGTCGTTATCTTCCTTGAAATGTTTTTGGGCGTCATCGTCGGCGGCATTTCCGGATACTTTGGCGGCTGGGTAGATACTGCTTTGATGCGTTTTGTCGACCTCTTTAACAGCATTCCGTTTTACCCGATGGTATTGATCTTTGGCTCAGTGATGGATGCCCTCCAGGTTGACCCGATCGTCCGCATCTTTTTGCTGATGGGTGTGCTTGGAATTTTAGGCTGGACGGGTGTTGCCCGAGTGGTCCGCGGACAAATTCTTTCTCTGCGCGAGCAGGACTTTATGGTCGCCACCGAAGCCACGGGCATCCCCACCTCACGCCGCATTTTCAGGCACCTGGTTCCAAACGTGATGCCACTGCTGATTGTTCAGGCCACGGCTGGCCTGGGCGGCATTATTATTACCGAAGCCACCCTTGGTTTCTTAGGGCTTGGCATCAAATATCCTTTGGCTTCATGGGGCAGCATTATCAACGTGGCCTCGGATGCTTACGTGATGACCAATTTCTGGTTCATGTGGCTGCCAGCTGGCATGCTCATTTTGCTCACAGTACTCGGTTTCAACTTTGTGGGCGACGGGTTGCGCGATGCGTTTGATCCCAAGATGAAGAGATAGGAAAAAACGATGAGTGAAGAAAAGCAAATCAATTCTACAATCGCTACTCAAGCGAAGAAGAAGGCAAAAGACAGCATCCATATTTCGGCGCGCGAATCTGCCCGCATCACCCGGGAGAACCGGCGGATCACAGATGCTATTGAAAAACAGCGCAGGCGTCGCAACGTACCTGAAAGCGAATATCTCACCACGATGAAAAACCCTGAAAATGTGGTGGAATTTGACAACCTGCACACTTACTTTTTCACTGATATTGGCACTGTAAAAGCCGTGGATGGCGTGACATTTGACATCCCCAAAGGGAAGACCGTGGGGGTTGTGGGTGAATCCGGCTGTGGCAAGTCGGTAACCAGCCTCTCATTGATGCAGCTGGTGCAGCGCCCGCAAGGTCAAATTGTCGAGGGCGCGATCCGCTTTGACTCTGGTGAAAAGGTTTACGATATTGCCAAAACTCCGACTTATGTGATGGAGAAGATCCGCGGCAGCAAGATCTCAATGATCTTTCAGGAGCCAATGACAAGCCTCAATCCGGTCTTTAAGGCTGGCGAGCAAATCGATGAAGTCATCATGCTGCACAACCCAGAAATGACCGAAGAACAGGTCAAACAGCAGACACTGGCAATGATTGATCTGGTTGGGATTGCCAACAATACCGGCGTCTACGAAATGTACCCCCACGAATTGTCAGGCGGCATGCGCCAGAGGATTATGATCGCCATGGCCTTGGCTTGCAATCCGAAGCTGATCATTGCGGATGAACCGACAACGGCACTGGATGTGACCATTCAGGCGCAAATTTTGGATCTTTTGCGTAACCTGAAAGATAAAATCAATTCCAGCATTATGCTGATCACGCATGATTTGGGCGTGATTGCCGAGATGGCTGATTTTGTAGTGGTGATGTATGCTGGCCGAATCGTCGAAAAAGGTACTGCGCTGGAAGTGTTCCACAACCCGCTGCATCCCTATACGGTGGGCTTGATGGCTTCAAAACCGGTCGTCAACCGGTCAGTAGAACGGCTCTACAGCATCCCGGGGAATGTGCCCAACCCGATCAACATGCCCAATTACTGCTATTTCAAGGATCGCTGTGAGCGCCGCATGCCGGTGTGTGATGGAGCGTATCCGGAAGAAGTTTACCTGACCGAGACGCACATGGTCACCTGTTACCACTATATCAATACTCCGGCAGAGGTATAAGCATGGAACTCCAATTGGAACGAAGCGCAAGCCCTGTTCGCCAAAACGACGATCTTTTGGTAGTCCGCAACCTGAAGCAATATTTCCCGATCAGAGCCGGGCTGATGCAGCAAGTGGTCGGCTATGTCAAAGCAGTGGATGGTATCAGCTTTACGATCAAGCGCGGGAAGACCCTCGGATTGGTCGGTGAATCCGGCTGCGGCAAAACCACGGTCGGAAAAACAATTTTGCGGCTGAACCAGAAGACCAGTGGGGATGTTATTTTTGACGGCATTGATGTTTTCGACGTCAGTCGCGAGGAACTGCGGGATTTGCGTCCGCGGATGCAAATCATCTTTCAGGATCCTTACTCCAGCCTTTCTCCACGTATGCCAGTGAGTGAAATTATTGGCGAAGCGGTGCGTGAACATAAGATTGTGCCGGAAAGAGAATTTGAGGATTACCTGGATGAAATCATGTATTCGTGTGGCCTTCAGCCATACTATAAAGACCGCTATCCGCATGAATTTTCCGGTGGGCAGCGTCAACGCATCTGTATTGCCCGTGCGTTAGCTTTGAAGCCTGATTTTGTCGTCTGTGACGAACCCGTCTCAGCGTTGGATGTTTCCATTCAGGCTCAAATTATCAACCTGCTTAAAGACTTGCAGATAGAACATAAAATGGCCTACCTGTTTATTTCTCATGACCTTTCGGTTGTGGAACACATTTCAGACGAAGTCGGCGTGATGTACCTGGGCGATCTGGTGGAACATGCCAGCAAGAAAGCTATTTTCACCAACCCGCTGCACCCATACACCCAAGCACTGCTGAGCGCAGCACCAGTACCCGATCCTTCTTACAAGAAGAACCGGATCATATTGCAGGGCAGCATCCCGTCGCCTGCCAATCCGCCCTCTGGCTGCAAGTTCCACACCCGCTGCCCGGCAGCAATGGAGATCTGCAAAACGGTGGTGCCAGTTAACCGCGAGATTGAACCCGGGCATATGGTCTCGTGCCACTTATACAATGAAAGGACTGAAGTCCATGAGTCGCAAACCGAAACAATTTGATGATGATGACGGTCGCGTGATCTGCAACATGGATGTGGAAGGCATGCGCTGGCATGACAAACGCGTCCGACAGGAAAAACGGGCCCTGCGTTTGACCACTTCCAACGATGCATACCAGATGTCTGCAGCTGAGACGCGCTCTTTTACCTATAGCGCTTTATTGGCTGGGCTTTCGATGGTGCTGGTCTTTGCCGCAGTCTGGGGCTTGTTTCTGTTATTTTGCACCCAAATTTGGTTTCGCTAACCAAAACGCTTCACATCAAAATTGACACGCACATAAGCGGAAGGAGCAATCCTTCCGCTTTTTTTGCCCGCGGTCAGAAGGCAGGCGGCCAGCTTTGGCAGAGCAGGCGCTGAGTGCAGGCAGGATGTTGGATGAGCCAGTAAAAGCCCAAACTGGCATGCTATAATGCTGGTATGTCCAAAATTATGGTAGTCGAGGATGATGCACCCCTGCGGGATGGATTGATTTACAATCTGCGCAGCCGTGGGTATGAGGTTTGCTGGGCGGGTGATGGTGCCAGCGCCATTGAAATTGCGCGCACCAACATGCCCGACCTGATTCTGTTGGATGTGATGCTGCCTGAATTGGATGGGTATCAGGTCTGCCGTATTTTGCGGCAGGAGATGAGCTGCCCGATTCTGATGCTCACCGCCAAAGTAGAAGAAATCGATCGTGTTTTGGGGCTGGAAATTGGTGCCGATGATTACATCACCAAACCCTTCAGCACCCGCGAACTTTTGGCGCGCATCAAAGCGCATTTGCGGCATGAGCGCCTGGTATTGGACCGAAACAATGAGAACGGCACAGACATGCAGCCCAAGGAACAGCTTGTTAGTGGGAACCTGCAAGCTAACCTGGCGCGAAGAGAAGTCACGCTCGACACCAAACCACTGGCACTCAAGCCCAAAGAGTACGACCTGCTAATTTACCTGATGCAGCACCCGTCGCAAGTGCTGACGCGCCAGCAGCTGCTTGAACAAGTTTGGGGTTGGAGCTACATCAGCGATACCCACACTGTGGATGTACACATCCATTGGCTGCGCGAACTGATCGAAGAAGACCCGCAGAGGCCGCTGCGGATCGTTACAATGCGGGGCTCAGGCTACCGCTTCGAGGGCTGAAAAACAATGTTTAAATCACTACGTTGGCGGATTATATTCCCTACAGTTGTGCTTCTCTTGGCCGTCATGGTGGCAGTGGGTGTGTATAGTACCCGTGCCTTGCGCGAAAGTTATTTATCTCAAACGGAAAGCAGTCTGACTACGCAAGCGCGCCTTTTGGCCGATTCGCTGCAGCCGGCCCTGGCCGGAGCTGAGGGCAGTCCCAGCCTGGCCGCTGAAGCGGCGCACTGGAGCAGTTTGATCGATGCCCGACTGACTATTGTTGCTCCGGATGGCGTCGTGCTGGCGGACAGTGAAGACGACATCACCCGGATGGACAACCACGCCCTGCGGCCGGAAATTGTGGCCGCAAAAAGCGCTGGCAGCGGCAGCAGCATTCGTTTCAGCCACACGCTGGGGTACGATATGCTTTACACCGCAGTGGCGGTACGCGATGGGGACAATCTGTTGGGGTTTGTGCGTTTGGCCCGCCCGTTGGACCAGCTGGATGTGGCTATTTCGCGTATGCAGCAGGTTTGGCTGGCGGTGGCAGCCGGCGTCTCACTGGCGGCAGTGCTTTTGGCGGTGTTAATTTCTAACCGCATCACCAAACCTTTGCGGCAATTAACCCGCGAATCCACTTTACTGGCAGCTGGAGGCGAAACCAGCGGCCAAGCGCCGACCTTCAGCACCGACGAACTGCAATCATTGACCCAAGCTTTCAATTTAATGTCGCGCAGCATCCAGGACAAGATTCAGCGGCTGGAAGTGGAAAAAGGCAAACTGAATGCTATCTTGCAGGCGATGAGCGATGGCGTTTTGGTGGTGGACGACCAGGATAATGTTCAAATTATCAATCAGGCCGCTTGCGAAATGTTTGCGATTGAGCCGCTTGGGGAGGGCAGCAAGAACCTGATAGAGCTTACCCGTCAGCATCAGCCGGCTGAACTGCTGCGCAAGGTGAAAGATACCGGTCAACAGCAATCGTTGGCGTTCGAAATTTTGAAGACCCGCCAAACCGTCAGGGCGATTGCCATCCCCACCCAGGTTTACCAACCCGGGCTGTATCTGTTGGTTTTCCACGACCTGACCGAGCAGAAGCGGGTGGAAGCGCTGCGGCGCGATTTTGTCAGCAACGTGTCGCATGAGCTGCGCAACCCGGTGGCGGTGATCAAGATGTTAAGTGAAACGCTGCAGGATGGGGCCATCGCTGACCCGGAAAGCGCGCAGCATTTCCTCAGTCAAATTGAAAAAGAGGCAGATACCCTGACGGCTATGGTGAACGAGCTGCTGGATCTTTCGAAAGCGGAATCGGGGAACCTCAAACTGGAGACCCGCGCTGTGCGCCCCTGCCAGCCTATTAATAATGCCCGTGACAGGCTCGCTCTGCAGGCAGAAAAAGCAGGTGTAATGCTGCGTGTGGACTGCCCAGGCGATTTGCCCGCTGTGCGCGCTGATGCGGTGCGTTTGGAGCAAGTTTTGATGAACCTGGTTCACAACGCTATCAAATTCAGTAAGCCCGGCGGTGAAATCTTCATTCGGGCAAAAACCGAAGACGCCTACATGCGCTATGAAGTTCAGGATCAGGGCAGCGGCATTGCGGAAGAAGACCTGCCCCATGTCTTCGAGCGGTTTTATAAGGTGGACAAATCCCGTACCGGCGAAGGCACCGGCCTGGGGCTGGCAGTTGCCAAACACCTGGTTGAAGCGCAGGGTGGGCATATCACAGCGGTGAGTGCCCTGGGTGAGGGCAGCACCTTCTCTTTCACTATTCCATTAATTTAATAAAACATTAACGTTCATTTGAGCAGACCGAAACCCGCATATCGCGGGTTTTTAATGCTTGCCTGATAAATTACATATTGATCAAAAAACATATTCTACAAATGGAGAAGAAAACAATGAATCGTAAGTTCTTTACCCCTGTTGCCGTTCTTGTGATCGCGGGAATGGTTTTGGCTGCCTGCACGACTACGACAGCAACCCCCACCGTCACCACAGCGCCGACTGAAAGCACGGCATCTGAACCCACCACCGAAGTGACAGCCGCCCCTACTGAGGCTCCTACCACTGAGGCTGCCCCTGTAACTGGCCCGATCACGATGGCTGGCAGTTCTACGGTTTACCCGCTGGCTGAGGCTATGGTTGAACGCTATCAGAGCGAAGGCTACACTGGAGAAATCACCATCTCTTCTATTGGTTCCGGTGCTGGCTTTGAACGCTTCTGCGTCGCTGGCGAGACTGATATTGCTAACGCTTCGCGTGCTATCAAAGATTCAGAAATTGAGTCCTGCAAGGCCATCGGCCGCACCCCGATTGAGTTCCGCGTCGGCACCGATGCGCTGGCCGTCGTCGTGAGCAGCGAAAATGATTTTGCAACCGACGTCACCATTGAAGAACTGGGCAAGATTTTCTCATCCAAGGTCACCAACTGGTCTGATGTTCGTCCTGAATGGCCCAATGAACCCATCCAGCGCTTCTCTCCTGGCACTGACTCGGGCACCTTTGACTTCTTCGTGGAAGTAGTGATGGGTCCTTTGAACCCCAATGCTGAAGGTAAAGCAGACATCGAAGCCGGCAAAGCTGATCTGTTGGCCGCTGCCAATACACAGTTCTCTGAGGACGACAATGTGCTCGTGCTCGGTGTGGAAGGCTCCAAGTATGCCATCGGTTACTTCGGGTACGCCTACTATGTGGAGAACCAGGGCAACCTGAAGACCCTTGCGATCAATGGCATCGAACCGAACGCGACCACGGCTGAAGATGGCACCTACCCGCTGGCCCGCCCGCTCTTCATCTACTCTGATGCGACCATCCTCAAGGATAAGCCGCAGGTAGCTGACTTCATCGATTTCTTCTTGACCAATGTCAATGACGAAATCAGTGCTGTGGGATACTTCCCGGCCTCAGAAGAAGCGTTGAATGCTTCCCGCCAGGCTCTGGCTGACGCTCTCAAATAACAAAAAACTTTAGCGATACTGTGGGGCCGGCCCGCGGGCCGNCCCCATGTTCATAAATGGCTGTGGACATGGACCTCACCAAGCGACCCCGACCTACTGAAAACCTGATCAAGATTTTCCTTTTTTTCTGTGGCTTTTTTTCCATCTTTACCACGATTGGGATCATCTATGAGATTGGGAAAGAAGCCTTGCTTTTTTTCTCCAATCCAGCAGTAGATCTCTGGCATTTCTTCACCGGTACCCAGTGGCAACCCCAAATTGGCCAATTTGGCATCTTGCCGCTGGTGAACGCCACTGTTACTACCACCCTGTTTGCGATGTTGATTGCGCTGCCCTTGGGGATGGGCGTTGCGATCTACCTGAGTGAATACGCCAAGCCAAAAACCCGTGGAATTCTCAAGCCGATTCTGGAAGTGCTGGCTGGAATCCCTACGGTGGTCTATGGCTATTTTGCACTGACTTTTATGACCCCGCTGCTGCGCAGTATCTTCGGCGTGGATGTGGTCAATATTTACAATACCGCCTCAGCCGGGATGGTGATGGGCATTTTGATCCTGCCGCTGGTGGCTTCGATGTGCGAAGACGCGCTCTCAGCTGTGCCGCAGTCACTGCGGGATGCCTCCTATGGACTGGGAGCGACCCGTTTTGAAACTGCACTAAGGATTGTGCTGCCAGCTGCCATTTCTGGCGTAGCGGCCGCGGTGATTGTCGCTTTTTCGCGGGCAGTCGGCGAGACGATGATCGCAGCCATGGCAGCCGGCGCCGGACCAAACTTCACCTTTAACCCCTTCAGATCAGCTGAAACCATGACCGGCCACATCGTACGGATTTCGGGCGGTGACCTGAGTTATGACTCCATTGATTACAACAGCTTGTTTGCAATTGCCATACTTTTATTCGGCTTTACCCTGGTGCTGAATATGCTCAGCCAACGGATTGTGCGCAAATACAGAAAGAAATACGAATGAACCCTTCCGGCATTCAGCCATCTTTTTCACCCAGGATCAAGACGCGCCAGGTTTGGGGCAAGATCTGGCAGGCTGCCCTCGCCATCACCACTGCGGTGTCTGTACTGTTTTTGTTGTTGCTGCTCGGTACCGTGTTGGATCAAAGTTTTGGTTATGTTGCGATTGAGACCAAAGTCAACCCGGCTGAGTTGGTGAGTGATGGCCGTCCCCTGGAAGCTTTGAACAGCACCGAATTGACCGCAATTTTGACTGAAAAACTTTCTGCCAACCGGCTCAAAACGCTGGAGGCAGAAAAAGCTCTGGTGGACCGTAGCCAAGCTGACCTGCTAAAATTGGTAACCAACGAAGTCCTTAAACCAGAGGTGGTAAAGACCTGGCCACTCTTCATCTCAATTTTCCAACCGGCGCGGGTGCGTGATGAAGCTGCAGAGCTTGCTCCTGAAGCGACGCTGCAATTTAAGAACTGGCTGACATTCGACTTTGTTTCCAGCCCGCAGTCTTCCAAGCCGCTTGAAGCCGGGGTGCGCACAGCCCTGCTTGGAAGCGTATGGACGATCCTGGTCACCATTTTGGTCGCGTTTCCGATCGGGGTGGGTGCGGCGTTGTACCTTGAGGAATATGCGCGTGACACTGGCTTTAATCGTCTGATCCAAACCAATATCAATAACCTGGCCGGCGTGCCTTCGATTATTTATGGCATGTTGGGGTTAGCGATTTTTGTCCGCACGCTGGCGCCCATTACAAGCGGAGCTGTCTTTAATGCCAATGTCAGCGATGCTTCCAACGGCCGCACGCTGCTTTCCGCCGGGCTGACCCTGGCACTGTTAGTGCTCCCGCTGATCATCATCAACACGCAGGAAGCCGTCAAAGCCGTACCCGATTCGCTGCGTCAGGCCAGCTACGCCCTGGGGGCGACCCAATGGCAGACAATCTGGCACCATGTGCTCAAAAACGCCATCCCAGGCATTTTGACTGGAACGATTTTGGCAATTTCGCGGGCGATTGGTGAAACGGCGCCACTGGTGGTCGTTGGCGCGGCCACTTACATTACATTTGACCCCAACAATGTGTTTTCCAAATTTACGACCTTGCCCATCCAAATTTATCAGTGGAGTTCCCGCCCGCAAGCTGAATTTCAAAATATCGCCGGGGCAGCCATCCTGGTTTTATTGATTTTATTGTTGTCATTGAATAGTTTCGCCATTCTAATGCGAAACCGGTATCGAAAGTAGAGCTATGAGTCTGCCTGATAAAAACGAATATGCCATTGAGGCCTCCAATCTAAATATTTACTACGGGGACTTCCGGGCGGTGAAAAGCGTCAGCCTGGCTGTCAAACAAAAGATGGTGACTGCATTTATTGGCCCCTCCGGCTGTGGTAAATCCACGATGCTGCGGTCTTTTAATCGCATGAACGAATTGATACCATCCAGCCGAACGGAAGGTCACATTTACTTCCTCGGTCAGGATATTTACAAGTCGAATATCGATCCGGTGGAAGTGCGCAAGCGGATCGGGATGGTATTCCAGAAGCCGAATCCCTTTCCGAAAAGCATCTATGAGAATGTGGCCTGGGGTGCCCGCATCAACGGCTTTAAGGAAGGTCTGGGCCGGCCATCAATGGATGAGTGGGTTGAAATCTGCCTGCGCAAGGCTGCATTGTGGGATGAGGTTAAAGACAAACTGCATCAGAGCGGGCTGTCCCTTTCCGGCGGTCAGCAGCAGCGGCTGTGCATTGCCCGAACCATTGCCGTTCAACCAGAAATCATCCTAATGGATGAACCCGCATCAGCGCTGGACCCGATCGCCACGTTGAAAATCGAGGAGTTGATGCGCGATCTGGCACGCGAGTACACCATTATCGTGGTGACCCATAATATGCAGCAGGCCGCCCGCGCCTCTGATTACACAGCCTTTTTTACGATGGATGATGACCGTTCAGGGATATTGGTGGAATATGACAAGACCGATAAGCTGTTTACCAACCCGGTCGACCAGCGTACTGAAGCATACATTACCGGGCGGTTTGGCTAAATTGGCCGCTGGGCAGGGAGTATAAGAATGACTATTCCGCGATCGACATTTGAAGCTCAGATGCAGCATTTGACTGATGATGTGCTGCTGCTTTCTTCACTGGTAACCGAAGCGGTGCACCGCGCCATGAGCGCCCTGGAAAGGATGGATTCAAAGGCTTCAAGGCAAATCATCCTGGCCGACCAGCAAGTCAACGCCAAGCGCTATCAGATTGAAAATGACGTGATCGTTCTAATTGCCACACAACAGCCTGTTGGGCGGGATGTACGCATGCTGGCAGCGGTTCTCGAAATTATCACCGAACTGGAACGGATCGGAGATTACGCCAAAGGGATTTGCAAAATCCAATTACTGCTGACTGAAGAGGATCATCTGCACTTGGTGATCCAGGACCTGAAGCGCATGGCCGACATGGGCCTGGGAATGCTGGAAGACGCTCTGGATGCTTTTATCAACAAAGACCTCATCCAGGCACGCGAGATCCCTAACCGCGATGATTTGGTGGACCAGCAATATAACCGCATCCGCTCCCGACTGATTTCGATGATGCTGGTCGACCTGCCGCATGCCCAGAGTATTGACTATCTGGTTTGGGCAGCCCACAACCTGGAAAGACTGGCGGATCGGGTGACCAACATCTGCGAGCGGATCATTTACGTGTATTCCGGTGAGATGAAAGAACTGGACGGGTCCGAACAGCCCCCCTTATAAGCTTGCTGGCTGCCAAAACGTTTAATTTTTCAGGAGAAATGACCTCCGTGCACGCGTGACAATCGGCTATAATGAAGATCACAGGCGGCACGACCTTTGCTGTTCATGAATTTGCCTCAACGGGGCTTCAATTTTATGTTAAAATAACGCCTGCATACTCTGGGGCATGGTGCAACGGCAGCACACCGGACTTTGAATCCGTGGATCTTGGTTCGAATCCAGGTGCCCCAGCCTGAGACTGATGACGAATAGTAATTCTGACGACCCTGAACTCTTAGCCAACACGACGTTTTGTGTGGGCAAGAACACTGCATGGGCAGACATTCCCCGAGGCATCTTATGACAACCGCATCCATCCTGCTGGCCGCCGGCCTGGGCAAACGCATGCATTCATCTTTGCCGAAGATGCTGCACCCACTGCTGGGAAAGCCCCTGGTTTTACATTCGCTGGAAGCCGTAAGCGGAATTGCGGATCTGCCTCCGGTGTTGGTGGTTGGCCATGGCGCTGAAGCCGTTCAGCAGGTGGTCGGAGCCGCTTTTGCCGGGCAGGTGCGTTTTGTGCTGCAGGAACAGCAGCTGGGCACCGGCCATGCCGTACTGCAGGCGCGCGCTTTGCTGGAAGGTCAGGCCGATCAGGTATTGGTGACCTTTGCAGACATGCCCCTGCTGCGCTCGGTCACCTTGCAGCAGCTTGTTTTACGCCAACAGCAGGAAGGCAGCGTGTTAACCATGACAAGCGTTGTCGGAGACGCCCCCCGTGGCTTTGGGCGTGTGGTTCGCGGCGAAAACGGGCGGGTGCTTGCCATCGTTGAAGAGGCGGTGGCCACCCCCGAGCAACTTGCGATTAGGGAATATAACGCCTCGGCTTATGTCATCCGCGCGGACTGGATGTGGGAGCACCTCTCACAGCTTAAAGCTTCCCCTAAAGGCGAATATTACCTGACGGATCTGGTCGGCATGGCGGTTGCGGAAGGGCTTCCGGTCGGTTCGTTTGTGCTGCCGGACGCAGTGGAAGGCTTGGGCATTAATGACCGCGTCGACCTGGCCGATTGTGAAAAGGCTTTGCGTCGGCGGATCAATGCCGAGTGGATGCGGGCGGGCGTGACCATGCTTGACCCCGACAGCACGACGGTTGAAAGCGATGTTACCATCGCTGAGGATACCGTCCTGTTCCCGAACACCTACTTGCGTGGGCGCACCGCCATCGGGCGTAACTGCCAGATTGGCCCCGATACCACATTGACGGATACCGTGGTCGGTGAAAACTGCCGCATTCAGTATTCTGTAACGGAACAGGCTGTTTTAGGCAATGACGTCAGCATGGGCCCCTTTTGCCACTTAAGGCCGGGGGCTGTGCTGGGAGATCACGTCCACCTGGGCAATTTTGGCGAAGTCAAAGACTCGATATTGGGGGAAGGGACCAAGATGGGTCATTTTTCTTATATTGGGAATGCTACCATCGGCCGGGAGGTCAATATCGGTGCGGGCACCATCACCTGCAATTTCGATGGCAAAAACAAGAACCCTACCGAGATTGGCGATAACACCTTTATTGGTTCTGACACCATGCTGGTGGCGCCGCTAAAGATCGGGAAGAACGCGATTACGGGCGCCGGTTCCGTCGTCACCCGGGATGTGCCGGACGGCACATTGGTGATGGGCGTGCCGGCAAAGCCGCGTGAGGCAAAGAAAGAGGAATAGTGTCTGACATTTATTGGCTTTGGGTTTTAACAGCAGCCAGCCTTTTATTGGATTTGCTGATTTCGGCGGCAAAATCCAGTTTTGCGTACGTCCGGCTGCCGGTGCTGCTTCAGTTAAAGGAAAACAACACGCCTCAGGCTAGCCGTGCGATTGACCTGCTGGAGAAGCCCGGCTTGCGGATTGCTCTCAGGCTGGCTTCTACCCTGACTCAGGTGTTGTTTGCCGGCAGCCTGGCCCTGCTGCTCACTGAATCGGCATATATCCAAAGCATCTGGCAGGTATTGCTTGGCCTGGCGGTTGCACTGCTGGTAATGAGCATTTTGGAGTTTTGGATTGAGCGGGCGGTACTCACTGACCCAGAAAAGTCCGCGATGCGCTGGACCGGCCTGGCCTCGGCCTGTCTGGTTTTTTACACACCAGCCGTGTGGCTGATGACGGCCGTGCTCGGGGGACAGGCTTCGCGCGTAACGTTGGCGGTTACTGAGGAAGCGCTGCGCAATTGGGTAGAGCTGGAGCAAGGCAGTGGTACTCTGGAAAAAGAAGAGCGGGAAATGATTTTTTCCATCTTTCGCTTTGGGAATATTCTGGCACGTGAAATTATGGTGCCACGCATGGACCTCTTGGCGCTGGATGTCAACACGACCATCAGTGAAGCCCGCCAGGAGTTCATCCAGGCTGGCCATTCGCGCGTGCCGGTCTACGAAGACACCATCGACAATGTCATCGGTTTGCTTTACGCCAAAGACCTGCTGAGCGTGGTGGATGGCTCGGATACGATCGCCTCACAGCGGCGCTTGCTTCGGCCAGCTTATTTCGTCCCTGAAGCAAAAAAGGTTGACGAGCTGCTGACCGAAATGCAGTCCAGGGGTATTCATATGGCGCTGGTTGTAGATGAATATGGCGGCGTGGCGGGTGTTGTCACCCTGGAAGACATCGTGGAAGAAATTGTTGGTGAAATTCGAGATGAATATGACCAGGGTGAAGAACAGCTTTACCAGCTTGTCGAACCTGGGGTTTATATCTTTTTAGGGCGCACCACCATCGAAGAATTCAACGAAATTACCGGCTGTCAGCTGGTGGACGAGGTGGCAGACACGCTGGGAGGATTCATTTATAGCGAACTGGGGCATGTTCCCCTGCCCGGTGAAGCGGTCCGCAACGACTGTGCCGAATTTTCAGTTGAAGAAGTGCTTGCCCGGCGCATCCTGAAGATACGCGTACACCTGGCTTCCCATCAGACTGAACACACATCAGGAGAGTTGAACCATGCTGACTGAGGAACTCAAGCAGCGCCTGATTGCAGAAGCGCTTACGGCGCGTAAAGCCTCCTATTCACCATACTCGCATTTTCCGGTTGGGGCAGCGGTATTGGCAGAAGATGGACACATTTATGGCGGCACAAATATTGAAAACGCAGCCTACCCGTCCTCGCTGTGTGCGGAAAGAGTGGCCATATTTAAGGCGATTTCCGAAGGAAACCGACATATTCAAGCCATTGCGGTCGCTACCCACGGCGGAGGCTCACCCTGTGGAGCCTGCCGACAGGTGATGCGCGAGTTTGGCGAGCAAGACATGCCCGTACTGCTGGCGGATGCCGAAGGCCATCTGGTGGAAGAAACCAGCCTGGCAACCCTGCTGCCGCGCTCATTTGGCCCGGAAGACTTGTTGGTTTAACACACTGACCGGCCCTGGCCGGATTGGTTGGCGCGCATGCCCCCAAAAGAACCCAGAAGTTATCATGCCCAGGCGGTGGTACTGAGGCACATCGAATACGGTGAAGCCGATCGCATCCTGACGATTTATACGCTCGAGCGCGGAAAAATGCAGGTGTTGGTGCGGGGCGTCCGGCGCATCCGTTCGCGAAAGGCCGGCCATTTGGAACCGTTCACCCAAGTTTCCCTTTACCTTGCCAAAGGCCGCAACCTGGATATTGTTACCCAGGCTGAGGCTATTCAAACCTTCGACGGCATCAGAGCGGACTTGAAGCTGACGGCATACGCGGCTTATGTGGTTGAGCTGCTCGATCGCTTTACTTATGCCGAGAGCGATAACCGCCAGCTTTTCAAGCTGCTTGTGGATACGCTTTCGCGCCTTCAGAGCAGCGCGCCTGCACCCACCGTGGTGCATGCGTACGAATTGCGCCTGATGGACGCGTTGGGTTTCAGGCCGGAGCTGACCGTCTGTGTGCACTGCGGGAAAAAGATCGAGCCAGTCGATCAATACTTCTCAGCGCGGCTGGGCGGTGCGCTTTGCCCGGACTGCAGTGCCGCTGACCCGGCAGCCTGGCGGGTCTCAGTGGATGTGCTCAAATATCTGCGCCATCTCCAGCGCAGCCCGTGGCAGCAGCTGCAGGCATTGGCCATCCCCGCTGAAGTGGAGGCAGACCTGAAACGGCTCTCGGAGCGGTACCTCACCTATCTGCTGGAAAATGGGCTGCGCACCCCCGGATTTTTGGACGCGATTTCTTGAGTGTTGATAACAGCGGAGCTGTGGCAGGGGTGAAGTATAATCAGCGTGTTAATTTATAAACGCAAGGATGACGCATGAGCACTCACGCCGCACCACTCAATTTTCAATCCATCATTTTTACTTTACAGACTTATTGGGCCAGCCGGGGCTGCCTGATCGGGCAGCCCTATTATTCACAGGTTGGAGCCGGCACAATGAACCCATCTACATTCCTGCGGGTTTTAGGCCCCGAACCCTGGCGGGTGGCGTATGTGGAACCATCCGTTCGGCCGGACGATGGCCGTTATGGCGTAAACCCGAACCGCCTGCAGCAGCATCATCAATTTCAGGTGATCCTCAAACCCGACCCGGGTAACCCACAGGAACTGTACCTGGAATCGTTGGTGGCTTTGGGGATTGACCCCAAACTGCACGATATTCGTTTTGTCGAAGACAACTGGGAATCTCCGGCGCTCTCTGCCTGGGGCTTGGGATGGGAAGTCTGGCTGGATGGGCAGGAGATTACCCAATTCACCTACTTCCAGCAATCGGGCGGCATTGTTTTAGACGTGCCTTCAGTTGAAATTACTTATGGCCTGGAACGCATCGCCATGACCTTGCAGCGTGTGCGTGATTTTAAACAAATTCGCTGGAATGAAGAACGCTCTTACGGCGACATTTACCAGGTGGCTGAGCGGGAACATTCCACATATTACTATGAAGTTGCCGATGTGGCACGCATGCGCGAGATGTTCCAGCTGTTTGAAGCTGAAGCCAACCTGGCTTTGGAGCGGGGGCTGGTACTGCCGGCCTATGACAATATCATCAAGTGTTCTCACACCTTTAACGTGATGGATGCCCGCGGAGCCGTCGGCTTTACTGAGCGACAGGCGCTGTTTGGCAAAATGCGTGATCTTTCGCGGCGCGTGTCGGAAGCTTACCTGGCTCAGCGGGCTGAGATGGGGCACCCCTGGCTGAGAGGGGAGCAGCCTGAGCTGAGCGCGAACTCGGAACCGGCGGAAGTTGTAGCCGCTGAAACCGCTGACTTTCTGC
>AMWB02090277.1_pt1 | contig 22030 bp, 19 predicted proteins | sample 200311 | NCBI WGS metagenome assembly AMWB02 (sample SAMN02737377, study PRJNA173069) | bioreactor metagenome | biome: anode biofilm in microbial fuel cells | place: USA: California | collected 2010-12-16 | reverse complement strand
TGGCGTCCCGTGCAAAGGGCATCTCATATCCCCATATAGCTGAGGTTTAGTGCTAATCACATTGAATAATGAAAGGTCGGTGGGGAAGGTTCTTGAAAAATGCAAGGTCAGTTCCTAGGCATGCCGGATCAGATTCCGTATGTTTTCCTTCTTCGCCATAAAGTGGCCTGATCTATGCCAAGAATACCAGCCGCTTCCTGGATTGAGGGGGTTTTCTTCAGGACTTTTTTGATATGGATTTCTTCAATAGTCGACAGGGGTAAAAGGTCACCAAGCACAGGAAAGTTGGTGGATGGAACAACCTTTTCGGGCAGGTCTTCGGCGGTTATCTGTTGACCGCTTCCGAGTATCACCGCCCGTTCGATAGCATTTCGAAGCTCCCTGACATTGCCGGGCCATGAATGCTCCAGCAATGCCCGTTCAGCGCTTTGATCAAAACCGGTGATATTCTTATGGTTGGCGAGGCTGAAAAAAGCACAGAAATCCTGGGCAATGGCCATAATATCCTCCCGCCTCTCTCTGAGAGGCGGGACATTTACACTGATTACATTTATCCGATAAAACAGATCTTCCCGAAACAGACCTTCGGCTACCCGCTGTTCGAGATTGACATTGGTCGCAGTCACGATTCTCACATTCGCTTTTCGAGACAGTGATTCCCCGAGGCGTTCATATTCCTTATCCTGGATAAAACGCAGTAATTTTGCCTGAATAGGCAGGGCCATGTCACCGATTTCATCCAAGAACAGCGTCCCGCCCTCGCATGCGGCAATACGTCCGGGGCTTTCTTTTACTGCACCGGTAAATGCCCCTTTGGCGTGGCCAAACAATTCACTTTCGAGAAGTTCGCTCGGAACCGCAGGACACGAGACAACCATCATCGGTTTTTTGGCTCGCGGACTCGAATTATGAATGGTCTTGGCAAAGATGGATTTGCCGGTGCCGCTTTCACCACGCAGCAGGATAATCGCTTCCGAGAGGGCGGCTTTCCGGAGCATCTCGAGGATGCGAAACATTTCCGGATTTTTGCTCTGCAACAAAGCCTCCGGAGCAAATCTTCGACTATCTTCTTTCAGAACAGTTATCTCATTTTCGAGATCCCGGATATGCCCCAATGTTCGCACCAGAAGCTTAACCTGGGCACTGGTGAAGGGCTTTTCGATATAATCGGATGCGCCGCGCCGCATCGCCTGGACAGCACTCTCGATTGTCGCATTGGCGGTGATGACGACAATTTTCAACCAGGGCGATTCGGTCAGCAGCGGCGGGATAAGGTCCATCCCGTTTTCGCCATCCAGCCTCAGGTCAATGAAGGCTATATCGAAAGAGCATCGTCGCCCCTCTTTGAGGGCTTCCTGCGAATTGGCTACGGCGACGACAGTATGGCCCTCGGTTTCGAGGCAATACGAGAGTGTCTTGCGGATATTTTTTTCATCATCAACAACCAGAATATTGAGAAGCCCTTGTGAATACGTCATCGATCAGTTACCAGATGAAAAAAAATTGCATTATCAGAGTACCGGGCCAATACCAATCGTACAGAATACCTCATGCTGCTATTGAGCTTAGCATATTTATTTTTTCTACTCTACTCATTCCCTGCATCAGTCAATACGGTTCACAACCTATTCTGTGTTTGCAACTTGTTTTTCAGCCAATCGCGTGCAGCAGCTTGTACTGCAGAATATATACGACAATGCCACTAAAATACCCCAATGCCGCCAAGCCACCGATTTTCCGGGCATACCAGATAAAATGGATCTTTTCCAGCCCCATGGCGGCAACCCCCGCTGCTGAGCCGATGATAAGGATCGACCCCCCGGTTCCGGCACAGTAGGCCATGAACTCCCAGAGGAAACTGTCGGTGGGATAGGTCTGCATATCATACATGCCCATGGAAGCAGCGACCAAGGGGACGTTGTCGACAACCGCGCTGGCGAGACCAATGAGGGTGACAATGACATCCATCCGGCCAACGGTATGATTAAGCCACTGTGCCAGAGAAGCGAGAATATGGCTGTGCTCCAGGGTGGCAACCGCCAGCAGGATCCCGACGAAGAAGACTATGCAGCTCATATCGATGCGCTTTAATGCAGCAACCAGGGTGAGATGCTCCTTGAATTCATCGAGTTTATTGCGATGCAGTATCTCACCTACCAGCCAAAGAATGCCCAGGCCGAAAAGTATTCCCAGAAAAGGCGGTAAATGCGTAACAGACTTGAAAATCGGTACAGCAACAAGGGTACCGATGCCCATAAAAAACATGAAATTTTGTTCAAACAGGGTCGTCTGGATTTTTCGGCCGTTACCGTTGTTCTTCGGCTCAACGACAACCTTGCCGCGCAGGACAAAGGCCATCAGGGTTAGGGGGACGACCAGGCAGGCGATTGACGGCAGGAACACTCCCTGCATGATATTCAGGGTGGTAATCTGACCGCCGATCCACAGCATGGTCGTCGTCACATCGCCGATCGGCGTCCAGGCCCCACCGGCATTCGCGGCAATAACGATTATGCCGGCAAAAAACAAACGATCATCATGCCGATCAATCAGTTTCTTCATGAGCGAAATCATGACGATGGTGGTGGTCAGATTATCCAGAATCGAACTGAGGAAAAAACTGACAAAGCCGACCAGCCAGAGCAGCGTCGTAAGTTTTTTTGTTTTGATGCGGGAGGTGATGACATAAAAGCCGTTGTGGGCGTCGACAACTTCAACGATAGTCATCGCACCCATGAGAAAAAAAACAATCTGGGCCGTGGATGCCACCGATTCATTGAGATTTTCCGAGACGAGATGATGATCCCCGCCCATTAAGGCGTAAACGGTCCACAGCAATCCGGCAGCAATAAGCGCCGAGGCTGATTTATTGACCCTGAGCGGATGTTCAAGGGCAATTGACGCATAGGCAACGACAAAAATAATGACCAGGGTAGTAAGCATGTCTGCTCCTTTCAAATCATAGAGTTGAATTTTTTGAATGATCCTCCAAAAAATTCCCAATTTCTTCGCTGTTGACAGTATCTTCTTTCGAAAATTAGTTTGTGTATCAGCTACGCTGTCAATAGCGGCGAACCAACCGACATACCCCGTTGAGCAAATCTTATGCCACTTTATATCACCCTGATATCAAATGACATTGAGGATATCACCACACTTTGAGGATTGAAAATTGAAAGGTCGGACAAGAGGGTATATTGAAAAATGCAAGGTTCAGGCACGTTGAGGCCACGTCCGTTACCGCACGCTTTTCCCTTAGTGCTAAGAAATCAGCAACTGACACGAATATTTATATTGTCGTGTCAGTTATTGCGCATTATAAAGAAAGGGTACAGTTTCATTCAAAGAAATATTGAGGTGCACTGATGACCAAAAGAGCCAACGACGAAATGGATCCCACCCATGGACCAGACTCCCCTCAACTGCAGGAAGCCGACAAAGCATCCGCTGACGGAGGACGCCTTCGGTTCGACCGGGTGGAGCTGGCTGGGGCCTTTGGTGATTTAGGCACATTGCTGCCTATTGTTGTTGCCATGATATTCATCAACAAATTAAGTCCTTCCTCGGTTTTCTTAGCATTTGGACTCTTTTACCTGGCAGCCGGCTATTACTATCGCCTGCCGATACCGGTACAACCCCTGAAAGCGGTCGGAGCCATAGCTATCGCGTATCCAGTGGTTATCACCGAATCGGTAATTGGTGCTTCGGGCATCATTTTTGGCATCTTCCTTCTGCTCCTGTCACTGTCCGGGATGATTGACCAGATCGCCAAGTTTTTTTCCCAGGCCGTTGTCCGGGGTATACAACTGACGCTGGGACTCATATTCCTGAAGAAAGGCATCGAACTCATTATCGATAAAAACATTTTTATGTCCGGGACACCGGGCAGATTGGCCGAATATCCCGTTAACCTGGTCATTGGCATTCTGGTCTTTGCCCTCGTCCTGCTGCTGCTTGACAACAAACGCTTTCCTGCGGCCTTGGCGGCACTCGTGATCGGCATTGTATCTGGAATCGCCTTAGGCGGTTTAACCGGACACTCCCTTTCTCTTGGCCCCACAGAGATGCATCTGGTCATCCCCGGTATGAAAGATTATTGGACCGCCCTGATAATGCTAATCCTGCCGCAGATTCCGCTCACCATTGGCAATGCCTGCGTTGGCACGGCAGACACCTGCAGCAACCTTTTTAGCGGCAACCCACAACTTGCAAAAACCAAGGCCGGAAAGTTTGCCTTTTCAATGGGCGTCATCAATCTTCCGGCTGGTTTTCTGGGGGCGGTGCCCATGTGTCATGGCACAGGCGGGCTGGCGGCACATTTCAGGTTTGGCGCGAGGACCGGCGGTGCACCAATTATGATTGGCATTTTTTTTGTTGTCATCGCCCTGCTGCTCGGCGAACTTGGCTTTACCCTGCTGGCCATCATCCCCAAGTCCATCCTTGGCGTGCTTCTGGTCTTTGCCGGCCTCGAGCTTTGTCCGCTTTTAAGAAGTCTTAAGACCAATGAGGAGTATTTCATCGCCCTGCTCATTGCCGGCATCGCCCTGGCCGTACCCAATATGGCATGGGCCTTTGCAATTGGCATCGGGACTGATCTCTTTATCAGAAAAATGAAGATCAAGATTTAACCCGGGCAAAACCGTGTCCTTTCCCCCAGAGACTTTGCATGGTTCAGGCACGTTTCAGGGGGGGCAGCAGATTGCAAAACAAAAACGAGCAACAAGCGCGGCTATCGCTCGATTGCCTCCTGACTCTCCCCCTTCTGTCACTCGTCTATTTCTTGATTACCCGTACCAAACCTGAGATTGTCCCCAGCTTTGCTCGCCACAGCCCGATGGGAAGCGGAACCATCTTTTGCTGAGGCTGATTGCCAACGTCACGAGAATGCGAATTTTTGATATCCTGATGATTGCCGAATCGATAAAGAAATCCTGCCACCAATGCGGTGAAGGGGGCCACGGTAACCAGTCCGAAACTCCCCACCAGGATGTTCAGTACTTCTGCGGCCACGAAGGGAGCATTCAGGATATTTACAGCAGGGAGACCTTTGGCAATAAAGAGCAGAAACATGGCAATATGACTACTCGAATAGGCTAAAAGCAAGGTTGTCGTCATGGTGCCGGTGACCGCGCGACCGACTCGCAGGCCGGAGCAGATATGTTCAAGCAGACCAATATCCGGATGTTTGCGCTGCAATTCGTCCATGCTGGCAGCAATATCCATGGCCAGATCCATAACGGCACCGGAAGAGCCGATGAACACGCTGGCAATAAAGATGTTCGTCAGGTTCAAATCATAGTGGCCTGAATAGAGCAGGGTCTCAGCAAAGGGTCGTATTGCTCCGTGCAGTCGGAAAAGCCCGGTGAACCAGACGGCCAGAGCGCAGGTAAGTAAAATCCCCATCATGGATCCCGCAAAAGTTGCCAATCCACGATGATTTACCCCGCCCACGGTAAAAGTGATCACCGCAGTAAGCAGGGCGACCACGGTGAGACCGGTAAGAAGCGGCGGATAGCCTAGCAGCAACAGAGGGAAATACAATTTCCACAGGACCATGGCCACGAAAATAAATGAGAACATGGCTTTTACCCCGGTAACTCCGGCGACCAGCAGAAGCAAACCGCCGAAAAGCGCGATAAGCACGATCTGCAAACGCAGCCGATAATGCCCTCTCGCCAGACCGTTTTGCGGCTTTCCATCCTTATCGACCCCATACTCCACCAGCAGCTCTTCACCGGTTTGATAGAATTCGTCAAACTCCATTTTCCCGGTGAGCATGTTGGTAACGGACATTTTCTGATCTTTGTGAGGCCCGCTCAGCAACTGTACCGTCAATACCTGTTCTTCCGTCTTGACAATCAGATTAACCCGCACCTGGCTGTTGTCCACTGCGACGATCAGGCCTCGGCAGTGCACCCCGCTGGGAGCCTGTGGAATATGCGCCAGATCCAAAAAAGACAGGCCAACAGAGATGAGTGCAATAATCAGCAGAAAAAGCCATTCACGTTTCGGTAGAGACATCTCGACACCCCTGTTTACTGAAAAAAGCGGCGTCTCTGGCCAGAGACGCCGCTCGAATTGACTGCACCTTCCTGCCTGTTACCTGATAACCGGAAGGGCCTGATGGATGTTCATGGCTTTGGCCATCTTTTTTGCGATATCGGTATTGTCGAAAAACCCGCCGAACAGTTCCGCATCCTGACCGATGGAATAAACCGGCACCGGCACACCGGTGTGCGAATAGGAGGTCCAGCCGATACTGGCGTTCTCATTCAGGATGTGCGTGAGCGTCACCGTGATGGGGGTATAGGAGCCGTACAAAAAAGTGTTTTCCGATTCGCTGTTGTCGTTCCCTCCGCACAGAGATTTGGCATAGGCGTCGTTCAATTTTTCCTTTTGATAATCGTTGAGGGAATTGAAGTCGAGACCAAACATACTCTTAACCAGAGCCTGAAAATCCACATCCGATTCAAAGGTGTTCTTGCATGCCAAGGTAGGTAGAACTTTCTGGTCGAAATAGGTGAAACTGTTCTGCTGGCCAAGGAGTTTGTCGTAATGGGCACTGTACTGGGTAGTCGCATGGCCGATAGTCATACCTCCGGTTTCATGGTCACCGGTAACGACAATCAGCGTTTCATGGGGGTGTTTCTGATAGAACGCGAGAGCAACGCCAACCGCATCGTCAAAATCCAGCATGTCGCCGATGGCCGCCATGGCATCGTTGGCGTGGCAGGCCCAGTCGATTTTGCCACCTTCAACCATCAGGAAAAAGCCGTCATCCTTATCATGCTTTTGCCTATTTTTGCCGTGCTTCCAGCCTTTTCCCTGTTTGTCGTCCTTGAGTACTGAAATAGCAACTTCCGTCATCTCCGCCAGCGAAAGGTTGGTATCCGGTCTGTCGATCGCATACGGCATTGCGGCGGAATCCTGCAACCAGGGATTGATACAGCTGTGGCCAGGGAAGCTGAGCCACCGTTAAGGGTGGTCAGGTACGCTTCAGTGGCCTGGATCTGCGCGTTTGCCATGCCATCGCCCAGGAAAAAAAACACGTATTTGGGTTCAGAGGCGAGTGTTGCTGTGGCAGACAGCAACATTGCACCAGCTGCTATCAACATCAATCTGTTTCTCAACATTTTCATTATTGTTTCCCTCCATGTAATATTTTAAACATTTGATTCCATCGACTCTCTTAATTCTCTAACTGATCTCAGTTAATTGTAAGCGTGCAAAGCTCCCGCAAACTTGTGCCTGGAAATTGATTTCACCTCCTCTATGTTGATATTTTTTGTTAGAAAAACCATTGCCCAAATCTTAAATATTTCTTGAATTGAAGGAATTGTGCTTCCTCATATTGCGCTGGACGCATGAGTTTCATCCTATGTCATGCTCGACAGTAATAAACGACTGATATATTGGTTTCAGTTTAGTAAAAGGATAAAAAACGGTTAGGCATTCGTTTGCAGTTCGTGCCTCTGTCGGTTCATCCGGAAAGCTGTGCCTGAAAATTGGCTTGTTTCCTTCCGAAAAGATGTTATCTTTGCTTACCAACGAATCCGCATATGCACATGTGTTGGCGTACGTTTGACCATCGTGTACCCTGCAATGAACAACAGCTGCCTAGAGACAACACATTGAAAAACCTGCAGAATAACAGCCCCGACACGAACGGCCTGGACTACCCGGTGCAGATATTCAAAGCCCTCGGAGATGAAAACCGACTACGGATTCTGAGCCTGCTGCGCCACGGAGAGCTTTGCGTCTGTGATATCATGGACGTTCTGAAACTGCCGCAATCAACCGCATCCAGACATTTAGCCTATCTGCGTAATGCAGGATGGGTCAACTCACGACGTGGTGGGAAATGGATGTATTACAGATTGCGCATCGAACCACAAAACGAGGCGATTCGTTCCTGCGTCGTCAGTTACCTGTCCTCCCTGCCGCCATTACAGGCAGATCACCTGGCACTGGAAACGCACCTTGATAAAAAAAACAAAGAAGCATGTAAGTAACCGTAATTTAACAATCATCTTTACGATCACATTATCCCTATGCAAACTGCACCAAAAAAACTCTCGTTCCTTGATCGTTTTCTGACCCTGTGGATCTTTCTGGCGATGTTTGTCGGCGTGATAGTCGGATACAGCTATCCACCAGTACAGAGTATTATCAACTCGTTCCAGGTTGGCACGACCAATATCCCGATTGCCATTGGCTTGATCATGATGATGTACCCACCACTCGCCAAGGTCAAATATGAAGAACTCGGGCAGGTTTTCACCAATGTCAAAGTTCTTGCATTGTCGTTGGTGCAGAACTGGCTAATAGGTCCGATCCTGATGTTTCTTCTGGCAATCACCTTTTTATCCGGCCATCATGAGTACATGGTCGGTCTCATTCTGATCGGCCTCGCCCGGTGCATCGCCATGGTCATAGTCTGGAATGAACTCGCTGACGGGGACTCTGAATACTGTGCCGGACTGGTTGCTTTCAATTCGATTTTTCAGGTAATCTTTTTCTCCCTCTACGCCTGGATTTTTATCACCATAGTTCCCGGATGGTTTGGACTGACAGGAGCAGTGGTCGACGTCTCCATTGCGGATATCGCCAAATCGGTCTTTATTTATCTCGGCATCCCGTTTTTTGGGGGCATGATTACCCGGTTCATAGGCATAAGGAGTAAGGGCAAAGACTGGTACGAGAATGTTTTTATCCCGAAGATCAGTCCGCTGACCCTCATCTTCCTGCTCTTCACCATCCTGGTAATGTTTTCTTTAAAAGGCGAATTCATAGTCCAGCTCCCCTTCGACGTGCTGCGGATTGCCCTCCCCTTGACTATTTATTTTCTGGTGATGTTTTTGGTGTCCTTCTTTCTCTCAATGCGGGTTGGAGCTACCTACGAACAGACCGTAACACTGAGTTTTACGGCTGCTTCCAATAATTTTGAACTGGCTATCGCCGTCGCAATTGCGGTTTTTGGCATCAACTCCGGAGAAGCATTTGCCGCGGTGATCGGACCTCTGGTTGAGGTGCCGGTTCTCATCGCGCTTGTCAATGTCGCACTTCGTTTTAAGAAGAGGTACTTCCCTTATGAAAAGAAAACCCTCACCAGGGTTTGTCATGTACACACCGGGGAGCAATCTGAAAGCCAGTGACCCAAGAGAAACAAAAAAATGCTGTTGTCTGGCCCCCATGAAGAAAGGTGGATGCTGTTGTCGTCAGCAACTCTGCGTTTTACTAAAGAGATAAGGAGGCTGAACATCATGGGTTCGACAAACGCAAATACAATTAAAATTCTGTTTTTATGTACCGGGAATTCCTGCCGCAGCCAGATGGCGGAAGGATGGGCCAGGAAGCTGAAAAAAAAGGAAATTGACGCCTATTCCGCCGGGATAGAAAAGCATGGCTTAAACCCTCTGGCGGTCAAGGCAATGGCAGAGGCCGGGGTGGATATTTCGTCACAGAAATCGAAGACCGTTGACGAGTTGCCGGTTCGTGAATTTGACTGGATTATTACACTTTGCGGTCATGCGAACGAAAACTGCCCCTATTTTCCGGGGAAGATTGTCCACCATGGGTTTGACGATCCGCCGCAATGTGCCTCGGAGGCGAAAAATGAAGAAGAAAAGCTCATCTCCTACCGGAGAGTTCGAGATGAAATCCGTGATTTTGTTGCCGCACTGCCCGATTCACTTTGAGGCATTTTGCACCGGTTTTCCGACATGAGACCGGTGGCAGATGCAGTGACAGGCAGGGTCGACGTGGCACCCTTGTTGTTATAGCGTTGGTATGCAGTGAAAGCAGGTGAACCTACTGCAGCAACTCCGCCCAATTTAAGCGTTTTACTGCCCGGCTTTCGTCCTTTCTTGCTGGTCAGCATGCTGCTGGCAAGCCCACCGGCCATACCTCCTGCAAATCCACCAGCCGACCATTATATTTTTTTCTAGTAAGTTAAGGGAAGTGGTGGTTAAAATGCGGAATTTATAGTACAGAAAGAGGTGCTTGACACGCTTGCTTATTTGTTCTCCAGCAGTTTTCACAGACGCTCCAGCATTCTGCTCTTAATTTCAAAAAAAGAACTGTCTCAATGGATCTCAGGGCGGGATTCGTGGTGGCTGGAGATTTACTTGTCAGTATCTGGAGATACCCATTCTCCTCTATCTGTACTGGTACCTGAATTCAATTCTGCGTCCCGGTCGATGGACAGCACTGCTGGCCGCCATACCAATCCTGTTGGCCTACATCGGACAGGACGTATTTTACCTGCTGCTGGGCAAGATTTTCCGGGTTGCCGAACTGGCCGAGGTCGGAGAATTGATCCATGTTATGACTCTCAAATACCAGATAATGCTGGTTGGCATTGGCGCGGTGTCTTTTCTGGCTTTTATCAGGTGTCTTGACAAGCGCCGAATTCCTCTCGCCATTCTTGGAATAGTGCCTGTTGCTGTCGTATTGGCGTGGGTTGAATTTTGGCCTCAGCAATTTTCCCGTACTTTTGAACTGGCGAGTAAAGAGTTAATCAACTGGTCAGATGTCCGTCCTGTGGAGACGAACGGCCGCTTCTCCATGCTGCTCTATCGAGAGGCACAACGGCTTATTTCCCTGGAGAAAACCTCCTCGTACCATGACCGTGTCACCTACGATGAGGATGCCCATAAACAATCGGTCTGGCTCATGGAGCATGGCCGGAAAAAAAATGTCCATGTCATAGTCATGGAAAGCCTGGTGGACCCATCGTTGTTTACGAAAGCCAGATTTTCGACCAATCCTCTTCACCCCAAATACAGCGCGCTGATCGGTAATGCCGGAGGGTTCTCTGTCTCACCGATCTTTGGCGGCAAGACCTCCCAGGCCGAATTCGAAGTTCTCTGCGGCGTTCCAGCCTTCCAGGAACTTTCTGGTGTTGAATTTAACTCATTTAGCGGCAGCGCTGCCCACTGTCTTCCGGATATTTTGAGTCATGCTGGGTACCGAACAACTGCCTCCAACGCCTATGAACCTTCATTTTTTAATGCTGTAAACGCCTATAAGGGAATGGGCTTTGCTGAAGAATATTTTCCCATCGAATTTTCCCCAAACAGACAGACCTACCTTTCAACGGGTGACACCACCGGAGAAATTTATATGTTCGACAGCGTACTTTTCTCCCAAAACCTGAATTTTATCAGAGATCATCTGCGCCACAACCCTGAACGACCGTTGCTCAACTATCTACTGACCATGTACGGGCACTCTCCGCATGTGCTCAACAAGAAGAAACGACCACAGATCATTAAGCTTATTGACAACTTGAATGACCGGCAACTGGAACGTGTGGCAAATCAGTTTTTTTATAGATCAGAAGCAATTGCCAACTACTTGAATGAGTTACTGGCGATTGACCGTGATAGCCTGATCATAATTGTTTCCGACCATCTGCCGCCATTGGAGGGCATAACTACCTATCATAAACTTGGCTACCTCGACAACAAGCGGAACAGCATCTACCTCAACAGGCTCATTATAATAGAAAATGGTGTGGTTACCACTCTGCCGACTATTCACCATTACGAAATCCCTCAAGTGATTCTTAACTATCTCAGTTCAGGGATGTACTGCCATGCAAATGCCTGCAACTTTGACGAGGGGAGTGTTTTGACTGACAACAATAAGACGCGTCACGAAAAGTATCTGCGCCTAATGGCTCATGCCATCGAATGAGCCTGACAGGCTGCTGACAGGGTACCACGGACATTCGCGCGTAAATATACGCTCAGTGGAGTTGGCTTCCAATTCAGAGATGAAAAATATGGTCCAGCTTTAGTCGGGAGCAATTCCCAATAGATTGATCTTGCCTGACGCCGGCGCTATTGTATGGCTGCATTTTCATCCTCAAGCCAGCCATGAACAGGCTGGTCATAGACCGGCACTGGCCCTCAGTCCATCGATGCACAACTAAAAGACCAACCTGATGCCTTGTTGTCCTATGACGACCCAGATCAAGGGGCCCCCGTTCGAGGTGTTGACGATGAGTTGATATCGATTCCGGGGAATTGTCCAGTCATCGATATCCTGGCAGATGACATTTATCTTCGGATCAGAGCCACTGGTAAAAAAAATCTAATCAAGTTAGGCTGACAAAAAACAATACACTCCCTATGTTGAGGGTGTTGATCACCATAGAACAAGCCCTTCAATCCAGCCCCACCAAACTATACCAGGAAGATATATTCATGCGCAGGAAAACAAAAATTGTTGCCACTATCTCAAACCAGAACTGTTCGGTACCATTCATTGAACGCCTGTATGCGGCGGGCATGAATGTCGTTCGACTCAATACCGCCCACATGAGTCATGAGGATGCCCTGGAGGTAATCAGGTGCACCCGGGCAGTATCAGATAAAATAGGGATTCTTCTCGACACCAAAGGGCCGGAGATCAGGACATGTTTAACAGACACCGCTCTGCGTGTGCAATTCGGCGATATCATCCGGATCAAGGGCGCACCCGATGAAAAATCCCATGACGATGTCATCTGTGTATCCCATGCCGATTTTGTCAAAGACGTTCCGGTCGGCAGCTCCATTCTCATTGACGATGGATATGTGGCCCTTGCTGTCATTGACAAAGATGATGAGTATCTGAAATGTCATGTGGAAAATGATGGAATCATCAATCAACGAAAAAGCATTAATATTCCAGCCGTTCACGTCAAACTTCCGGCATTGAGTGAAAAGGACAAAGGTTTCATTCGCTTTGCCGCCGAGCAGGACCTGGATTTCATCGCCCACTCTTTTGTCAGAAACAAGGAGGATGTCCTGGCTGTGCAGGCCATTCTTGATGAGAAAAAGTCGAGCATCAAAATAATAGCCAAGATCGAAAACGCTGAAGGGGTGGAAAATCTAACAGAAATCCTCGACCATGCCTATGGAATCATGATTGCCAGGGGCGATCTGGCTGTGGAAATCCCCACGGAACGCATTCCTCTCATCCAAAAAAAAATAATCAAAGTGTGTATTGAAAATCGAAAGCCCGTCATCGTCGCAACCCAGATGCTCCATTCGATGATTGAATCACCCAGACCGACGCGGGCAGAAGTGTCAGATGTAGCCAATGCCTGCCTCGATCACACCGACGCACTGATGCTGTCCGGCGAAACAGCCAATGGAAAATATCCGGAACTGGCAGTCCGCATCATGGCTAAAATTGCCATGGAAGTTGAAGGCAAGACACGTGACAATATTGACATCCCTTACAGCAGCAGTAATAAACTCGCGGCATACCTCGCCAAAGCAGCGGTTAAAGCAGCGCTTCGCCTGCAGACCAAAGCTATTGTCGCAGATTCCCTCACGGGCAAATCAATCCTGGCCCTTGCTGCGTATCGCGGGTCAAATGTTATTTACGCCCAGGTATATAACCGACGCGTAGTGCGTCAGCTCTCTCTTTCGTATGGTGTGTATGCGGATTACATCCCTATGGATCTGACCGTAAACCAGCCCCTGCAGCAGTCCATCTGCCGGCTCCTTGCGGAAAATCAGTTCAAGGATAATGACCTTATTGTCATTCTTGCCGGTAGTTTCGGACCCAAGCAGGGTGCTTCTTACATTGAAATCAGTTCAGCAGGAAATTTCAGGCAGAAATGCGGTCGATTTCAGAAATGATATTTCTTCGCTGAGATCTTCAACTCATTGCCTTGTATGCCATATAAATCCATCCATTAAAAAAATACAGGAATGCAGATCACACCGGAAAAAAACTGGCATCAGCTGTCAGGTGACCAGATTATCGCTCTGCTGGAGAGTGATCCTGACCATGGTCTTGATGGAGAAGAGGTACGACGGCGCCTCGAGCATTTCGGACCCAATTCCCTGTCCATGAAGCAGACGACAAGCGACTGGATACGCTTTCTGCTTCAATTTCATCAGCCGCTGATCTATATCCTGATCGCCTCAGGCATCATTACTGCAGGCTTGCAGGAGTGGGTCGATTCCGGGGTAATTTTCGGCGTGGTGCTGATCAACGCCACCATCGGTTTTATCCAGGAATCAAAAGCGGAAAATGCCCTCGCCGCCTTGGCAGATACCATGGTTGCTGAAGCGACTGTGCGCCGGCAAGGCGAAAACCAGCGCATCGTGTCAGCGGAGGTGGTGCCGGGCGATATTGTCCTGCTGCGCGCAGGGGACAAAGTTCCCGCCGATTTACGACTGCTTGCGCTACGCGAACTGCAGGTTGATGAATCAGCCCTGACCGGGGAATCAATGCCCGTTGAGAAGACGATGGAGCCGCTTGGCCATGCAACGCTTCTCGCCGATCGGACCAACATGGCCTATGGGTCCACCATAGTCACCCACGGTACGGGAACCGGCATTGTTATAGCAACGGGCGATAAAACCGAAGTGGGCCATATCTCCCGACTTATTTCATCAGCACACGACCTGGCGACGCCGCTCACCCGAAAGATTGCCCATTTCAGTCAGCTGCTGCTCTATGCCATTCTCGTGCTGGCCGCAATAACTACGGCAATCGGTCTCTGGCGTGGCCAGGCCCTATTTGACATGTTTATGGCCGCCGTTGCCCTGGCCGTCGGGGCAATCCCGGAAGGACTGCCGGCGGCGGTAACAGTTACCCTGGCCATTGGCGTCTCCAGGATGGCTCGCCGCCGGGCGATTATCCGCAAACTGCCGGCTGTTGAAACCCTGGGCAGCACCACGGTGATTTGCTCGGACAAGACCGGGACGCTGACAGAAAACCAGATGACCGTGCAGCAGATACTGGCAGGAGGCCATTCTTACCTGGTCAGCGGAGCCGGATATGGTCCCGATGGTCGCATTGACCAACACGGCACAGCGGAAAACGCAACCACCTCCGTCGCCCTTAAGGAATGCTTGAAGGCAGGCATTCTCTGCAACGACAGCGTCTTGCAGGACAAAGACGGCTGCTGGCTTGTCCAGGGCGACCCAACCGAGGGAGCATTGCTTGCGGCAGCTGCCAAAGGCGGCTTCAAGGAAAAAGAAAAACAAACACTCCCGCCCCGTCTTGATTCGATTCCGTTTGAATCCAGACACCAGTTTATGGCCACCCTCCATGATACCGGGATCGGCAAGGGCAATGTTGTCTACATAAAAGGCGCGGTCGAGCAGATACTCACCAAGTGTTCGCTGGCAATCACCGCAGACGGCAGTTCTGTCCCGTTGCAAAGAGACACCATTCATGAGGTCGTCTCCGACATGACGGCAAAAGGACTGCGCGTGCTGGCCTTTGCCCGCAAGGAACTGGCAAGCGATGCCGGCGAAATCACCCTGGACGATCTCAAGGACGGCCTCATCTTTCTCGGGTTGCAGGGAATGATTGACCCGCCGAGAGCGGAGGCCGTCGCCGCTGTTAAAATCTGCCGGGATGCCGGGATCAAGGTAAAAATGATCACGGGGGATCACCCGCGTACGGCGGTTGCCATTGCCAGGAAGATTGGTCTTTTTTCAGGCGATATGGACGCAGCCGGATCGAAAACCGTGCTCACCGGTCAGGATCTGGAAAAACTATCGGACGAAGAACTGATGCACGCCGTCGAAGAGACAAGCGTATTTGCCAGAGCCACCCCCGAGCAGAAAATTCGCCTGGTACGCGCGCTGCAGGCAAACGGCCATGTCGTTGCCATGACCGGCGATGGCGTAAATGATGCGCCGGCCCTGAAACAGGCGGATATCGGCGTAGCCATGGGCATAACCGGCACCGACGTGGCCAAAGAGGCCGCCGACATGGTGCTGACCGACGACAACTTCAGCTCCATCGAGGCAGCGGTTGAGGAAGGGCGCGGAGTGTTTGACAACCTGACCAAGTTCATCGTCTGGACCCTGCCTACCAATCTGGGCGAAGGACTGGTTATTCTGACGGCCATCTTATTTGATATAACCTTACCTATCCTGCCGGTGCAGATCCTCTGGATTAACATGACTACCGCGGGATTTCTTGGCCTGATGCTGGCCTTTGAGCCAAAGGAAACCGACATCATGCACCGCTCGCCGCGCAACCCTGACACCCCGATTCTTACCGGCGAATTGAGCGGCAGGATTCTGCTGGTGGGGACCCTGCTGTTAATCGGTGCCTTCGGCCTTTTCGAATGGGAACGGGCAACAGGCGCTTCCCTGGAAAAAGCGCGGACGGTTGCGGTCAATACCTTTGTCGTCATGGAACTGTTCTATCTCTTCAACTGCCGTTCCATGCACAAGTCGATCTTTCAGCTGGGCATCTTGACCAACGTATGGGTTTTGGGCGGAGTCGCCCTCATGCTGCTGATACAACTTGGCTACACCTATCTCCCCTTTATGCACCGTTTGTTTCAGAGTACCGCTATCGGATTCGCTTCATGGACACGTATTCTGCTTGCCGGGCTTGTCGCTTACGCAATAATTGAATTAGTCAAGAAACTGCATCGCTGACTCTTTGAAGACTTGGCGATTCACACCAGGAATCTTGCTTTTTTCACGTAACGTGACCTGATAAAGAATACTTACCGCTGTTATGCCACTGGTTAAAGCCTCAACAACCTATATTGTCAGCAACCAGACAATTCTTTTTCGTAGCTGCACGTATCCCCTGTGATTCTCGGGTGCTGAGTCGTCGAGGGAAAAGGCTTCGCCCGTAGATTGTCTGCATTGACTAAAGCGTGTTGGGTAGTATTCACTCATAACGTAACTGTCAGGATTGAAAAATTTCATCAAGGGACTTCCCACTTTTGGATTGCTATTTGTCGATGAACATTTATTGGGAAAGTTTTTAAGGCCTCGTGATTAGCCTTTGGCTGCTGCACAGGTAAAAGCGGAGGACACAACTATTCAGCTTTTACCTGCACTGTTTCGTCAGATTTATTTCGGTGGAACAGGCCATTGAATGTACGGCGTTTTAGGCACCTCTCCAGGCGATACATAAGCAGGGACGGCGCTTTCTACCAGAGCAAGACTTTTGATGTATTTATAAATTGCCAGTAAGTCACCATCGGTCATCGCATTTAACGCCCACCAGGGCATAGGTGGTCTGGTTTTGAGTGTCCTGGCAAGCTCGACCCAATCCCCTTCGGAGATTTCGCTGACATATGTACGCAGATTATTTGGGTAGGTAGTTCCCCAGGGACCCCGAAAACCAAGTTCATCTCCCAGCAGCCATTTTGCCTCTGGCACCAACCCACCACTCTGCGCATACCCAGAGGTGTGACAATCATTACATCCAGTTATTTCTATGAGATATTTACCTTTCAACGCATCCGTATCCATTGCGTTATCAGCACTTGCTGCTTTCGGTAGGAAGAGAGCTGTTGTGCAGAGTGCAGCGGTTAACAGGAAAGCTTTCGTGAACATACAGTAACCTCCTTTGTTGATTTTTCATGAACTGAATGAATGTCACCAATCAGGCCCCCCGCTCGGGAAGGAACCCGGCAGAATAGACCTCCGTTGAGTGTGGTTTACTCTTATAGCTCAGGTTTCTGTCTGATTGGTTGACTGTTGCAGTGCCTCAAGAATTTTCTTCCTCTGTTCGATGACCTGCTGTTGCACCTTCTTGTGTTCTTCGTCCTTGATTTCCTTTAAGTTATCTTCCAGGCTGCCAATTTCCAGAATCAGTTTGTTCTTTTGATGTTCTAACTCTTCTGCCTGTTCAGCTTTGTCAAAGACGATTTCTTCTGCAAAGGTCTGTTGATCAACAGGTGCTGACGTGACTTGCATTGCGGGTATAACATTTGTTCCTTCACGAAGTTGACGCTGGTTCATGTAGGAAGGTGACATAATTTCAATACCCTGACCGTGCAGGGTATCTAAAACGCAAGCATAAAGACTCGACTGCACCGAAATCAGTCGTTTGTAATCCTTGAGAAAACCGGACACACGATACGTAACCGCAAAGTTACCCAATTCCAAAATATGGACAAATGGTTCATCCAGGCCACAGGTTCGAGCTGCCTCCATGAGCAAGCGTTCAACCCGGGTATGATCGATCTCGTACCCCAGAGAAAGCGATGCGGAGATAATGGTTCCAGAGCTGCGAATCGTTGCCACGGGATTGCTGATACAGTACGTGTTGGGCAGGGCTATAAGCTCCCGTGTTTCCGTTTGAATCTCCGTGTCAAACAACCCCCGCGCCGATATCCGGCCGCAATGATCGCCAATGCGAATAAAATCGCCAACCCGGAAAGGCTTGGTAATTCGAAGCAGTACGCCGGCCATGAGATTGGAGATGATCGTTGTCGAGGAAAAAGCGAGGACTCCCGAGATCACAATGCCAATAAGCCCAATCAATTGATTGCGCGAACTCTCACTGACGGGCATAGAAAGAACGACAGCAAGCAGGCCAAGCACAGTGAGCCCGAACATTATAAGCTGGCGCGGAAACATACGTTCATTGCCGATATCCTGATGTCGCTTTATGATGAACCAATGCGCTGCCGAGAGCGTGCCGCCAACCGCTATGATTGTCCCTAGAAAAGGCACAAATGTGAGTGCTGATTCGAGCATATCTGCCGACTCCTGGAGAATTCGTTGCTATCGGCACCGGTGTCAATATTGGGGCCAGCCGCTAAATTGATGGGTCAGAGTTGAATTTTAATTCTGTGTCACCTGAAGATGCTCTTTGGTCATCACCCAGGGCGGCTACCTTCGCCTCCAGCCGCTCCAGACGGGAATCCCGCTCGCATCGCGAAGTGTCAGAACCTTGTCTGCCATCGTCACTTCTGCAGCGATTATGGCGGGTTTGCCCGCAAAATCGATGCGTGAGCCTTTGACTTCGATCTTGTCATTGGGCGCAATATGGACTTCCTGGTTTTCAATATACCAAGCAGGACCGAGATGCACGGAAATCGTCTCCTTATCTGTCTTAACGACCACATGCACGCCACCATTCATGCCTTGCATCGGGGTGATCTGGTTGACTGATACGACTGCTCCGCTGATCGTTTCGACGGTTTGCGGGTTGTACAGCCTGCCGTAGCTTGTTCCGGGGCCCCAGCCGCCCCCGCCTTTCCCCATCATTTTTTTCTGCGCCAATGCCCCGTCACCGGGAAAGAGACCAATTGTTGCCATTACTGCAAGTAATATCATCAAATTTTTCATTTGCTCCTCCTTTGGTACAGGTTAAAGAAAAACACGGATACTCACTTGCCCAACCGTCACATCTGTTCCTTTTACCATTTCCTTCTCCCTGCACCAGAGTTTCAAGCGGCCTGATGCGCGACTACGATGCCAGGCTTAAGCGGAGATCTGCAGTGCGATGGGCAAATGCAGGTCAGATGTGGTGCAATTGTCAGCCATTTGCCAGGGACCCTTCATGAAACACAACGGTACCCTTCGGAACCTTTTGTCTGAAAGGCAAAACCAGAAAAAATTGTTGCGGTATTCCCTCATACACCAGGTCCGGAAAATTCATAAAACCGAAACCTTTATAATAGTTCGGATCACCAACAAGAGCGCAACCTTGTCCACCCTATCGTTTAAGCCGGGACAAACCATCGCTGACCAGTGCTTTCCCAATGCCTTGCTTTTGATAAAGTTTCCCAGCAGTCCGATCCGCCCGCACAGTGACCAAATATCAGTTACTTACGACAGAAATAAGTATACCACGAGTCACGCAGAAGTAAATCTATTTGCCCCCCTTCTGGCAACGTCATCTGAATTGTCCCGACCGCCAGAAAAGAGCGGTATAACTATTGCGATGCAGTAAAATCTTACGTCCATTGGCGCACCAAATTATGTGGTTTGGGAAGGCGTTGGCGGATGACAACCCGGTCTGTCACTCTCTCCTGGCCTGCAATGAAATTTTGATAAGATAATAATTTTTCATCTCATTAGTTTTTGCATCGACCTTGCAACCTTTCAATGTCAACTTTCGCATATCATTTATGGAAAACTGATTCCCCCTAATGTTCAGCTACTGAACCAGGTGTGAGCTGTTCAGCAATACATTACCAGAGAAGATGAGTTTTATGCAATAAACGGAGGCGGGCCATATATTATGGCGATTAGTGTGAATGAGCTGATAGGATTGACGCTAAAGAGGCTCTCCCGCCAAACAGAGGAATATAATTGTAAGTTTCTTTTAATTATTCAGACTGACAATCAAATTTTGCTTCTCTGTTCGTCTATAATCTCAATGAGTGCTTTTATTTATGTCTATCCTTCAAATAATTATCGAGCGAAGGCCGAAAAACATAATAGCTGGTCGATGGATCTTTGCGCTGAAACCTTTTCCGGGGTAAAACGTTTATTTTATAGAGTCAGATTTCTGGTGGGATTGTCAGGTCAACACCACCTATTCTAGCAAGAGGAAGACCAGGATTATACAATCCAGTATGCAAACGGATATTTTCACCGTCAGTTTGGCAGCTCAGATGCGTCGACTCCCTACTACGCAGCGATTCGTGGCCGCACATCTCCCTGCAAAGGCTGTCCGGCACAAACAGTTTTTAAAGAACAGAACGAACAGGTATGGATTTGGCGGGACAAGCTGCGCGGACAGCTTTACGAAGTACATGATTATCCCTATCCGATTGAAAAAGACAAAATTCTGGTCCTTGGACTGGGGATAAATATTAGCGGACAAAGAAAATTGAGAAAAACACAGGAAACAATTGAGAGTCATCACGATGTCTTACACATTTGCTCTCACTGCAAAAATATCAATGAAGAAAAGAACAAAAGAGAATGGAAACCCGTTAAAACCTACCTCGAAACACACAACAACATGGAGTGCTCCCACGGTATTTGCCCTGAATGCCTGGTAAAATATTACCCTAATGCGGCAAAGAAAATTCTACGGTAGAGAGCTGCAAACAGCCTTGTCAGGCTTGCTTATCCACTTTTAAAATTGAATTTTCCCCGCCGAAATCATCTTTTTCCCGCGTAGGTTGTGTCGGGTCGGCGATTCTCCTGGAACCGTCAAGGATATAGGCAAAACGGTATTCTCCTGAAGAAAGCTGGACGTTCAGCTCCCAGTATCCGGTCGTGCCAATCTGGTGCATCGCCACTCGCTGCCATCCATTAAATGTTCCGGTCAGTTCAACTCGACTCGCAGCCGGTTCATAAATCACAAATCTGTTAACCGCTGCTAATTGACTGGTTGAAACGGGCCTTAGCGCAAATAAAACCAGGGTTGCAAAAGCGAATCCAGCGCCAGCATACACTAAAGGATGAAAAATTTTCCGGAGCCAGTATGTCAGGTCAAATCGTACACGCTTTTCTACCGGAATCATGAATTTTTCCGGTATGGTACGCACCTGTTTTTCCTGCACCAGAAGATCAAGGGTCTGTTGATAAAAATCCTGTTCCGAGTGAATTTTCTCGATAAACTGGGCCTTTTCCTCGAGATCGAGTTCGTTATCGATATACATACTGCCAAGATAGTCCATCATGTACCTCCATTGCTCAAAATTTCCTTGAGCCTGAGCCGGGCCCGGTGCACTTTCACTTTTACGTTTGTCTCACTAATGCCCAGAATACGGCCGATTTCGGCATAGGACAGGTCTGCTCCGGAGAGCAGAGAAATCAATTCGCGATCGATAACCGACAGTTGCTGTATTGCGGCCATCACCCTGTCATATGACTGCCGGTCATCGAGTTGTTGTTCGGGATTGTTATTCTGGTCGGCATAACCATCAGGATGAAATTGATCCACTTTCACCTTCCGGAAAGTATCCATGGCCGCATTTCTGGCGATGGTGTACAGCAGGGAGCGACTTCTTTCGCCAATGTCACTATAACGCTGCAGATAGCGGCTGAAGCTCTCCTGTACCAGATCGCAGGACAGATGGTAATCTCCAGTCATTCTGAGTAAATAAGCGAAAAGACCGTCTTTGCTTCTTGTATAGAAGACATCGTATTTTTCCATAGGAAGTTGTTGCAAAGAATACCCTGTCCCGGATATCTTTATCCCCCTCTACATATTTGCTTTTGCAGTTCTCGCCTGATCGTTTAACACATGGAAAAACTGGCAGGATACGCGCACCGGGTGGATGCGGTACTACCAAACCAAACGGTAATACATACGGCTAGGCAAAAGTGCACCGGTTGAATCT
>AMWB02012879.1_pt1 | contig 22066 bp, 19 predicted proteins | sample 200311 | NCBI WGS metagenome assembly AMWB02 (sample SAMN02737377, study PRJNA173069) | bioreactor metagenome | biome: anode biofilm in microbial fuel cells | place: USA: California | collected 2010-12-16 | reverse complement strand
GCGGGGATAGCCGAAGCAAGGTTGCCGATACTCTACTAATTCGTGATCATTTCACCTAAAAAATAACGGGACAAAATCATTGTCCCGTTTCTGGTGTTTACTAACAATCGCTATCAGGCGAGCCAACCCAGTTGTAGTTCTTCGAGTTTCTCCTGGCTGGGTTTTCCTTCCTGGCTCCAGTTCATCGACTCGTAGTGTTGATCGATGGCTTTTTCGAGCAATTCCTTATCCACGGCAATACCAGCAGAGGGACCAACTCCCATCAAAGGCTCAAAGAATTTCGCCGGTAGCTTGTCGTCTTTGCGTGAGAAACCTTCGCGTAGGTTAAAGACCCTCATCATATTCAAACGCCGTTCACCAGCCTGTAACAATTCCTCCAGCGTCACATCCCAGCCGGTAGCGGCTTTCACGAGTTCCACCGTTTCAACCGGTCCATATAACGTCCAAGCAGGTCCCCACACAAATTGACAAATTGTCAGGGTATCAAGCAGGCTGTAGAAGATGTGTGATAGCGTGCCGAATTTAACTTTTTCGGGTCCAAAATCACCGGCGGGTGGGGGATTGGTCAATCCCATCAGAGCCAGGCGCTCCAGGTACAATTCGGCCGTTCCTTCTTCGTACATCCAGTCGTGTTCGCTGGATTGGTGGTCAGCCCCAAATGCATTTACCGCATAAATGAGCGCGAGAGACTTTTTGACTTGCGGCATGTGAGCGGGGGCTTCCTGGTTCTTGACGGTGATCAGGCATTTCTCAGCCTCAGCTCCCCATTGTTTGGCTACCCGGGCGGATCCCAATGACAGTAACGCACCGAATGGAGTAGACTTATTGACGATCTGATCAAGCACTGTAAGCATTGCTTTCGTATTGCCGAATTTGAGATCGATACCACCTGTTTCTAGTTGAGTGATGATCCCTTTTTCGTAACATTCCATGGCGAAAGCGATCGTGGCGCCGCAGGTGATTGTATCAACCCCGTAATCATTACAAACCTGGTTTGCATAACTGATGGCTTCCAGGTCGTCAATGCCGCAATAACTGCCAAATGTACCAATGGTTTCATATTCAGGTCCACCGAAAGCAGGCTCTACCTTGTAACCATCTTTTTCTGCTTCCACCACGCGCTTGCAGCGTACCGCACAGGAATAACATGTATCGTTATTCTTCAGGATGGTCTCGGTCATTGTTTCGCCGCTGATTTTCGCTACCCCTTCGAACTGTCCTTCGGTGTAATTCCGGGTGGGTAGCGTTCCTGCGTCATTTTGGTAAGCAACCACGCTGGCTGTACCATGCACGGCGAGTCCGTCCACATCAGGATTGTTCTTAACGTCTTTCGCTCCCTGCCTGGCGAGCTCAAGAATCTTTTTTGAGTCGGCTGCAGTTACTTTAGCTGTTCCCCTGACTGCAACCGCTTTCAAATTCTTGCTGGCCATTACGGTTCCCATGCCGGTGCGGCCATTATTTCGGTTGACCATGTTGACAATACTGGAGAAAAGCACACCTTTCTCGGCGGCTGGACCAACTTGTGCGATTTGCACCTTTGGGTCACCAAGTTCGTCTTTCAACATCTTGTCGACCATTTTTGTTGATTTTCCCCACAGGTGAGAGGCGTCCCGGAGTTCAGCTTTGCCGTTGTGAAGCCACAAGTAAACTGGTTTATCTGCTTTTCCTGTGATGACAATGCCGTCGAATCCAGCGAATTTCACCTCCGCGGGGAAAAAACCACCTGCCTGCGAATCGCCAATGCCACCGCTCATGGGAGATTTCGCGTTTACGCAGATACGGCTCTGCCCAGAGACAGGCAGTCCGGTCACCACGGAACACATGAAGGTGAGTATGTTTTCCGGAGAAAGTGGATCGGTCTCAGGTTTCATCCCCTTCAGAATGTAGTAGAGCCCCATGGCACCTCCCCCCAGGTAAGTGCGGTAGAAATCTTCGGGGGGATTTTCGACGGTCAATTCACTTTTTGTGAGATCGACATGCAAGATATTACCAGTGAATCCAAATGGCATATTGTCCTCCAGAGTCTATGTTTGATTCATAAATCACTCTACCGGATGTCTAGTATAATTTTACAGAACAATGTAAAAAAAACAAACAAAAATGTTCCTCAGTTTTTTGGAATGATTGTATGATCGTACACATTTCCTTCATCGGGAAAGTTCAAGAATCCGCGGGTGAGGCAGGCACAATCCTTCTCATGCCGGACTTTTCAGATGTCGCGGACCTTCTACAGGAATTGACCCGGCAGAAACCGAGGTTGGGTGATATTACCCGATTTTTGTTTGTTTCTGTGAATGAAGTAATGGCTCCCCGCAATCGTCTCCTTCAGGATGGGGATCAAGTCGCTCTGTTCTTCAGGATGGGCGGGGGATAGGCAGTTTCGAACAGCGAATCAACAGGTTAGCACAGGCCAGCCGATAAGCCGCATTCTGTTGCCCGGGAGGGTATGCGCATGGCACGGCTCCCAGGCTGACGGTCATCTCTCTAGGCCGGATGTTACCATCCGGCTCGTGCAGCCCACCCGAGACTCATCAGAAAACGGGCCGTTTCCCGCCGCCGAAGCGGACATGGTCTCTGCTTGGCCTTGCTCCAGTCAGGGGTTGCCTGGCCGCCGCATTACTACGGCGCCGGTGGTCTCTTGCACCACCTTTTCACCCTTGCCCTTGCGGGCGGTATGTTTCTGTGGCCCTGTCCGGCAGGTTCTCCCGAAAGATCCCCGCCCCGGGTGTTACCCGGTGACCTGCCCTGTGGAGTGCGGACTTTCCTCGACGCTGATTGCTCAACGCCGCGACCATCTGGCCGGCCTGTGCGCTTCATCATACCCTGTACACAGCGCGTCGTCAATAACGGAAAAAAAGTCTTATAATTACCGGCATAGATTATCCAACTGTCGCGGTCATCAAGCTGCGAAAAAATCACGATCGAACGAGGTGAATATGAGAAAACCTTTTGTAGCAGGTAATTGGAAGATGAACAAGAACGTGGAACAGGCGAGTGCACTGGTTCAACAGTTATTACCCGGTTTACAGCAGGTGCCGGAAGTTGAACGGGTCCTCTGCCCGCCCTTCACCTCGTTGATGATTCTGTCTGCGCAACTCACTGGAACCGGAGTGGGTATCGGTGCTCAGAACATGCACTGGGCTGAATCCGGTGCTTATACCGGTGAGGTTTCTCCACAGATGGTGCGAGAATTTTGCGATTATACCATTATCGGACATTCCGAACGCAGAGCGTATTTTGGCGAGACAGATGAGACTGTAAACAAAAAGCTCAAAGCCGCCCTGGCGTTGGGACTTGTGCCGATCGTATGCATCGGTGAGACTCTGGAGGAATACGAATCCGGACAGACGAGCGCGGTCGTTACCCGCCAGGTGCTTGAGGGACTTAATGGCATCGAACCCACTGCCGCCTCACTGATCGTGGTCGCGTATGAACCGGTATGGGCGATTGGTACAGGTAAGGCTGCTACCGCTGAAGGCGCAAATGCAGTGTTGCGCGATCACATCAGGCCGGCACTGGCGAAACTGTTTGGTTCCGGCCTGGCGCAGAACCTGCGCATTCTTTACGGCGGTTCTGTTAATGGGAGCAATGCCGCGGAGTATTTCATGCAGCCCGAAATTGATGGCGCGCTGGTTGGAGGGGCAAGCCTCAAGGTGGAAGAATTTATTAAGATTGTGGAAGCTGCACGTCCCTAATTGATACTAAAGACCCGGGGTCCCCGGGTCTATTTGATTTACGCAGTGCCAAACTGCCGGTCACCGGCATCACCCAGGCCGGGCAGGATGTAACCTACCTCATTCAGTCTCTCATCCACGGCTGCCAGGTAAATGGGCACCTCCGGGTGGGCGGATTTCATCGCTGCAATCCCTTCGGGAGCGCCGATCACCCCAACAAACTTGATCTTTTTCACCCCCCAACGTTTGAGTACATCAACGGTTGCCGTGGCAGATCCACCGGTAGCCAGCATCGGGTCCAGGATCAGGCAAACTGACACTGTTGGTTCAGTCGGTAGTTTGTTGTAGTACTCTACCGGTTTTAGGGTGTTTTCGTCGCGGTAGAGTCCGATATGCCAGACTTCGGCACTTGGCATCAGTTCCCAGAATCCCTCCACCATTCCCAATCCTGACCTCAAAATGGGTACCAGGCCCACCTTTTCGCGTAGTACACGGCACCGGGTAACAGCGAGCGGTGTGGTCACATCCACTTCTTCAGTCAAGAGATCTGAGGTGGCTTCATAAGCCAGTAAACCGGCAATTTCGCGCACAAGTTCGCGAAACTTCTTGGGTTCAGTGTTCTTATCGCGCAGCTTGGCTAGTTTATGTGCCACCAATGGGTGAGGCGAAACAAAAACATTGGACATAACGGCTCCTTAGGATTTTTTTTATTATAGCGCTAATCGCCCGATGGGGTGTGAGATTTCCGGATTCGTCCGTTTAACACGTAGAACAATAATTCGCCCTGAAAGTGTATAATGGGTACTATGGCAAATGATGATCGCGTGATGAGCCCAAACCGTAAACCGGATGACCGGATGGACCTTTCGCTTCGCCCGGCTAGCCTTAATGAGTTGATCGGTCAGGATCAGGTTCGCAAGAACCTGGAAATCCTCATCGCAGCTGCCAAGGGACGCAAAGAATGCCTGGACCATGTACTTTTCTATGGTCCTCCGGGGTTGGGCAAGACTACCCTGGCGTACATCCTGGCGAACGAAATGGGGGTTAACATCAAGATCACCTCCGGGCCGGCCATTGAACGCACCGGAGACCTGGCTGCCATCCTTACCAACCTGCGCGAAGGAGATATCCTCTTCATCGATGAGATCCATCGATTGGGTCGCTCGATCGAGGAAGTGCTGTATCCCGCCATGGAAGATTTTTCCCTGGATATCATCATTGGCAAGGGACCATCAGCCCGTTCGCTGCGCTTAAAATTGCCGCGTTTTACCACGATCGGTGCCACAACCCGCCTGGCTTTGGTCACCGCCCCGTTAAGGGCGCGTTTTGGCGCAGTGTACCGCCTCGATTATTATGATCAGCCAGCCATGCAGGAAATCGTCAGGCGCGCTGCAGGCTTGATGACCGTTACGGCTGACGAGACTGGCGTTGAAGAGATCGCACGCCGAGCAAGAGGCACTCCGCGCGTTGCTTTACGGTTGCTCAGGCGTGTGCGTGATTTCACCCAGGTAAAATCGAATGGCATCATCACTCGTGATTCTGCCATCCAAGCTTTGGATCTTCTGGCAGTGGACGAAATGGGTTTGGATGAAGTTGACCGAAGGGTTTTACTGACGATTATTGAAAAATACGGCGGCGGACCAGTCGGCCTGGCCACGATCGCTGCCTCGATCAGCGAAGAAGCTGACACCATCATGGATGTGGTGGAACCGTACCTTCTGCAACTGGGATACATCGATCGTACCCCGCAGGGTAGGGTCGCGACACCCCTTGCGTATGATCATTTACACATTGCGAACAATCCCAAAGAAAACCAGCCGCGATTGATTCCCTGAGTATGCAAACTGCTGATTTTGACTACCATCTTCCGCTTGAGTGTATCGCTCAAACGCCGCTTGAACCCCGCCATAATTCACGTCTGCTGGTCATGAACCGTAAGGAAAATTCACTTACAGATAGCGTGTTCCACCAGGTAGGCATGTACCTGCGTGAGGGAGACCTGCTGGTGATCAACCAGACGCGGGTTATCCCGGCCCGCCTGTTTGCTCGAAAAAAGACCGGCGGAAAGATCGAACTGCTTCTCTTGAAACAACTTGAAATTGGGATTTGGGAAGCGCTGGTGGGTGGTAAAGGATTACAAAAAGGTGTGATTGTCAATTTAGAAGGAGGACCTGAAGTTGAGATCATTGAAGAACTTGAGGGAAGCCAGCGCATTATCCGCTTTCTTCAGCCAGTGGATCAACTTCTTCCCCGCATCGGTCAGATGCCCCTCCCGCCTTACATCCATGAAAAATTGCTGGATCCGGAACGTTATCAGACAGTTTACGCCAGTGTTACGGGTTCTGCAGCAGCACCGACCGCCGGATTGCATTTTACCCCCTGGCTGATCGAAAAACTGGAGGAAAAGGGGATCAAATTCGCCAGAGTGACGTTGCATGTTGGATTGGACACTTTTGCCCCGGTCACTGAGGAGGATCCCCTTGAACACCGCATTCACACGGAATGGTGTGAACTTAATGAGTTAACAGCTGATCTCATAAACAAGACCAAGGCAGCCGGAGGACGCGTGATTGCCGTAGGTACTACCAGCGTGCGCACACTGGAATCTGCAGCTGTGGCAAGTGGTACGATCGACAGAGTGGTACCCATTAGCGGACAAACCGGTCTTTTCATCCTGCCGGGATATGACTTCAAGATCATTGATGCCATGATCACCAATTTTCACTTGCCGCGATCCACACTCCTGATGCTGGTGAGCGCCTTCGCGGGGCGGGAGCAAGTCCTGGCATCCTATAATTCGGCGATTGAACGTGGGTATCGTTTCTACTCGTTCGGCGACGCGATGTTGATCTTGTAGGTAACTAATGGCGGAATTTAACTCACTTGAGGATCTGGAGAAGGAAATAATCGCCTGCCGGGAATGCCCGCGCCTGGTGGAGTGGCGTGAAAAAGTCGGTGTGGTGAAACGCCGCGCTTTTTGTGATGAGGATTATTGGGCTAAACCTGTTCCGGGCTTTGGTGATCCAGCTGCAAGGGTCCTGGTATTGGGGCTGGCACCCGGCGCCCACGGCTCAAACCGCACCGGGCGCATGTTCACTGGTGATGATTCCGGTAATTTCCTGTACCCGGCATTGCATCGCGCTGGATTTGCCAACCAACCGCAAGCGCGATCCATTGAGGATGGTCTGGCGCTGAAACAAATCTTTATCAGCGCTGTTTGCCGTTGTGTTCCACCTGATAATAAACCAACTCCTGGTGAGATCGCGGCCTGTCGTAAATTCCTTGACCTTGAACTGGTTTTACTGCCGCATTTGGTAGGGGTCGTTGCTTTGGGGAAGATTGCCTTTGATGCCATTCAACGGATTTATGCCACGCCGGGTGTCACCCGGGGAACCGTGCGTTTTGGTCACGGTGTCTTGGTGGATGGAAGCGGTGAAAAACCCTGGATCCTGGGCTCTTATCATCCCAGCCGGCAGAACACCCAAACCGGCAGGTTGACCCAGGAGATGTTTGATCAAATCTGGAACAAAGTCAATCAGATGCTGAAGTAAGTGTTATTTGCGAGTCAGGAACCACGCCCGGTTCGACGTGCTGGTGAGCGGACTGATAGGGTTCAGGCTGCCGGCTTTTTCAACTACATGTAATCCGGCATATTCCAGACTGGATTCGATCTCCTCGATCGAAAAAGCACGCTCAATAAAATTCTCTTCAAACCTCTCCCACAAGGCACCTGCCTTGATGAACCAGGTGATGCGTAAGTGTGCCAGGTTTTTCTCGAAATCAAACTTAGCGCAGTGTAATTCCAGCAGATCGGTGGTTTCCTGTTGAATGCAACTGCGTTCCTTTTGCCAGGTCACGGCCAGACCATAGATCGTGTTCATATCGAACAGAAACCATCCATTGGGTTTTAACGAACGGGCAATACTATTAAAGGCGGATTGCAGATCATCTTGTGTGGTCAGAAAATTCAGGCTGTCAAACCAGCAGGTGACCATGTCGAACTCGTTCTGGTAATCGATAAAGCGCATATCCTGTTTGACATAAGTAACCTGGACATTCTCCTGTTTGGCGCGATGTTTTGCCAGCCGCAGCATTTCATCAGAAAGATCAACGCCCGTAACCGTCCAGCCTTTTTTTGCCATCTCCACTGAAAAACTGCCTTCCCCGCAGGCTACATCCAGCATTGAACGGTTCCCATTAGCCGGAATCTTATATTTTTTCATGATGGACGGAAGGATTGAAGCCATTTCCTGAGAAAAACTGGGATATTTACCCCTGGCATATATTCTGGCAAACCTGTCAAACATCTACACCTCGATTCTGCCGTGAATTCGTTTTGTCTTCTACCTTGAATTGATTTTTACCACACATGCATTGATTTGACTATGATAACGGCAACATGATAAGGGCAGCATTACATTGAGGGTTTAATACTAAAAGACAGCGGTTTGGCCGCTGTCTTTTAGTGACTGATAATTTACTGGTGGTTTTTCAACGCTGACCAGCCGGCATAAGCGGCGGTTTCTCCCAATTCTGCTTCGATGCGCAACAATTGGTTGTACTTTGCTACGCGATCAGAGCGTGCGGGAGCGCCGGTCTTGATCTGCCCGGTATTTAGTGCCACTGCCAGGTCAGCGATGGTGGAATCTTCAGTTTCGCCGGAGCGGTGCGAAGTGACGGCTCGCCAGCCATTGCGGTGGCAGGTTTCAACCGCTTCGATCGTTTCGGTTAGTGAACCGATCTGGTTTACTTTGACCAGCAACGCGTTGCAGGCTTCTTCCTTGACCGCCCGGCGCACTCGTTCTGTGTTGGTGACCAGCAGGTCGTCACCGACGATCTGTACTTTGTGACCGATCTCTTTGGTCAGTAACTTCCAGGAATCCCAGTCATCCTGGGCAAGGCCATCTTCCAGCGACACGATGGGGTACTGGTTGATCCAGTTGATCCAGAATTCCACCATCTGTTCACCAGTCAATTTTCGCCCTTCCTTGCGCAGGTTGTAAGTTCTGGTTTCTTCATCGAAAAACTCGGACGCAGCGGGATCCAGGGCGATCACCACATCATTGCCGGCTTTGAACCCTGCCTTTTCGATAGCCTCAAGGATGACTTCGACGGCTTCATTATTGGCTTTCAAAGGAGGAGCGTAACCACCTTCATCACCCACCAGGGTTACGTATCCGCGTGCTTTAAGGACACCTTTCAGTGCATGGTAGATCTCAGCACCCCAGCGTAAACCTTCAGCGAAACTAGGAGCACCCAAAGGCATGACCATGAATTCCTGGGCATCAGTCGATTGCCAGCCGGTATGCGCACCGCCATTCAGGATGTTCATCATCGGAACCGGTAGAACATGGGCATACACACCACCAATGTACCGGTAAAGCGGCAGGCCGAATGAATTGGCAGCTGCTTTTGCCACGGCCAGGCTGGTTCCCAAGATGGCATTGGCGCCAAGACGGGATTTATTCGGGGTGCCGTCCAGTTCAATCAGCATCTGGTCAATGGCTTTTTGATCAGTGGCATCCCACCAGACCAGGTTTTCCGAGATCTCGCCGTTGACGTGCTCAACTGCGTTCAATACACCCTTACCGTTATAACGCTGTTTATCACCGTCACGCATCTCCAAGGCTTCGTGAATACCGGTAGATGCGCCGGATGGGACGATGGCTAATCCTTCTGATCCATCTTCCAAAATCACCCTCACCTCGATGGTCGGGTTGCCGCGTGAATCCAGTACTTCGAGTGCTTCAACAACTGCGATTTCCATATCATTTTCCCTTTCAAAACGGATTATTCTTCCAGGCAATTATCAATGATTGACGGCTGTAAGTATACCGAATTTTTCTGGAAATAGTAGAGGTAACATAGTAGAGGTGACCTGCTTGCTCGAAGAAAAAGAACACCTCCCTATCAAGATAAAGGGAGGTGATTATTCGGGTTGGAATGGCTTTTACTTCTGTGTATACAACAACGGAGGATCCATATATTCTACGCCGGCTTTTTCAGCTGCGGCACGCATAAAAGCGAGGAAAAGCGGATGCGGACGGGTGGGGCGTGAGAGGAACTCCGGGTGAAATTGTGTTCCCAGCATAAAGGGATGATCTTTGAGTTCGACGATTTCCACCAGGTTCTTATCTGGAGATAGTCCTGAGAAAATCATTCCGTTTTGAGCAAACTGCTCTCGGTATTTGTTGTTGAATTCAAAACGATGGCGGTGACGTTCTTCCACTTTCTTAACGCCATATGCTCGGGATGCAATGGATCCGGATTGCAGTATGCAGGGGTACAATCCCAGGCGCATGGTGCCGCCCATATCTTTAATATTCTGCTGATCGGGCATCAGGTCGATGACGGGGTGCTCAGTAGCAATGTCGAACTCAGATGAGTTGACCTGGTCAGTTTGTAACACGTGCCGGCCAAATTCCACCACCATCAGCTGCATTCCCAGGCATAGACCGAAATATGGTATCATTTTCTCACGTGCATGTTTCACAGCGATGATCTTTCCTTCTATCCCGCGGCTGCCGAACCCACCCGGAACGATGATACCGCTGACCCTTTCAAGCGTATCCAGGCTCTTGCCTTTCTCCAGGTCAGTAGAGTGCACCCATTTTAGATCCAGTTCAAGACCGAGGAATAAGGCTGCGTGTTTCAACGCTTCACGTACACTGATGTAAGCGTCGTGAAGTTCAACATATTTACCAACCAGGGCGACGGATACTTTTGGTTTTTTACGCCTGGTTTCGCTGACCAGTGTTTCCCATCCACTCCAATCCGGTTTGGCTTTTGGTTGCAGGTTCAATCTTTCCATCAGGTATTCTGCTACGTTTTCCTTTTCCAGCAAAAGCGGGATCTCATACAGGATGGATGCTGTAGCCATCGGAATCACCGCGCGTTTTTCCACATCGCAGAATTGAGCGATCTTTTCACGCAAGTTTTCCTTTATGGGCTTGTCGCTGCGGGCTACGATCATATCAGGCGTGATGCCAATGGAACGCAGCTCCGCCACAGAATGCTGAGTTGGCTTGGTTTTGATCTCGTCAGTAGCCCCAATATAGGGTAACCAGGTGACATGGATATAAACGGTGTTATCACGGCCAAGATCGCTCCGCAATTGGCGGAGTGCTTCAAGGAAAGGTAAACCTTCGATGTCACCGACCGTTCCGCCTACTTCAACGATTACGATCTCTGCGCCGGTTGATTTCGCCACCAGGCCGATGCGCCGTTTGATCTCATTCGTGATGTGCGGGATGACCTGGATCGTACCTCCCAGGTAATCACCACGACGTTCCTTGGCGATCACCTCGGCGTAAACCTGCCCTGTGGTGATATTACACACGCGGTTGAGGCGAATATCAATAAACCGTTCATAATGTCCCAGGTCGAGATCGGTTTCTGCACCGTCATCGAGAACGAACACTTCACCATGCTGGTAAGGGCTCATTGTGCCGGGATCTACATTGATGTACGGGTCCAACTTCTGAACCGCGATTTTAAACCCCCGATTTTTTAAAATGCGACCGATCGCTGCAGCGGTAACACCTTTACCAACCGAACTGACAACACCACCTGTAATGAATATGTACTTGGTGTTCATTCTTGTTCTCCTGTTTGGTCCTAGTTTAAGCGACGAGGAGGGCAGTTTATCCTTGTCCTCCTCGATAGTATTTCAAGTCTTTGTTATAGAAGATTCGCCCATCATTAATCCTGCTACATTAAAAGTTTATCATATCAATGCACGAGTGATAAAGAAAAACCATCCTTTTGGGATGGTTTTTCGAATCTAGTTGGTTTGTACTTTGTTTTCAAGCGTGCGTGCGAGGATCTCTTCCTGTTCCGCGGAGCTTGCTTTGCTCTTGCGGGTTTCCTGCTTTTGCTTGCGGTCCTTGGCTTTTTCCATCGCTGCGCGCATCGCCAATTCCATCGACGTAGGCTCAGGCTCTGTAGTCTCGTTTATGGATTCCAACAGTGCTGAATTATCCTCTTCAAAAGATTTACGCGGTTTGCGGCCTGGCTTGCGCTCACGTTTAGGAGCACCACTGGGAGCTGAGTAAACAGGAGCTGAATTTGTGACGGTTTTTTCCTCAACCTCTTTCTCGGGTTCTGGTTGAATGGCTTTCATGCTCAATTTGATCTGCTTTTTGCGTCGATTGACGTCTATGATCTGAGCTTCAATCTCATCACCCTCTTTGACAACATCTGACGGTACCTTGACGTAACCGTGTGCCATCTCGCTGATGTGAACCAGACCCGGTCTTTCCGCGCCGATTTCAACAAAAGCGCCGAACTTTTCCAGTCTGACTACTTTTCCTTTGACAGTTTCGCCCACTTTAATCTCGCGCCATTCCATGTCGAGGGGCTTGATCATGGTCATTTCGATGCGTTGCTCGCCGTCTCTTCGGGTGATCTTTTTCACCCAGACTTCGACCTCGTCATCAACCTTGAGGATCTCATCCACTTTCTTGTTTTGTGTGTCTTCTGGTGCAACAATCTGCGAAACATGTAGCAGAGCAGGCTTCCCGATGCCGATATCCAGGACCGCTCCAGCAAGGCTGACTTTCATCACCCTGGCTTTGAATAACATTTTGGGTTCAATTTTGTTTTCTACTTGCGGTTCAACGGTCATGTCCATCGTTTTCTCTCTTATGTATGGTTATTTGCGACCATGGATTATACCCCTTGGAAGGTTTTTTTGTCAATTTGAAGTCCTATATTGCTCTGTTCGGATACTCATTGCCCATTCACCAAAAGCTCTATGGCTTTGTCCAACTGTGGATCCAATCCCGCTTCGTAATCTTCTTCCGTCAACTCAACCACGTAATCAGGGGTAAGCCCCACCTCGTGAATTTGCCGACCCTTCGGAGTTAACCAGCGGGCAATGGTGACCTTAACAGCTCCCTGCTCGCCATCCAGCGGTACCCAGTTTTGCACTGAACCTTTGCCATAAGTGGTGGTACCCACAATCAAACCGCGTTCATAGTCCTGTATGGCGCCGGCGGCAATCTCAGATGCAGACGCTGAACCACCGTTTACCAGTACAACCAGGGGTATTTCAGTAGCAATTCCACCGGGAATGGCGTCAAAGGGGATTTCTTCTCCGGTACCAAGTTTTTCGATCATGACCGTACCGGAGGGGATGAATTGTGAAATGATCTCGATCGCAGTATCCACATACCCGCCAGAGTTGTCCCGTAAGTCAAAGATCAATCCCCGTGGATCCTGTGCAAGTAGTTCGTCCAATGCAACTTTCATATCCTCTGCGCTGTCTTCACCGAAGGTAACCAGTGCGATGTAGCCAATATTTTCCTCCAGCATTTTGCTTTCAATGCTGGGAATGGTGATCCGTTCGCGCACAATAGTGAAATCCAGCACTTCTGCAGGATCTGAGCGTTGAACGGTGAGAACAACAGTTGTTCCCTCCGGTCCAAGCACAGATTGAAGTACGATGCTGGGATCGACATTTGTAATATCTTTTCCATCCACCGCGATGATCTCATCTCCCGGTTTCAAACCGGCTTTTTCAGCCGGTGAACCTTTCATCGGGCTGATAATGGTGAGAAATTCTCCACTCGAATCAACCCACGCACCGATGCCTGTGTAAGAACCGTCTAGCGGCATGGTCGCCTGATCATACTCTTCAGGGGTCATGTAACCGGTATGCTGGTCACCCAGCGAGTCGAGCATTCCGCGTATAGCCCCTTGCATCAACTTGAGATCATCCACGGGTTGATCCACAAATTGGTCGTGTACGATCTCCCAGGCTTCCCAGAATGGTTCAAATAATCGATCCAGGGTAGGGTTGCCTGTGCTCGTGGAAGACGGTGGAATTGGTGTATTAATTACAGGTTTTTCGATTGGCGAAATGGTTTCAACCGTTGAGGACGATGGTAGTAACCAGCCGGCAACAAGACCCCCGGCAAAGGATCCAGCCAGGAGAACAACTGAGACAAAGACGAAGATGATATTTCTAAGAGTGTGATTGTTATTCACTTGAGATCTCCCGCTTCTATGCTACCAGTATTTGGCTTTGTTTCTGTGCCGGATTTTTGTTGGATTTTTTCGACATTATTTGCCAATTCCTGAAATTTTGAGTTTTCATACCAGAACGGATCTTTGAGTAATTTTCCTGCTGATTGAATCGAGGAAACCCAACCCTGTTTCTTATTTGTTCCTTTGTCCTTCATTTGTGAATACAGGCCTACGTAGAGAGAGATGATCAGCAAAATGAGGAGGATGATCAGGAACCATCCGAGAGGAGGGATCTGGTTACCCATTACACATTACTCTCTACATGCCAGCCATTCGCTGGGATCACGTCAGGCAGATCAGCTATTGTGAGAATGGCGGCATCTGCAAATGGTGAGCGGATCTGCGTGCCCACCTGGATGGTAAAGAAACCCATTTCACTGGCAGTTTTTAAATTTCGTTCCGAGTCATCGATAACAACGCAATTTCCGGGGTTCTCGATGCAGCTGAGCTTCAATGCTTTTTGATAGGCTTCTGGTAAGAGTTTGCAGTAAGGTGTGATCTGCAAAATATCGATGATCCCGTCAAAAACACCCTCCAAACCTAGAATGGATAACACGCGTTCCGCATGCCTCTGGCTGGCATTGGTGAAGATGAGTTTGCGTTCCTTGTACATTGCCATGGTCTCGATGAGCGCATCATCCCGCTGTAGATAACGGTCGAGCGGGACATCATGCACATAATCGAGGAAATATTCCTCGTTGATCCCGTAAAGAGAGCTCAACCCGCGCAGGGTGGTGCCGTATTCGTGAAAGAGTGATTCGCGCAATGATTTTACTTTTTCCGGGGCGATGTCCAATTGATGTGTGATGTATGTGTCCATCCGGTCGCCGATCGCCTGCCAGATACCGGTAGTCGAAGGATACAGAGTATCGTCCAGATCAAAGAACATTGCCTCAAAACTCATAGCGATTAGTATACCCTTAAATTTTTCACCAGAAGGTTGTTTTACACCTTTGTTTTACAACTTTGTTTTACACCTTGAAAAGACGGTAGGATATAATTTACAGCATGTCCATTAATATTCTTTCTGATGAAGTGGCTTCACAGATCGCTGCTGGCGAGGTGGTCGAGAGACCTGCTTCTGTGGTCAAAGAGTTGCTCGAAAATGCCATCGACGCTGGTGCAGATCGCATCACAATACGAATAGAAGAAGCCGGTCGCAAGCTGATCGAAGTAAGCGATAACGGGGCAGGCATTCCAATGGAAGAACTTCCCCTGGCGGTTGCCCGGCATGCCACCAGCAAACTACGCTCAGCCGATGAGCTGTTTCACATTCGGACGCTGGGTTTCAGAGGTGAAGCACTGGCATCCATTGGTTCGGTATCGCGGATGATCATTCAATCCAGGCAACCAGATCAAACTACCGGTGCGAAAATTGTGGTTGAGGGTGGCAAAATCTTATCCCTTGACCCGGCAGGAGGAATTCCTGGAACGTTCATCCAGGTGCGGGATCTTTTCTACAATACACCAGCCCGGCTGAAGTTTCTCAAGCGAGACCTCACGGAAAAGCAGCAGATCGATGGACTGGTTACCCGTTATGCGCTAGCTTATCCCGAAAAATCGATCCATCTATCTGAGGATGGAAAACCGGTATTTCAAACTGCGGGTGATGGCGACCGCAGGGCGATCCTGGCACAACTGCACGGCGTTGAACTTGCACGGCAGTTGCTTGAGGTTGTATTTGAAGAGGATGGGATGCGTATAGATGGTTTCATCAGCCCTATCTCCATCAACAGATCCAACCGCAAAGACATCACCTTTTTTGTGAATGGAAGGTGGGTTCAGGACACTGCATTGATCACGGCACTGATGAAAGCATACCAATCCTTCCTGATGGTGGGGCGTTACCCTATGGCGGTACTTTTCCTGAAAATGACCCCGGAGGATGTTGATGTGAATGTCCACCCGGCCAAGGCGGAGGTCCGTTTTAGACAGCCTGATGAGATTTTTACTTCGGTTCAGCGAGCTGTGAGACGCGCGATAATGTCCTATTCTCCGGTGCCTCAAATGACACCAACCTACTGGCATACAGGAACCGGGCACACGTACTCGGGCAATTCTGGTCTATCCTGGGATCAAAACGCTTATCGTCAAAGCCCGGGGGAGCAAACTGCTGGATTCGATCAGCCGGAAAATGTGGAGGAGAGCCCGTCTGCAACACCGTTGGTACATGGGATCCCCATTCTACGCCTGATCGGACAGATTGGTGCCACCTACCTAGTCGCAGAAGGTCCGGATGGCCTTTACCTGATCGATCAGCACGCTGCTCATGAGAGGGTATTGTTCGAAAAAATGTTGGCGATGAAGGGTAACATTCCTGCCCAATCGTTGCTCGAACCGCTCATTATCCAGTTGCCTCCTCAATCCGCAAGGCTGCTGCAGGAAAATCTTCCGGTCATGCAGCAGATTGGTTTCCAACTCGAAGAATTCGGCGTGAACACGTTCCGACTGGTTGCCATTCCAGCTGTATTTGCCCAGAAGGATCCTCAGGCTGCTATTAGAAGCGTTGTTGAAGACTTCGAAGAGGATGAGACTCCCTTGCAGGGCTTGCTGGAGGAAAAGCTGATTGCCAGGATTTGTAAACGGATGGCTGTAAAAGGCGGAGCGGTCCTCTCTGCCGAAGAACAACAGGCTTTGCTGCGTGATCTTGAATCGTGTTCTGCTCCACGAACCTGTCCGCACGGCAGGCCAACCATGATCCACTTATCGGTTGATCTGTTGGAGCGGCAATTTGGACGGCGTGGTGCGCGTTCCAACTGATCATTTAGTTTTCTAAATCTGAAATCAACTCGACAATACCTGGCAGGACTTCTGCCGCATCTTCATGGATGACCACATCCGCGTGTTTATCCATGAACGTGGGGGAATAATTGAGGATGATGATCCGGCCACCGTTTCGGTAAGTGTCATAAGGCAGCGAAGAAGCTGGTATTACCTCAAGTGATGAACCAATAACAAACATAAGATCTGCGCGGCTGACCTCATCGCTGGCTTGTTGCCAGGCTTTCATTGGCAGCGGTTCTTCGTACAAGGTAATATCCGGTTTCATGATCGTGCCGCAATGCGTGCAATAGGGTATTTGCCCGGAAATGATCTCCTCGATGATGCCAGCGGGGTCGCTGGCAGGCTTTTGGCAGGAAGGGCAATGAAATTGTTCCATTGATCCATGCAATTCGATCACATATCCAGAGCCAGCCTTCTGGTGCAGATTATCGATGTTCTGTGTAATGACCGATTTTACCCGGCCTAGTTGTTCAAGTCGGGAGATCGCAAGATGGGCAGGATTGGGTACCGCCTGTTTGGAAGCCTGGAGCAATGGTTTTAACCAGCGGAAGAAACGGTCAGGATGATACCTGAAAGCGGTCAGCGAAGCAAAGAGCATCGGGTCGCTTTTTTGCCATAAACCTGTACCCGTGCTGCGAAAATCCGGTATACCGGAGGGGGTTGAGATCCCTGCTCCGGTAAAAACAATCGCGTGATGGGATTCCTGAATTAACTTTGCTGCAATTTGAAAACAATCATCGCTAGAATCGGTCATACTCCGACTCTTGCGGTAATCATCTTACTCAATTCAAAGATCTGTTGTGCATACAAACCGTCTGGCTGGATCTTGATCAACGGTAAGTATTTCTGGTTTGCCTGGAAGATTTGTTCAGGGACCGGTGGAAACATGACCCGGACAGGGTTACCAGGAAGCATTTTGGAAACCTGTTCTGCTGTCAATAATAGATCAGAACGGATGTGGTTGTACAAGACCACATCAATGTTGCGGGTGGTTTTTGCCGGCTCGAATTGGATATTGCCCAGTAAACGCCGTGTACGCAAGACAGTTGCCGGAAAACCATCGGTTAACACTAATAACTGGTTGCAAACCGAGCAGATTTCATCAAAACCGGGCAGGTAAGGATCACCAATATCCAGCACGATCAATGGATTGTCGTTGCTCAAGGTTTCGATCAGTTTTAAGGTTTTTTCTGCCGATTCCAGGAATAGGATCTGGCGGGTTTTGTTGGAAGCCATTAGCAGGCGGACACCGAAGGATGTATGCACAGCATGCTTGTCTACGACCTCGCTGGTGATCTCATTTGTTGATAGTGCGAGTAATTTTTCAAGGCTATGTGAATCTGCGATGTCCAGTTCCACCCCCCAGGAACCCATACCGGGTTTCAATTCGACGGCAAAGGATTCCTCTTTTGTAATCGCGTTAATTCCAATGGCCAGGTTAAGCGCCAGCGTTGAAACCCCCAATCCACCTTTGCAACCTGTGACACCGATAATAAAACCATTCCTTTTCTCTGGGATGGCAGGCAAAGGTTTAGTGGATCTTGCCAGAAGAGATTTCACATGGGCCCTTAGTTCCGCTGGATGGACCGGTTTGGTCAGGTAATCATCTGCACCGGCATCATACCCGGCCACCTTGTCATCCACCTGGCTTTTGGCTGTGAACATGAGGATCGGGATCTGGGCTGTGGCAGGGTCATTGCGGATCTCACGTGCAACTCGGTATCCATCCACTATGGGCATCATGATGTCCAAAACGATTAGATCCGGGAGTTCTTTCTTGGCCATGGAAATCGCCAATTCACCAGTATTTGCTGCTGATATTACAAACCCCTGGCGCTGGAGCATCACTCCGATAAGGCGCAACGTTTCTAGGTCATCATCAACGATGAGGATCTTTTCTGGCATGCCAGCCTCCCTTCTCAATTATTGTCAGTCTAGCATAATCTACTATCCAGTTCAAGTAGTTTATCAAAGCAACATGATGCAATTTGTGAATGCTATAATGACAATATGTTGAGTGAAGAATTCTCTTCCACACTAAGGAATGATTGCGGTCTGAACATGGAAAAAAGCCTGTTAATTGGTTTTTCTGGAGGACCGGATTCTTTATGTTTACTGTATTTGCTACTGGAGAGTGGTGCCAGGGTTCATGCAGCTCATCTTGACCACGGCCTGCGGGATTCATCCAACGGGGAAGCCGCACAAGCACAGCAATTATGTCAAAGGCTGGGTGTTCCATGCGCAGTACAAAGGAAGGATGTGGCGGGTTACGCGGCAGCACATCACATTTCGATTGAAGAAAGTGCGCGCATTTTGCGTTACCGGTTCCTTTTTGACGAAGCCGAACGTAATCACGACCAGGCAGTGCTTGTTGGGCACAACGCAGACGACCAGGTGGAAACTATCCTGATGCACATGATGCGCGGATCAGGATCAAGCGGACTGGTGGGAATACGCCGCATCCTTCTACCGAACCCGTGGAGTGATGTCATTCCTCTCGTCCGGCCGTTGTTGAATATCAGCCGCGTGGAGATTACCCAATTTTTACACGAGCGTCATCTCCAGCCGGTTATAGATGCTTCGAACACGGACACCCTTTACTTCCGCAACCGCATTCGCCAGGAATTGCTGCCCATCCTCGAAACCTACAATCCGCAAATCCGCCGACGCCTGACGCACATGGCCAGTGTGATCGCGGCTGAAGATGACTACCTGTCTATGGAAGTGAATACGGACTGGTGTAAAGCAGTACTGGAAGAGGGAGAGAAATACCTGGTTTTCGGGCGCAGTTTTACTGCATCGCTGCATCCGGCGCTATTACGGCGCATATTGCGCCGTGCGATCAGCAGGATGGATAGCACGCTGCGGGACATCGACTACAATGTAATCGACCGAGCGGCGGAATTTTGTTCACAACCTTCGCGAATGAACCGGGTCGACCTGTTGGCAGGTATCGAACTATTCAGTTACTCAAAAGATCGCCTGGTGATGGCACGGGTGAACGACCCAATCCATCAGATCTGGCCACAACTGACAGGTGGTGGGGATTCAGAGATTCCTGTCCCGGGAGAGCTGTTGATCAGTGACCACTGGAAGATTTCCACTTCGATACAAACAGACTATCAACCAACACCGGACCGGATGATCGCCCAGGTGGATAAACGAAAGTTGAAAGGTTCGCCGCTACTCAGTCGGGTAAAACCGGGTGATCGGTTTGCACCTTACGGATATGCCGGAAATATTAAGAAGGTGGGTGATTTCTGGACAGGTGAGGGATTACCTGTTCGCGCCAGGCAAAACTGGCCATTGGTGAGAGCTGGCGGTGAGATCATTTGGATACCGGGTTTCCGCATAGCGGATACCGTGCAGGTTGACAGTACCACCACAGAGATCGTCCGTTTTGATTTGATAAAAAAATAACCGTCAAATCAATTCTGCCGGTTATTATGGTGGATGCTTGTGTTTAGTCACCAGCCAGTTGACGCAATTTCATGCTCACTTCGCGCCATTGAATCTTTGAAACACCCATTTTCTGACGCAGTGCGTCTTTATCCATTCCGGACCGCCAGTCATTCAACGCGCTTGTCCAGCGGCACATATCAAAGGAGAGATGTTTGTTGATTCCAGCGGCGCTGCTGATATCTTCAAGTATGTACTCGAGCCTGCGTGGTGACCATGGAAAGACCTGGTCGATAGGCTTGTATTGTGAGAGATATTCCTTGTAGGTTTCAACCCAATCCGTATCCAGCGAAATATTACGTTCCTTGTACCGGCTACCACTGGCAGAGTAGCGCACGAAGAGGCGTGGGCTTTTTGGGCTATCCAGATCGATGTGATTCAGGTTCAATGCGAGGCATTCGCCTTTTTTAATTCCTGTGAGCAGGAGCAGGCTAAGCAAAGTGTATGGGCGCACATCCTGCTTGGTGCCGCTGCGCAGGTTTCGCGCCGCTTCCAGAACCCGCTGCTCCTCATCAAGTGTCAAGACTAGGGGGAGGGGACTAATGACCGATTTTTGTACTACTTTTTCAGACGGGTCGGTTGGGATACGGCCGGATTGAGTCAGCCAGCGAAAGAAAGATTTGATGGAGGTGATGCGCCGTGATAGACTCTTGGGGCTGCAGGGCACATTACGCTCGTGTTGCAACCAGTCCAGGAATCGGTTGATGTCGTTGGTTGTGATGTTTCCGATGGTTGTGTCGGGTGAAAAATAACCTGCAAAGAGATTCAGGTCGCCGAGAAAGGCTTTGATGGTAAATTGCGAACGACCCTGATCGCGTAGAAAGATTTCCCACGAGCGGATCGCCGGTTGAAAAGTGGTATCAGCAGTGATGTGAATTTCAGGAAAAGCGTCCATAAATTCCTTCTTTCGAATTAGGTTTCGTGTAGCCTTATAATTGAGTGTACAGTTATTCCTTGACTTTGTCAACCATTAATTTTTAGCCATAAATTTTTAGCCCATTAATTTTTAGCTTTATTTTTAGCTTTAAGGATAAATTGCCTGGCGTATGATATTTGCAATCGCTTCGTTATCCGGGATAACGACCATCGCGCCAGTTTCAGGTACTGTGTAGTGGGTGATGTCATCTTCAGAGATCGCGTAACGCTTCAACGTCTCAGGTTCGCTTATGATTTTGGTGGCGAGGGGGAGCATCCTGACGATCAATTCGAGGGAAACATCTGTTTCAACACTATCCTGGAAGAGCTGGTAAAGTTCACCGGCGCGACCGACGGCGTTCAAGCTCATTGTTTTTTGAAGGATGGCGATGATGACTTCCTGTGCGCGGCGCGTGCGGTCAAAATCACTGGTGGAGTAGCGGGAACGCACATACCACAGCGCGGTTTGTCCGTCCATTGTTGTACGACCCACAGGGACATAACACATTTTGTTAAAAGCCTGTGGCAGATCACAACGGTCATACAATTCATAAGCGGCGTTCACTGTAATACCGCCCAAGGTGTCAATAATGCCTACAAAACCGGCGAAGTTGGTGATCATGTAATGATCCACGGGAGCGTCAAAGTTATAGCTGAAGGTCTCCTGCGTTAACTCAATACCGCCATATGCCTGCGAGGTGTTGATGCGCTCATAACCGATACCCGGGATATCTACATACAGGTCCCGGGGGAAGGAAGTTAGAGAGGCGATCCCCTGTTCGGGCATCAGGGATAAGAGCATGATCACGTCTGTTCGGGAACCCATCCCCGGACGCCAGTCAGAACCCAGCAGCAGGATGTTGACCTGTCCTTCAGGTCTTTCGAGACCGAGTTCGATGATTCCGCTGGGAGTGGGAGAAATAATCGGACCCGAGGGGGTACCCGGTGTAATCACCGGATCGTTATTAGTGGTTATGGGTTGGAACGGGGTGGGTGTGTATGGGTACTTGCCATCCAGTAAATCGGTTAAGGGAATCGGTGTGCGAAAAACCGTTGCATTTGACGCAATTGAACAACCTGTTAAGATGAATAACATCAAAATGGTAAGAATGCAGATCCTTTTACACATGCAAACAATTGTACTCCCTTTGATACCCGGCAGGTCGCAAAGGTAAACCATCGTTGAAACCATCGTTGAAACCATC
>AMWB02144569.1_pt1 | contig 22086 bp, 19 predicted proteins | sample 200311 | NCBI WGS metagenome assembly AMWB02 (sample SAMN02737377, study PRJNA173069) | bioreactor metagenome | biome: anode biofilm in microbial fuel cells | place: USA: California | collected 2010-12-16 | reverse complement strand
CCCCCCCGGCCAAACATCTTTGGATTTCCGAAATGATTGCGTAATTTTCTACCCTATTTGGTTAATCCGAGGATAATGAACAATGGCTTCACTCTTTCTGAACTGAGCAGCAAGAAAGACATCAGGGATTTTCATGAACTTCCTGCCGTCATAAACAAAAACGACGTCAACTGGGTGAAGCCCCTGGTCAAAGACATCGAATCAGTTTTCAACCCCTCTGTAAACCCCCTCTTCCGGACCGGTGAAGCAGTCAGGTGGCTCCTGCGGGACAGCACCGGGGCCACGGTGGGAAGGGTCGCAGCCTTCTACAGCAGGAAAATTGCCAGTGCAAACGTCAGCGCCACAGGCGGAATGGGCTTCTTCGAATGCATCAACAACCCGGAGGCGGCAAAGATGCTGTTCGATGCCTGCCGCGACTGGCTGGCAGATAAAGGCATGACAGTCATGGAGGGCCCCGTGAACTTCGGCGAAAGAGACCGCTGGTGGGGACTGCTTGTCGACGGCTTCCTCCCTCCCAACTACTGCATGACCTACAATCCCCCCTGGTACAGGGAACTCTTTGAGGGATACGGTTTCAGAAACTACTTCGAGCAGTATACCTACCACATACCCGTGGATGACAGCCGCATGAGCAACGTTATCAGGGAAAAGGCGGAACGGATATTCACTAACCCCGACTATACCTTCAGGTACATGACCCGGGCAGAAATGCGTGATATAGCCCGAAACTTCATGATCGTATACAACAAGGGATGGGCCCGGTTCCCCGGGGTGAAGACAATCAGCGAGGGTCACGCCAGGCTGGTCCTCAAGAGCATCAGGCCCGTAATGGATGAGAAGCTTCTCTGGTTCGGGTTCTACAGGGATGAACCGATCTGTTTCTTTATCATGCTCCCCGAGGTGAACCAGATTGTCAGACATCTGAACGGCAAGATGAACCATGTGGGCAGGCTGAAATTCATATGGTACAGGTATGTCATGAACAGACTCACAAAGGCATTCGGTCTGATCTTCGGTATCGTGCCGGAGCATCAGCGCAAAGGGGTGGAGGGCGCCCTGATCATGTCATTTGCAAAGTTGGCGCTATCAGACAGATTCCCTTATAAAGAACTTGAATTCAACTGGATAGGCGATTTCAATCCATCTATGATGCACCTCCTCGACCAGATCGGAGCGAAGATTATAAAAACACATATTACCTACCGGTATCAGTTTGACAGAAGCGCACCCTTCGAGAGGGCCCCGGTGGTAAATATCTGATTTTGCACGGACAGGTATCGCCTGTGGTTAACATACACGCCGGCCGGACAGGTCTCCGGGCAAAGAATCTCTGATCCCCAGCCGTTTCAGAAAGGCCTGTATCCGATGATCTCCCTGACCTCGCGAATCGTTCTGGAAGCGCTGACCCTAGCCTTTTCCGCACCCTGATTCACAACCCTCCCAAGGTAAGCCGGGTCATTAAGGATCTCATTGATCCGTATCCTGATGGGACCGGTAAATTTGATTATGTCCTCGGCAAGCTGCTTCTTCAGGTCACCATATCTTATCTGGCAGCTGGCGTGCTGCTCACGGAAATATGTCACTGTGGATGGTTCAGACACAACCTCCATGATTGTAAAGAGGTTCTTCACAGGCTCAGAAGGCTCTGAACCGGGCTTCTCCGGACCGGAATCGGTCACTGCCCTCATTACCTTCTTGCGTATCTCCGCCGGGGTGTCTGCCAGGAAGATGCCGTTGCCCTCACTCTTGCCCATCTTGCCCGAACCGTCAAGTCCCGGAATCTTGATAAGCTGTTTCCCGAAGTTGTAGGCGTCAGGTTCCGGGAAGTACTCCACCCCGTACATGGTATTGAATCGCCGGGCAAAGCGGCGCGTCATCTCCAGGTGCTGCTCCTGATCCTTCCCGACAGGTACCTTATGAGCTTTGTGAATTATTATATCAGCAGCCATAAGCACCGGATAGGTAAGAAGTCCCGCATTGATGTTGTCAGGATGCTTGCGGATCTTCTCCTTGAAGGAGGCAGTACGCTCAAGCTCACCTGTATACGCTATCATATTAAGCAGCAAATAAAGCTCCGTCACTTCAGGTACATCACTCTGCACATAGACGGTGGCCTTCTCCGGATCAATACCGGCAGCCAGGTACTCAGCCAGCACCTGCCTTATATTGCTGTGAATATCGTCAGGATGAGGGTGAGTTGTAAGTGAATGATAATCTGCCACAAAGAAAAAACAGTTATTCTCGTCCTGCATCCTGAGGAAGTTTTTCAGAGCTCCGAAATAGTTACCCAGGTGGAGGTTTCCAGTTGACCGTATGCCGCTTACTACAGTATCCATCAATTAATATTTGCAGCGACAAAAATAGGGATAAATAACGAATTTGCTCCCGCCCTGCCCGCTTTCCGCCACGTACGCCCGCCGAAGGAAAGGTCTGTATCACCCGCCAGGCGCAATCCCCGACTGATTTTCCGGCACATTCCCGCCGGATACCTCTACAATAGAACAATCATCATCACTCGCTCCGGATCCTGATCCCGCACTCATGCTCACTCCCACAATCATTCTCCCCCTCACCCTTACTCTCATTCTCACTCTCACTCTTGTCCTTCCCCTGCCACATTTTTTCGTATTTTTGCCGTGAAAATAATCCGAAATGGAATCGACACGGCAGAAGAAAGTTGCACGGCTGGTGCAGAAGGAGCTGGCAGAGCTGATCATACATCACGGTGCAGAGCTGGCTCACGGAAAGATGATCTCCGTGACAACGGTACGAGTCAGTCCTGACCTCTCACTTGCAAAGGCATGGGTAAGCATCTTCCCTTCCGAAGGAGCAGAGGCTGCCCTGGAATTGCTGCGCTCCAGCGTCCCCAGGCTGAGATATGAGCTGGGACAGAAGGTCCGCAACCAGCTCCGGATAGTACCGGAGATAGCCTTCTTCATTGACGACAGCAACGACTATATTGATAACATCACCAACCTTCTCAAGGAATAGCTGCAATGCATTATGACCCCATCAAGGAGCTCCTTGGAAGGCTGTTCAACAGGCATCCCCTGCTGAGAAGGCTCTTTTACCGGCTTCTGGATATCCTGCTCCTGCGGTCGTGGCACGCCAGAAAGACCCTCAGGAGGATCGGCCCGTCACTGCCGCCAAAGGCAAAGGTCCTTGATGCAGGAATGGGATTCGGCCAGTACTCCTGGTGGATGGCAAGGCGGTTCCGGTCATGGAAGATCACCGCAGCCGATATTAAAAGCGAACAGGTGGCCGACTGCAACAATTTCTTCCGCAAAACAGGAATGGCAGACAGGGTGCAGGCTGTGGAGGCAGACCTTGTCACCTGGAACAGCGGAGATCAATATGACCTTATCCTCTGCGTCGATGTGATGGAGCATATAGAGGAAGACCGCACCGTCTTCAGCAACTTCCGGAGCATGACAGCTACAGACGGATACCTCGTGATCTCAACCCCATCAGACCAGGGCGGATCAGATGTCCATTCAGACGGCGACACCTCCTTTATCGGGGAGCATGTGCGCGACGGCTACGGCATCGGGGAGATAACAGAGAAGCTTAAGACTGCCGGCTACGGAGAGGTAACGGCATACTACACTTACGGCATCCCCGGCAGCATTGCCTGGCGGTTCTCCATGAAATATCCCGTCATGATGCTCTCGGCATCGAAACTCTTCTTTATTCTCCTCCCTTTCTACTATCTTGCCGTAATGCCTTTCGTCCTGACCCTCAACTACGCGGACCTTAAAGGAACTCACGAAAAAGGAACAGGGCTGCTCGTCATTGCCCGGGCCACTCTATGAAGCTGTCGCTCTACATAGCAAAAAGATACCTCTTCGCGAAAAAATCGCGCAATGCAATCAATGTCATCTCGGCAATATCAGTGGCAGGAGTGACTGTGGGCACGATGGCCCTCATCACAATACTCTCGGTCTTCAACGGACTCGAAACAATGGTGAAGAGCATCTTCAGCACATCCGATCCGCAGATAAAAATAGCCCCGGTCAAAGGAAAGGTATTCACTCCGGACAGCCTGATGCTACATCGCCTGTCATCAACCGAAGGTGTTGAGCTTTACGCACTTACGCTTGAGGAAAACGCACTTCTCCGCTATGAGGAGCAACAATACATTGCCACCATCAAGGGAGTCTCCCTCAACTATGCCGATGTGACTGACCTTGACACCGCGATGTGGGACGGCGACTTCATACTGCAGGGTGAAAACGGCAGGCCTTATGCCGTCGCCGGCCTCGGCGTGGCAAATTACCTCGGGATGAGGCTTAACTTCGTTTCGCCGCTGGCGATATATATTCCTGACAGGAAGGCGCGTATCCGGGGAACCCCCGACAGTGAATTCACCCGGAAGTACATCTACATGTCAGGAATCTTTGCGGTTGAACAGGAGTTCGACTCGAAATACGTCTTCCTGCCACTTGATTTTGCCCGGGAACTGCTAGATTACCGTGATGAGGTCAGCTCCATCGAGATACGGATGAAGCCCGGAGCCGACGAGAAGAAGACCCAGAACGCCATCAGGGAGGTTATGGGTAATGAATTCACGGTACAGAACAGGTACGAGCAGCAGGAGATGTTCTACAAGGTGATGAAAGCCGAGCGGCTGGCTATATTCGTGATACTTACATTCATCCTGGTCATTGCATCGTTCAACATCATCGGTTCACTGACCATGTTAATAATTGAAAAAGAGAGAGATATCAATATTCTGCGGAGCCTCGGGGCCGATAACAGCCTGATAAAACGCATCTTCATCTACGAGGGCTGGATGATCTCATTCATCGGAACGGTGCTGGGCCTGCTGCTTGGATTCATCCTGTGCGCCGCACAACAGCACTTCGGCATCGTCAAGCTGGCCGGTGAATCGCTGCTCATCGATGCCTATCCCGTCAGGATGCATCTGGCCGATTTCTTTATAGTGGCAGCCACTGTGCTGGCGATAGGCTATGCTGCGGCATGGTACCCGGTTCACTATCTCTCGCGAAGGCACCTCAGGGAAAACAGCAGGGAAAACAAATGAGGAAAATATATGTAACAGGCATCGCCGCAATACTGTTTCTGACAGCATCGTGCGGGAACTCCGGCGACGGCAAGCCGGGCAGGAAAATGCGTATCCCCGACAATGAGCTCGTCGAGATTCTTACTGACACCTACCTTACCGCCAGCATGCTAGATCTCTACTCGATGAGGGATACATGGGCACAGCGCGATTCGATCCTCAACTATATCGATGTCATTGAGAGTCATGGTTTTACCCATGAGCAGTTCGAAGCCACGATGCGATATTACTTTACCGGGAAACCCCGAAAACTCTCGAGGATCTATGACAGAGTCACCGGAAACCTGCTTGAGTTGGAGACGCTGGTGATCACGGAAAACAAGCCCATCGAGGACCTCGAGGAAAACCTGTGGAATGGCAAACCCAGTTACAGCTTCCCGGAAGAATTCACAAGGGATCCTCTCTGGTTTGACATACCCCTGGACAGACCCGGGGAATACGTACTCAGCGCTGACATCCGGATCTTCGAAGATGACAAGAGTCTCAACCCGAGGGTGACTGTATACTTCAGCTACCCCGACAGCTCAGGGGAAGAGAAACGCGAATACTGGGAAGAGGTGCGCCTGGAAAAAGACGGCCAGTTCAGGAAGATACAGATACGTAATTCTATCGATTCGATACCCGGTGTCAGGCTGAGAGGATGGATCATGAACCATGACAATCAGCCGGGCAGATGGGAGAAGCATGCCCGCATTGCCAACATCAGCATTGCATATATCAGGGGCGTAGATCCGGAGTGACGATGAGGAAAATCTCGGCACAGTATATCTTCACAATGGCCGGCCGGCCGCTCAGAAGAGGTGTTGTCACCGTTGCCGCTGACGGCACGGTAACAGCGGTTGAAGATACAGGCGGTAACCTTACCGAGAGTGCAGGCACAGAGTTTTACAACGGCATCATTATTCCCGGGCTGATTAACTGTCACGCCCACCTCGAGTTGTCACACATGCGGGGAGTTATCCCTGGCGGTGGCGGACTGGGTGAGTTCGTTGAAGCTGTGCGCACCAAGCGCGAAGCCTCACAGGAAGAGGTGATGGCCGCTGCCGCAAAAGCCGACAAAGAGATGTATGCAGAAGGCATTGCCGCCTGCGGTGACATCAGCAATAACTCCCTCACTGCAGAAATCAAGCGCCAAAGTGCCATCAGATATCTCACCTTCGCAGAGGTCTTCGGGACGGACCCCTCAGTGGCCGATACCCGCATGAGCAACGCCATGAAGGTTATGAATGTACTGTCTGCATCAAACCTGCCGGTTCATATAACACCCCATTCACTCTATTCCATCTCACCTGCACTCTGGAAGATGATAGAGGAGCAGATAAGGCCTGACTCCGTTATTTCAGTTCATTTCCTTGAATCGGACGATGAGAGGAAGATGACCTCCCTCCACGCGGAAAGAGCCCTGGAGCTCTCACGCCTGGCAGCACACATACTGCTTGTGCACAACACAGTGATAACACCCGATGAAGCCTCTGCTGTTGCTTCGGCCGGGAATACCTGGTTCTGCCTCTGTCCCTCATCCAATATGCATATCTCGGGTATAATGCCGCCGGCAGCCATGCTCCGCGAAATAACGGACAGGATCGTTGCTGGCACTGACAGCCTGGCATCCACAACCAGCCTGAGCATGATCAGCGAGCTGAGACTGCTGCAGGTCGCCGCGCCTCATATACCGCTGGAGGAGCTTATCCGCTGGGGTACTCTCAACGGCGCCCGGGCTCTTAAGATGGATAACACCCTCGGGTCAATCGAACCGGGAAAGAAGCCCGGTCTCCTGCTGATAGAACCTGTTGACCTGGTGAATATGCGCCTGCTGCCCGAAAGCCGCGTAAGCAGATTATTGTAAATTTGTGGCCTGAACCTGAATATGCAATGTCCACCTTCCTTTTTGACAGCATCGTTTTCGGGCCGGTGAGCAGCCGCAGGCTGGGAGTATCACTCGGCATCAACCTGCTTCCAGTAAGCCATAAGGTATGCTCCTTCAACTGCATATACTGTGAGTGCGGATGGACTCATGGCAAAGAGGTCAGAAAGGAAGCCCTCCCATCCCGTTCTGAGGTTTATGAAGCCCTGAGAAAAAAACTCACTGAAATGAAGGAACAGGGCAAGGCTCCCGATGTGATCACTTACGCCGGTAACGGGGAGCCGACTCTTCATCCCGATTTCGCCCGGATAATAGACGACTCCATCGCTCTGCGAAATGAGTTCTTCCCTGAAGCCAGAATATCCGTACTCTCAAACGGCTCCATGCTGCACCGCAAGAATGTCCGCGATGCCCTGAAAAAGGTAGAGATGAATATCCTTAAGCTCGACTCGGCCCTGCCCGGCACCGTCCGGCAGATCAATCAGCCTCACGCAGAGGCAGACCTGGACCGGTTTGAAAAATATGTAAGCAAATTTGATGGCAGCTTCATCATCCAGACTCTTTTTGTGAAGGGCGAGTGCGACGGACGTCCGGTTGACAACACCACGGAAGAGGAGATAACCGCATGGCTCAGCGCACTGCAGAGGCTGCGGCCACGCCAGGTAATGATCTACACAATCCACCGCGACACCCCGCTGGGAAACAGCCTCCGCAAAGTTCCCGTAAGTGAGCTGAATGCTATAGCCCGGAAAGTGAATGAGATAGGCATCCCCACCTCTGTCTCCGGTTAGAAGCCATGAATGGCATGACTGTCCTGGTAAGCCCTCTGAACTGGGGATTCGGCCATGCCGGCCGCATGATACCTGTAGCGCTGGAGCTGAAAAGGCGGGGCTGCGAGGTCATTTTTGCCGCTGATGTCTCCCTGTTTGAGATGGCCGGAAGGGAACTGCCCGGGATAAGGCTTGTTGAAATCCCGGGGCTCAGGATAAGATACTCGCGCCGCCTTCCTCAGTACATCTGCATCTTCCTGCAACTGCCTCAAATCATTGCCTCCGCCTTCGCGGAACACAGGTCTCTGCGGCGACTGGTGAAGGAGATGAATCCGTCACTTATCATCTCTGACAACCGGTTCGGCTTTTACCACCGTAAGGTATATTCCGTATACGTCACCCACCAGTTACGGATTCCTTTTCCCGTGCTCCTTCGGTTCATGGAGCCTCTGGCGGCATGGCTGCACCGGATGATCATAGACAGGTATGACCTCTGTCTCGTCCCTGACTTCCCCGGTGACGGGAATCTCTCTGGCAGGCTGTCTCACGGTGTACGGCTGCCGCGAAATATAATGTACACGGGTCCGCTCTCGAGGTTTGACAGCTACTATGAATATGAAGATGCAGTGGGCGTGACCGGGAATCCATATGTCTGCCTGATCCTCTCCGGGCCGGAGCCGCAGCGGACTATGCTGCTGGAGAAGGCTTCCGAAGCCATGCATAGTATTAAATCAGTGATACTTAGTACTGATGCGGTGCCGCACAACTTCACGGAGGCACACCCTGAAATCACTTTTATCACAGCCCCTGACAGGGCGACAATGCGCCGGATCATTGCCTCATCCTCCCTGGTCATCACCAGGGCAGGATACACCTCAGTAATGGAGCTCTTTCTGATGGGCAGGGGAGCAGTAATCATCCCCACACCAGGCCAGACCGAACAGGAATACCTCGGCACGCACCTGAACGGAAAGTACGGCTTCAACACCCTTCAGCAGGGAGAGCTGGAACTGTTGCCGGGAATCGTATCAGGCATCGCAGAATTCGCCGCTGCCGGTTCAGGCGCGGACATCAGCTTCGCGAAGGCGTTGTTTGAAAAAGCAATTGACTGCTTACTTGAGCAAAAAAAGAAGTGATACTCCCATAACCGCTGCTCCGGCAAATAATCCCGACCAAACCTCAGCCGGTGAGTGATCCTCGAGATAAATTCTTGATGACATCACGGCCCCGCCTGCCAGTACTATTGCAAACAGCTGCCACACCATGCTGATGTGATAGAGAGCTATCATGAAAACAACCAGTACCAGCAGTCCCCCGAACCCGATGGCGTGCATTGATATATGGTACCTGACGGTTATGACCAGAGTGACAAGTGTTACAACTGCAATGGATACAAGATATGCCTTGAACAGGTTGGGGACCTGCATCCTGAGCAGGACGAATGCTGTCAGGCTGTACATCAGGAGCGCAAAAGTCAGCAGCAGCACTCTCTCGTTGCGGCCGCGGGCCCGCAGGCTGGCAATGGCGCCCCTCGCATAGAGGACTATCGCAAGCGCTATGGGCAGCAACACGTTGTTGGCCGTGACCAGAACAAGTATCATCCTCTTTACCGAAAGCGGTATGAATGAAAGCAACGTGGAAGAACTGTATATTATCAGCAACCCGTACAACGGGATGAAGAGCGGGTGAAATACAACCGAGAGGATCTCCGCCGCCCTTTTCATGCGTGTGCCGGCATCTGCATTCATTTTATCTCCTTCCTCATCCTTGCAACCGGTATGTTAAGCTGTTCCCTGTACTTGGCCACCGTCCGGCGGGCAATCTGGTAACCTTTTTCCTGCAGTATCTCTGTCAGCTTCTCATCCGTCAGCGGCCTGCGTTTGTCCTCATTGTTCAGGCATTCCTGCAGTATACGCTTGATCTCACGCGTGGAAACCTCGTCTCCGGCGTCAGTCTGCATACCCTCTGAAAAGAAAAACTTTAGGGGATAGATGCCGAAATGGGTCTGTATGTATTTGCTGTTTGCCACCCGCGAAACTGTGGAGATGTCAAGACCGGTCATCTCGGCCACATCCTTCAGAATCATGGGTTTCAGCTTTGTGTCATCACCCTCCACAAAGTATTCCTTCTGGTACTCCAGTATTGCGTTCATCGTAAGCAGCAGCGTGTTCTGCCTCTGCCGCATGGCATCAATGAACCACCTCGCCGCATCAAGTTTCTGCTTGACAAACATGACGGCATCCTTATTCTGCTTCCCGGCTTTCCTGTCGCGCGAGTAGGATTCAAGCATCTCACTGTAACCCCTGCTGACCTTCAGCTCCGGGATGTTCCTGTTGTTCAGGCTGAGCTCCAGGCCGCCGTCAGACTCCTCGAGGATGAAATCGGGAATGATGTGCTGGGCCGACTTTGTGTACGGATCGTTGAAACTGCCGCCCGGCTTGGGATTGAGCTTAAGAACCTCATCAATGACAGCCTTCATCTCCTCCTCACTCTTGCCCAGTCTGGACATGATCTTTTCATAGTGTCTCCTTGAGAACTCTTCGAAAAAGTCAGTCAATACCGTCTTAGTGAGAGCCACGGAGGGGTGAGACTGATCCTTTCTCTCTATCTGCAGCAGCAGGCACTCGCGCAGGTCACGGGCACCGACGCCTGCCGGCTCCAGGTCCTGAATTATCTGCAGAACTGCATTGAGTTCTTCGGCTGTTGTGGTGATATTCTGCAGGAATGCCAGGTCATCAACCATGTTTTCCACCTCGCGGCGAAGGTAACCGTCATCATCTATGTTACCTATTATATATTCACCCAGGATCTCCTCGCGCTCCGTATCTACGCGCATGTTGAACTGCTGGATCAGGTTCTCGTGAAAAGATGCTCCTGAGGCATAGGGTATCTCATCGCGGCGCTCATCATCCTTTGAGGTGTTGTTAATCTGAAGCCGGTAGTCCGGTATATCTTCATCATTCAGGTAGTCATCAAGAGCGAACTCTTCCTGTTCACGTTCAGCCTGCTCCTCGTCTACATCATCATTTTCTTCATCCGGTATTTCATCCTCCTCCGGGCCCTCCTCAAGAGCGGGATTCTCTTCCAGTTCCTTCTTGATCCGCTGCTCCAACTGCATGGCAGGCACCTCCAGCAGCTTGATCATCTGGATCTGCTGCGGAGAAAGCTTCTGAAGCAGCTTTTGTTGCAGTTTCTGGTCGAGCATAACGCTTTCAGTTCTGTCTGTTAAAACTCAGCGTTCCGCGGAGTACGCGGGAACGGAATCACATCGCGAATATTTGACATGCCGGTCATGAAGAGAATGAGCCTCTCGAAGCCCAGACCGAAGCCCGAATGCGGAGCCGTGCCGAATCTTCGTGTATCGAGATACCACCAGAGATCCTTCAACGGCAGGTTAAGCTCCTCAATCCTTCGCGTCAGCTTATCCATCTCCTCCTCCCTCTGTGAGCCGCCAATAATCTCACCGATACCAGGGAAGAGAACATCCATCGCCCTCACCGTCTTGCCGTCGTCATTCTGCTTCATGTAAAAGGCCTTGATGCTCATGGGGTAATCAGTCAGTATGACCGGCCTTTTGAAGTGCGTCTCCACGAGGTAACGCTCATGCTCCGCCTGCAGGTCACGACCCCAGCCCACGGCATATTCCCACTTGCGGCCGGAAGCTTCAAGGATCTTTATGGCTTCGGTGTAGGTCAGCCTCTCATAACGGTTGGCCAGCACAAACTCAAGCCTCTCTATGAGCGCATTGTCAATCATCTTGTTCAGGAACTCAAGATCCTCACGGCAGTTGTCGAGCGCATATCTGATGAGATATTTAGTAAAATCCTCACCCAGGTCCATGTTGTCAGTGATGTCCCAGAAAGCCATCTCCGGTTCTATCATCCAGAACTCAGCGAGGTGTCTCGGGGTGTTTGAGTTCTCAGCACGAAAGGTAGGACCAAATGTATATATCTCTCCCAGTGCCAGCGCTCCGAGCTCACCCTCGAGCTGGCCGGAGACGGTCAGATTTGTGGCCTTGCCGAAGAAATCACGGTCAAAATCAATATTCCCCTCTTTTGTGCGGGGGAGGTTCTCAAGATCAAGAGTGGTCACATGGAACATCTCACCTGCACCCTCGGCATCGCTGCCGGTGATGATCGGTGTATGCAGGTAAAAAAAACCCCTGTCATTGAAGTATTTATGCACGGCAAAGGCCATGGCGTGGCGGATACGCATCACCGCCCCGAAGGTGTTGGTCCGGAAACGGAGATGGGCTATCTCCCGGAGAAATTCCATCGAATGGCCCTTCTTCTGAAGAGGATATGTCTCAGGGTCGCACTTGCCGTAGAGTATTATATCCGAAGCGCTGATCTCCACGCTCTGCCCCTTCCCCTGCGACTGCAGCAGGGTGCCTGTTACGGCCAGGCTGGCGCCGGTAGTGATATCCTTCAGTAACTCTGCCGGAAAAGCATTGATGTCAATGACTACCTGTATGTTGTTTATGGTTGAACCGTCGTTTAGAGCTACAAACGCCACATTCTTTATCTCTCTCTTTGTCCTTACCCAGCCCTTGACAAGCACGTTCTCACCGGTGGCATTGCCGGCAAGCAGTTCCTTTACTCTTCTCCTCTTCATAAATGGTCATAGCATTGTAAAGGCAAAAATAGCATTTTGTTGCTCTCGGCCGAAAGATCAGCCGGCAAATGGCACTGTTTTTGTGCATAAACGCAATTTTTCACAATGTGCCGGCGTTTCTCTTAGGAAATATGCCCTCTTGAATTTGTCGGGTAAAAAGAGTAATTTTACTATTCTAACTGAAAACGTGTACATTATGGAAGTCGACAGCAAGATCATTGTGGTTCCGTGGGATTTCACGCCGGTGACTGAACATGCATTGCAACACGCAATAAAGATATCGCGCCAGACGCGTAATGATATCTGCCTGCTTCATGTGGTGGAGAAGATCACCACTGACGGAGGAATGAAAGCCAAACAGGCAGCCATGGAAAACAGGGGGGCAGAGGTTGAGCGCAACTTCGGGATTAAGGTTAAGACCCATGTTGCAAGGGGTACTATCTTCAAGCAAATCCCTGAATTTGTCAATGACCGCAAGGCCTCGCTGGTAGTCATGGGGACACATGGCATCAGCGGCATGCAGAAACTGACAGGCAGCTGGGCCCTGAAAGTAATAGCAAAATCAAAAGTGCCTTATATAGTTGTCCAGGCCCCGCCCAACGACAATGAAAGATACCATGACATCGTGTTTCCGGTCGATTTCCGTTCAGAAGAGAAGGAAAAACTCTCCATGGCCATCTTCATGGGAAAATATTTCGACTCCAAGATTCATATCATAAAGGCCGTGCGCAAGGACGACTCGCTGGCGAAAAAGACCAATCTCAACCTCAACTTTACGGTGAGGATGCTCATTCAGAACAATATCGAGTATGAGATACGTGAGGAACCGGCTGACAAGCTGGGTGAGCGCACTCTGGAGATTGCACAGGAGATGAAGGCAGACCTGTTGCTCATCATGACCACAAAGGATATCACCTTTGCCGACTACGTCTGGGGTGCGAAAGAACAATACATCATCGCCAACAGTTCAAAGATTCCTGTCTGCTGCGTGAATCCCTCCTCCGCCTTTGCGAACATCGGACAATTCATGTACGGTTAGAACCCGGGATTGGCGATTTGAGATTTGAGATTTAAATGAATCATAACGATCAATTCGCAGACCATCGTTAATCGTAACCCGCAAATCGCAAATCGCAAATCAACAACCCCAACTCGCAAATCGCAAATCGACAATCCCAAATGTCCATTGTTGTCAGCAACGTCACCAAAAACTATGGGTCTCAGAAGGCCCTGGACGATGTCTCCTTTTCCATCCCGGCAGGAGAGATAGTGGGATTCATCGGTCCCAACGGGGCTGGCAAGTCGACGATGCTGAAGATCATCACCGGTTTCTTTCCGGCCGACTCCGGTCAGGTGACTGTTTGCGGGCTGCCCGCCGGTCCATCCGCCAGGGAGATGAGGCGTTTTATCGGTTACCTTCCTGAAAACAACCCGATCTATCTTGACATGTATGTAAGGGAGTACCTTGGTTACGTGGCAGATATCTATTCACTTGGCAGGAAGAGCCGCGAGGCGGTTGACTCGGTGATTGAGCGTACCGGCCTGGTTCCCGAGCAGGGAAAAAAGATAGGAGCTCTTTCGAAGGGTTACCGGCAGCGGGTGGGACTGGCACAGGCGCTGATCCACGACCCGCAGGTGCTGATCCTCGATGAGGCAACCACCGGCCTCGATCCGAATCAGATAGTTGACATCCGCAATCTCATATCCGAGGCGGGCAAGAAAAAGACTGTAATGCTTTCAACGCATATCATGCAGGAGGTAGAGGCAATCTGCAGCCGTGTGATCATAATTGACCACGGCCATATCGTTGCCGATGGTCCCATTGATCAGATCTCCTCTCTCGCCGGCGCCCGGCTGGAGGAGACGTTCAGGCAGCTCACCGGGAAATAATCATTGGTGGAAATTCCCCGGAGGGGATAGAGAATTGCAGATGTGCGAATTGCGAATTGCGATTGGCCACAAGAATTGTAACAGGCACACGGCCGCCCGTCCCCTACTGCCTCTCCAGCCACCTCGAGAGGAAAAGATCATAAACTGAATAGTACCTCCCGCTGCTGTCACTCTCCTCGTAAATCATCTCCTTATCCAGCAGGGCATCAAGCGCTCTCTTTGATCCCGCGGGCGTTCCCAGGGAATGTTTGCCAAGGAATTCTCCCGACTGGGGTTTATATACCTTCCCCTCCTTCGCTATAGCCATGAGGAGTTGCCACTGATTGGATGTAAGCAGGTGGCGGTACTGGAGAAAAGTCTTTTCCTGCTCATCCAGAATTTCACTGCACACCGCTTTGACAAACTGAATATCAATTTCTTTCGCACCTGTGCTAAAAAGGGTATTACAAACAGACTGGGTATAGTATGTGTGCCTTCTGGTCCAGTCAAGGACAAAGCTGATCGCTCCCGGAGATATCTTTCTCTTGCTTTCTGCAAACTTCTCCCCGATAAACCGGCTGTAATTATCATCGGAGATGGCTGACAGGCTCATGATTCTGGTACTTGCAAAAAAAGGTCTCTTTGAGTCGTGGAAAATCTCATGCATCATATGCCTGTTGCTGCCGCTGAATATGAAATGAATATTTTTCAGCGGTTGAATCATCGTCCTTAGAATGGCCTCGGCATTACCCTCCTCGTATGATGCAATCGACTGGAATTCGTCGAAGGCGAGGTAAATTTCTGTTCCAAGCTCATCAAGAAAATTCAGCAGTGCAGAAAGCGTAACTTCATATTCCGAGGCAGAAGAATATTCAAACCTCACCCCTGGCGCACCGGTAAGAGGATCGTAAGTAATAACCGGCCGTAATCCTTTCAGGAACGTAAGAAAACGATTCCCTGTTCTTTTCTTCCGTGGCAGCACATTCATTGAAACTGTTGCCAGCTGACGCGTAAGATCCCTGATGTTCCTTGTGGGATATAGATCAACATAGAGACAAATCGATTGATTCTCTTTTAGTATCTCTTCAAAAACATGAAATATTAATGCAGTTTTCCCCATTCTCCGAAGGGAAATCAGCGTTGTATTCAATCCTCCCGTGAGATTCTTTACAAGTCTCTCTGATTCTGTCTCTCTGTCGCAAAATAGCTTGCTTCCATGATATCCGACTACCGGAAACGGATTTTTTGAAATCATGACAAATCGTTTTACAATTCAAATATACACATTTTTTTAACATGTTGTATCATACATATTGTATTATACATAATGTATGTTATTATTCCCGACCTGCTGCCATGCTTAATGGCCTGCGGCCATCCTCACACATGCCCGGCAATGGCCACCTCGCAGAGGTGGAAGAATTGTATAACCCTGTCACCCAACGATCCCCCGCCCGGGGCGGGCGAGTGGGGTCCACATTCTACAATTAGAATACGGCCATCGTTGGGCATGTATATATCAATCCTCCAACTTCTTATGACAATTCGCAAATCACAAATCGCAATTCGCAAATTTTAATTACCTTTGCCCCCGTTATTCGACAGGTGGACAGATTTGCGCTGATTGCAACCACGGAAAAAAATGCTAAAACGGTTTTCACCCGCTGCTTTGCCAACAATCCGTCCCTGCCTTTGTTAAACTTAAAAAATTAACAGATGAGCTACTTATTTACTTCTGAATCAGTATCCGAAGGCCACCCTGACAAGGTAGCCGATCAGATCTCCGACGCACTTCTTGACAACTTCCTGGCCTGGGACCCGGAATCGAAAGTAGCATGCGAAACCCTCGTCACAACCGGACAGGTGGTCGTTGCAGGTGAAGTCAGAACACAGACCTATATAGACGTCCAGAACATTATCAGGGATGTCATCAACAAGATCGGCTACACAAAAGCCGAATATATGTTCGACGGCAACTCATGCGGCATCTTCTCCTCAATCCATGAACAATCGCCCGACATCAACCAGGGCGTCGTCCGCAAGAAGAAGGAAGACCAGGGGGCAGGCGATCAGGGGATGATGTTCGGATATGCAATTGACGAGACCGAAAACTTTCTCCCTCTCTCACTCGACATCGCTCACGAGTTGGTCTACCAGCTTGCAGAGATTCGCCGCGAAGGCAAACAGATGAAATACCTGCGACCTGACTCAAAGTCACAGGTCACAATTGAATACAACGATAACGGCACGCCCAAAAGAGTGCATACTATAGTCGTTTCCACCCAGCATGATGACTTTGACAAGGATGAAAAGAAGATGCTGGAGACAATCAAAAAAGATGTCATAAACATCCTCGTTCCAAGGGTAAAGGCGCAGTTCGGCGAGGAGGTGCAAAAGCTCTTTGACGGCAAGATAAAATACCATGTCAATCCCACCGGCAAGTTTGTAATCGGCGGGCCTCACGGCGACAGCGGCCTTACGGGACGCAAGATCATAGTTGACACCTATGGCGGACGCGGTGCCCACGGAGGAGGAGCCTTCTCCGGCAAGGACCCATCTAAGGTGGACCGCTCGGCAGCATATGCCGTACGTCACATAGCGAAGAACATGGTTGCCGCCGGCGTCGCCCGCGAGATGCTCGTCCAGGTATCCTACGCCATCGGTGTCGCTGAACCGGTCGGTATCTTCGTGAACACCTTCGGCACATCGAAGGTGAAGCAGAGCGACAGTGAGATTGCAAAGATCATAGGGAAAATGTTTGACCTTCGCCCTGCGATGATAGAAAAAGAGTACGGGCTGCGCAAGCCGATCTACCTTGAAACGGCCGCATACGGACACATGGGACGCAAGCCGCAGACCGTCGAGAAGACATTCAGGTCAACCAACGGAAAACCAGACAAGAAGGTCAAAGTTGATCTCTTCAAGTGGGAGGAACTCAACAAGGTCAATGCAATAAAGAAGGAATTCGGACTGTAGTCAGGCTGGCCGTGAACTGAACCGGGCCTGATGCCGGACCCATAACCGGGGTGCGTCTGCCTGAGCCGGATCAGTCATTTCCCGCCCGGCGTCAGGCGGTTACCGGCCCCTAAAATGATGCTTTGACTATCCGTGCAATGTTATCCGATCTGCCGAGGGTATAGTAATGTATCCCCGGCACTTCGTTTTTAAGGAGGTCACGGCTCTGCGCAGTTGCCCACTCTATGCCCACCTCCCGTGCCTCATCGTCGGTGCGGCATTTTGAGAGCTCATGCACCAGCTCCTCGGGCATGTCAATATGGAAGGTCTGCGGCAGGAGATTCACATCTGTCACCGCCGAAACAGGCTTGATGCCCGGTATCAGCGGCACCGTCACACCCATGGCGCGCAGTGCATCACGGAAGGCATAGAATTTCTCATTGTCGAAGAACATCTGCGTGACGATGTAGCACGCCCCGGCGTCCACCTTGCGCTTCAGATTGACCATGTCACTCTTCAGGTTGGGCGCCTCGAAGTGCTTTTCAGGATAACCGGCAACACCGATGCAGAATGAGGTAGGGGCAGTATTCTTCAGATCAGAATCGAGGTAATGGCCACGGTTCATGTCAGATATCTGCTGCACAAGCTCGCTGGTGTTCCGGTGGCCTCCGGGATCCGGGATGAAGACGCGGCTGCCCTTCGGAGGATCACCCCTTAGTGCCAGCACATCATTGATACCCAGGAAATTCATCTCAATCAGGGCGTTCTCCGTCTCCTCCTTTGAGAACCCCCCGCAGAGGATATGCGGCACAACATTGACGTTGTACTTGTACTTCACCGCGGCGGCAAGGGCTATTGTGCCCGGCCGTTTCCGGGTGGTACGCTTCTCCAGCAGGCCGTCGGGCCTCTCGGTCAGCACCACCTCGTTGCGGTGGGAGGTGAAATTTATATATGCCGGCTCGTACTCCAGCAGTCCCTCAATGGTGTGATAGATCCGATCTATGCTGTGCCCCTTCAGAGGCGGCAGCAGCTCAAAGGTGAAGAGCGGCTTCTTCGAGCTGTTTATGAGATCAATTACGTTTGGTCCTTTCATCTGACAAATTTAAAGATTCGGGGCAAGCCATCTTGCTGCCTCCTCAACGGTCATGCCGCACCTGGCGGCATAATCCTCAAGCTGATCCCTGCCTATTGTGCCCACACTGAAATAGGATGATCCGGGCGATGCAAATATATAACCACACACCGATGAAACCGGCACCATCACGAAACTTTCCGTCAGCGTTACTCCGATTTTCTCAGTCGCCCCAAGGAGGTCAAAGATCACCTGTTTGCCTGTATGATCCGGGCATGCGGGATAGCCCGGCGCCGGCCTGATGCCCTGGTACTTCACCTTGAACAGCTCGGCTGCAGTGAGCTGCTCGCCTGCTGCATAGCCCCAGTGGTTCACGCGCATCTCGCGGTGCAGCCACTCAGCGGCGGCTTCCGCAAAGCGATCCGCCAGTATCCTCAGCATAATTGTATTGTAATCATCCCCGGCTATTCCTTCCGGCAGCTTTTCAACGGTCTTCACCGTCACCACGAACAAACCGGCGTGGTCATCCTTTTCTGCCACGAAATCAGCCAGGCAGAGGTTATGGTGCCCGGGTTCCTTCACCTCCTGGTTGCGCAGGAAGCGAAGCCAGGCCTCACCGGTGGCAGTGCCGGAGGCCCCTGCTGACCCGTTTGCGATGCAGTGGTTCACGGCCATGGCGTCGCCGCTGCCGCTGCTGCCCTCACCGCTGCCGCTTCCGTCACCGCTTGCGCCGGTTATCAGCCTCACATCATCACCGTGGCGCTCCGCCGGGAAGATCCCCGAAAGCGCCTCGGCAACCATCAGCTTCTCACTGATAATCCTTTCTATCATTGCCAGGGCGTCATCATAAAGCTTCTTCGCCTCTGCCCCCTTGACAGGGTCATTGAAAATATCCGGGTACTTGCCGTTGATCTTCCACGCGAAAAAGAAGAAGGTCCAGTCAATATACTCTGCCAGCGTCCTCAGACTGACGGGCCCGGAGTTGATCACTCCCGGCATTTCGGGTGGGGGCATCGGGGTCAATGTGCGCTGACCATTCCTCCTGGCGGCCGCCAGCGTGACAAGCCTCTTCTCCCTGCGCGATGCCTCATGGTCCCTGCGCAGCTTCTCATACTTCTCCTTCAGCGACCTGCCCAGCGAGCCATCCGGAGTCACCAGTCCCGACATCACCGGAACGGCACGTGATGCATCCTTCACATAAAAAGCATTGAAAGAATAAACCGGCGCAATCCTGACTGCAGTGTGTATCTCCGAGGTTGTTGCCCCGCCGATCAGCAGGGGCGTTTTCATGCCCCGCTCCTCCATCAGCGAAGCTATATGTACCATCTCCTCAAGCGAAGGGGTTATCAGTCCCGACAGCCCGATAAAGTCAACATTTTCCTTCACAGCCGTCTCGAGAATCTTTTCCGCAGGCACCATCACCCCGAGGTCAATCACCTCGTAGTTATTGCACGAGAGAATCACCCCCACAATGTTTTTACCTATGTCGTGCACGTCGCCCTTGACCGTTGCCAGGAGCACCTTGCCGGCAGAGGATGCCTCACCGCTCTTCATCTCCGCCTCGATATGCGGTGTCAGGCGTGCCACCGCCTTCTTCATCACCCTGGCGCTCTTGACCACCTGCGGGAGGAACATGCGCCCCGACCCGAACAGGTCGCCCACCTCGTTCATACCGTCCATCAGCGGACCCTCTATCACCCTCAGGGCCCTGTCATACTGCGGACGTGCCTCCTCTACGTCATCCTCAATGAAGGTATCTATTCCGTTAACCAGCGCATGTTTGATGCGACTGACTACATCGCCGTCACGCCATTCGAGGTGCTTCGTCCCCTCCTCCTGCTTCGTCCCTTTCATTTCCGAGGCATACTGCAACAGCCTGTCGGTGGCATCCTTTCTGCGGTTGAGCACCACATCCTCGGTCAGCTGAAGCAGGTTGGGCTCAATTGATGTATAAACCTTCAGCAATCCCGGGTTAACAATACCCATGTCCATTCCTGCCCTGATCGCATGATAGAGGAAAACTGCGTGCATCGCCTCCCGGACCGGGTCATTGCCCCGGAATGAGAAGGAGAGGTTGCTCACCCCGCCGCTCACCCTTGCATACGGAAGGCTGGCCTTGATGTATTCTGTGCACTTTATGTAATCCACCGCATAGTTGTTGTGTTCCTCTATGCCTGTGGCGATGGCCAGCACATTGGGATCAATGAAGATATCTTCCGGCGGGAAGCCGGCCTTCTCCGTCAGCAGCCGGTACGACCGGTCTGCCACCTCTTTTCTTCTTTCGAAGGTGTCCGCCTGTCCCCTCTCGTCAAAGAGCATCACAACAGCAGCCGCGCCATAGCGCCTCACCAGCCGCGCCTTCTTCAGGAAATCCTCCTCGCCCTCTTTCAGGCTGATTGAATTGACCACCGGCTTGCCCTGGATGCACTGCAGCCCGGCCTCAAGCACCTCCCACTTGGAGGAATCGACCATTATGGGCAGCTTTGCGATGTCAGGCTCACTCATCAGGATGTTAATGAACCGCTTCATAGTGGCTGCTCCGTCGATCATGGCGTCGTCCATGCAGATGTCTATCACCTGTGCACCGCCCTCCACCTGGTTACGTGCCACGTCAAGCGCTGCCGCGAAGTTACCCTCGCGGATCAGCCGTGCAAATTTTATTGAACCGGCGACGTTTGCCCGCTCCCCGATATTTATGAAGTTGGTATCCGGACGGATCACCAGCGGCTCGAGGCCTGCCAGTGCCGTGATATGTTTCTTCTCAGGCACTGCGCGCGGTTTCCTGCCGGAAGCCAGGGATGCTATTATCCGTATATGATCCGGCGTTGTGCCGCAGCAGCCGCCTATGATGTTGACCCAACCGTTCTGCAGGAAGTTGTTTATTATGTTGCCCATATAATCGGGCGACTGGTCATACTCCGCGAACTGGTTTGGCAGGCCTGCATTGGGGTGTGCCGAAACGAAGAAGGGGGCTTTTGCCGAGAGCTCCTCGATGAATGGCCTCAGCTGTTCAGCACCCAGGGCGCAGTTCAGCCCGATGCTCAGCAGAGGGTAGTGCGACATGGTTATCAGGAACGCCTCAAGGGTCTGTCCCGTCAGTGTGCGGCCGCTGGCATCGGTAATAGTACCTGATACCATGACGGGAATGTCAATTCCCTTCTCTTCCATGATGCCGCTTATGGCAAAGAGTGCTGCCTTGGCATTAAGGCCGTCGAAGACCGTCTCTATCAGAAGTATATCCACTCCGCCGTCAATGAGTCCCCTGACCTGCTCACCGTAAGATTCAGCAAGATCGTTGAAGGTGACGGTGCGTGCACCGGGGTCGTTGACATCGGGCGACATTGAAGCGGTGCGATTGGTCGGGCCAACCGATCCTGCCACCCAGGCTTCGCGGCCCGTATCGGCATGGTGACGGGCTACGGCCTCCTGTGCCAGCCGGGCAGCAGTGACATTCATCTCGTATACATTCGATTCCATGGCGTAGTCAGCCATGGAGATGCGGTTGGCATTGAAGGTGTTGGTGCTGATTATGTCAGCTCCGGCTGCAAGGTAATCGAGATGGATACCCTGTATGATTTCAGGTTGAGTCAGTGAGAGCAGGTCGTTGTTGCCCTTCAGCGATTGCGGATGGCTGGCGTATTGTGTGCCTCGATACTGCTCCTCGGTCAGCCGGTGGCGCTGTATCATCGTCCCCATGGCTCCGTCAAGGACCAGTATTCTCTCAGCCAGTGCCTCTCTTACAGATCTTTTCAATGTCTGACGGTTTTGGTTCAGCAAAAGTACCGTAAAATTTACAGAATTGCGAAACAGGTTGTTAATCCTCGTATAGGATTAAGAATTGCAGGCTGTGAGCACAAAT
>AMWB02027578.1_pt1 | contig 22120 bp, 23 predicted proteins | sample 200311 | NCBI WGS metagenome assembly AMWB02 (sample SAMN02737377, study PRJNA173069) | bioreactor metagenome | biome: anode biofilm in microbial fuel cells | place: USA: California | collected 2010-12-16 | reverse complement strand
CAAATGGGCGTAGCCGCAGATATTGTCATTATCGTGGTTGCTGCCCTGATCGGTGCGCTCATTGCGCAAAGAATTAAACAACCGTTGATTTTGGGGTACATCCTTGCCGGGATTGTTGTGGGACCATACACGGGCGGGGTTACGGTTGGCGATATCCATGAAATCGAACTATTGGCAGAAATCGGAGTGGCCCTTCTCCTCTTTGCACTGGGGTTGGAATTTTCCATCAACGAATTAAAACCAGTACTTAACATCGCCCTGATCGGAACCCCTATTCAGATTCTGTTAACCATCGGTTTTGGCTTTTGTCTCGGCGAGTATTTAGGATTCTCCCCAGTGCACGCATTATGGTTAGGCGCATTAATATCACTTTCCAGCACCATGGTGACCCTGAAAACCCTTATGAACAGTGGGCTTGTGGGAACTCTTTCTAGCCGGGTAATGATTGGAATGCTCATTGTTCAGGATCTGGCCGTCATCCCGATGATGATTATCCTGCCTCAGATGAGCAACCCCGAAGCAGGATTACCTCTTTTAGCCATTGCCGTCATCAAGTCTGTAATCTTCCTGCTGCTTATGTTTTATCTGGGTAGAAAGCTACTCCCGTGGCTGCTGTCGCATGTTGCCCACTTGAACTCCAGGGAACTTTTCATTTTGTCCATCACCGCCATAGGCCTTGGGATCGGGTATGCCACTTACCTCTTCGGGCTTTCTTTTGCTTTCGGTGCTTTTGTGGCTGGTATGGTTTTGAGCGAATCTGATTATGGCCATCAAGCATTGAGTGACATAATTCCGCTCAGGGACATCTTCGGTCTTTTGTTTTTCACATCGGTTGGTATGCTTCTTGACCCGGTTTATTTGTTCGAAAACTGGGACAAGATTCTCTCCTTGGTTATAGTCATCGCGGTCTTCAAAGGTGGAATATTCTCCGCGCTGGCAATGCTCTTCCGATATATCAATATTGTTCCAATAGCAGTCGGGCTCGGGTTGTTTCAGGTGGGTGAATTCGCCTTTGTGCTTGCACGGTTAGGACTTGAAACTCAGGCCATCGACCAGAGTATGTATTCGCTCGTCCTTGCCGTGTCGGTATTGAGCATGATGATTACCCCATTTGCTTCGGCCATGGCGGCACCTCTCTACAAATTAAAAAAACGACTATTCAAGTATGAGCCGTTGCTAACAGAAAACATTCCACATTCTGGACTTAAGGATCATGTCATCATTGCCGGCGGCGGGCGGGTAGGACAACACATCGCCCAGGTCCTGACACAACTCAATCTCCCTTTTGTCATTATTGAATTGAATCACCAGCGAATGCTTGAATGTAAGGCTGCAAAATATCCGGTCATCTATGGCGACATGAGTCAGTCAACGGTAATCGATGTTTCACGATTGCCGGCAGCCAAACTTTTGCTTATTACCACGCCTTCTGTTGTTACGTCACAGTCCATTGTAGAACAGGCCCTTCGTTTCAGGCCGGAATTGCATATCATTGCCAGAGCCACTGGCGCTGATCACGCCCGGGCATTGTATAAACGCGGGGTTTATATGGCGATTCTGCCAGAGATGGAGGCGGGGCTGGAAATTGCTAGGCAGGCACTTCTCCACCTGGAAATCCCTGTGGCCTTTATTCAGCAATATACTGATGCTGTGCGGCAAAAGATCTACACGCCGATTTATCAATCGAGCAGTGACCATCAGCTTCTGGCCAAATTTGATAATATAAAAAATATGTTAGAAATTTCATGGGTTACTCTCATGCCCGGAAGCCCTCTTGTCAATAAAAGCATTAAAGATACTGCCGTTCGCACTAGAACCGGCGCATCAGTTGTAGGGATTATCCAAGGAAAAATATTTCATTCAAATCCTAAAGCGGATTATTCTTTTCAAGAAGGGGATCTGGTAGCGGTTGTCGGCAATCAACAAGAACGAAATGAATTCAAAAAAATAGCTGAAGCCTGCTAATATATTTAATGGGGAGGGGAATTATATGAGAAAAATATCTTTTTCTATACTGCTGCTCATACTTATCATAGCGAGCAATTTATCATCCATAGCCTATGCTGATGAAACAATTAATTTGTCAAAAGGCCAGACTATTTATGTCCCCGCATATTCACATATTTATAGTGGCAACCGTGAAATGCCTTTCTTATTGGCCATAACAGTCAGCATCAGAAATATTAATCCGAAGCAAACGATTAAAATCACGACAGTCGAGTATTACGAAACACAGGGCAATCTGCTGAAAAAATTTATTGAAACACCGGTTACTTTACAACCACTAGAATCAATACGCTATGTTATACCAGAAAAAGACAAAGCTGGGGGTTCCGGCGCTAATTTTATTGTTGAATGGAAATCCGACAAATTCGTTAATCCGCCTATTGTTGAATCAATAATGATTGGGGCACAGTCTCAGCAGGGGGTTTCTTTTACCTCTCGCGGTCAAGCTATTATTACAACAGAGTAATTAAGGATTACATGTCAAACCACGGCATTAAGAGCGAAAGCAAAAAAGCCGTTGAGCCTTATGCCCGGCGCTCAACAATAAATCCCGAAGTCAGACATGAAATCCAAGAATATGGAAAAAACAACTCATATGGGCGCTAAGCGAACGAGAAATAATGATAATTGCAAGCTGTTAACGGTTTCCGCCGCTCCGAACGCGCTTGCCGAACGGATCAAGGAGCTTAATTGCCTGTACGGCATTTCCAATTTATTTGAAAATCAGGATGTCTCCTTGTCATGGATCATGCAGCGCGCCGTTGAACTGATTCCAGCTGCCTGGCAGTATCCGGAAAACGCGTGTGCACGCATCAGGATAGATGACCAGGACTATACCTCAAAAAATTTCAAACAGACACACTGGCGACAAAATACTAAGATTATCCTGAACGACAGACATGTCGGGGATGTGGACATCTATTATATACAGACGCCTCAGGGTGGAGATGATGGACCTTTTCTTGAAGAGGAAGAGCGCCTTTTAAGAGCTATTGGTGAACGCTTGAGTAAAGTTCTGTGGTTAAAGCGTTCCGAAGAAGCCCTTAAGGAAAGTGAAGAACACTACCGGGTACTTACCGAGCAAGTCGCCGATGGTGTTGCCCTGGTTCAAGATTTGCGGTTTTGTTACATGAATCCAGCCTTCTACAAAATGTTCAATGTTTCATCTCCAGAAGAAATGCGAAACGAGCGGGTGAACAGCCCATCAGCAGGCGCTGCGAGTGAAATCGCAAGCCTCTACAAGTCCACGGCAGATGATATTGTCAAAGACAAGATTGAGGAGGTCCACCCCCTGACGCGATCCGGTAAAATAGTTTGGGTACAAGTATGTCACAGCCCGATCACTTTCAAGGGGCGGCCGGCCTTACTGTCAACCTTTAAGGACATAACCGAGATAAAAGAACAACAGCTGGCTTCCCAGCGCATGGCTGCCCAGTTAGATAACGAAAACCGAGTCCTGAGATCCTCATTGAAAGAACGGTATCGACTTGGAGAAATCCTTGGTCGTTCACCGGCCATGCAAGCGGTTTATGAACTGATTCTCAGAGCCGCCGCAACGGATGCAAGTGTTGTCGTGTTCGGCGAATCCGGATCGGGCAAAGAACTCGTGGCCCATGCCATACATAATCATAGCGTCAGAAAAAGCAGGCGATTTGTGGCAGTGAACTGCGGCGCAATTCAAGAGACTCTGTTTGAGAGAGAATTTTTCGGGCACCGCAAAGGGGCCTTTTCCGGTGCCCATACCGACGCCCCAGGTTACCTGGACATGGCTGACGGAGGAACATTATTTCTTGATGAAGTCAGTGAGCTAACCCTCAACATGCAAGCCAAGTTGCTGAGAGCCATAGAGGGTGGAGGCTATCGCCCGATCGGCGGTATGGAAACCATATCTTCGGATTTTCGAATTATATCAGCATCAAATGCAGTTTTGGGAGAGAAAGTTACCAGCGGCCACATGCGCCAAGATTTCTTCTACCGTATTCAGGTTATACAAATTCAGTTGCCGCCACTGCGTGACCGCAAACAAGATATCCCCCTGCTGGTGGAGCACTTATTGAGCAAGATGAAAGCTCCCTCCGGCAAATTCAAGGTTCCCGGCCGTACAATGGATATTCTCATGGAGTACGATTGGCCCGGCAATGTACGCGAGTTGCGCAATGTACTGCAGCGCTACGTAACCTTGGGCCATCTTGAATTCCTATCACCGGGCTCCGAGTCCAGAAAATCACCGATCACAACAGACATTGATCTGCCCGAAGCCGTCCATGAACTGGAAAAATCCCTCATCACAAGAGCCCTGCGCCAGGCTGGTGGCAACAGAACCCAAGCAGCTAACCTGTTAGGAATTTCCAGGCGTGCCCTTTATCGAAAGATGGCAACCCCATGAGTGCCATTATCGCCCATACTGAGCGAAATCGCCCGAACTAATATTATAAATTATATCATTTAGTTAACTAGTATTCAAGCGCCATGACGGGCGCTTTTTTCCCGAATTGCATTTATCTTCCCGCATCCTCGAATGTTTATTTCCTTTTAATATCAGCATGTTATTTCCAGCCTGTCGGTATTGGCATCTTTCTTGCTGATACAGAAGCTTAAATCATTGAGAACAACTCGATAATTTTGATCACATCTATCCTTATTCGTTCTGGGTGAAAGCATTGCAGATGATGCTTGGCAACCCATGGAGTTAAGGTGCGATTCCCGTGACACGGCTTTGCTGGTTGAGAATGGTATTAATTTCATCTTTGCTATCGACGGGTTACCGACGTGTCGTTTTATTACATAAAGGATTCGGCAATGGAACTGAAAATGCATAAAAAGAACCCATCCTCCCCCCAACACCGTGTTGATATCAAACACATTCACGAATTAAACGAGCGTACCAAAGAGCTTAAATGCTTATACGGTGCCTTCAGCCTATTTGGCGTAACGAACGACACCCCTCTGGAAAAGACCCTCCAGGAAGTGGTTGATCTGGTGCCCAGCGGGTGGCAATTTCCCCAAAATGCCTGCGCCCGATTAATCATTGGCGACAAAGAATACCGTTCAGAACGATATGTCCAAAGCAACTGGGTACTGACCGCAGATCTTGTCGAAAATGAGGAAAAGGTTGGTTCAATTGAGGTTGCTTATGCTGAAATGCGCCCCGAATGCTTCCAGGGCCCTTTCCTAGAAGAGGAAGTGTTTCTGTTGGAGGCGATCGCCAATTTGATCGGTCAAGTCCTTCAGCGCAAAGCCCTGGAAGAAGAAAAAACCAGGCTCTTTCTCGATATTCAGAAAAAATATGAGAAGATACTCAGCGGTTACATCCCTATTTGCGCGTCATGCAAGAATATCAGGGATGAAGAAGGGGTGTGGAACCGGTTGGAAGTCTATGTTCAAAAGCGCACCGATGCGACATTCACCCACGGCATCTGTCCGGAATGTAGGATAAAACTATATCCCCAATTAAATACCGATATTTGGTGATCATGATTTCACCTTTTTTTCGAGACCAGGACCGAAAGGGAAAGTCGCCAATGAATGGCCAAACCGATGATCGCGGAGGCGCTTTGGGCCGACGATTTGAACAAGCCATGGTTTGGCCATTGTTTATGGCGATGCCACCCGGCAAATTTTTCTTGAAGCAGCAGGAATCAAAGATGCGACGCATCAGATTCTGACCATAACCAACCAAGGCATTTAATTGAATAGAGGGTTTGTGACAATAATCCAAAGGAGTGGGTACTATGCAACACCGCATCATTTACATTACCAAGTTCGACCTTGAACGGCTTGAGGATCAGCTTGCCGTAGCCAGTGAATTCAGCTATCGGGATCGAGTCGATCTGGAGGAACTCGAAGCGGAACTCCAGGACGGCAAGATAGTTGATTCCATGAATGTTCCCCCAAATGTCGTCACCATGAATTCTCGCGTGCGACTGGTTGATGTTGACGAAAACAAGACAATGGTTTTCACGTTGACCTTTCCCAAGGATGCTGACATTGAAGCCGGCAAGTTGTCCGTCCTGTCTCCAGTTGGTACCGCCATTCTCGGACACTCGGAAGGAGATGTCATTGAATGGTGTGTTCCGGCCGGATTCCGACTGCTTAAGATTGAAAAGGTGCTCTACCAGCCGGAAGCCGCGGGAGATTATCATCTTTAGCATCCCAATAAGCGCAAGCAAGGTTTTGTATTTATCTGTTAGCGCCGGCGCAAAGAGGCAGAACGAAATAAATACTTAAGTGCATCCTTTTTGACCTTCCGGATTTAATCAATCCTGTAAAAGTTTTTTTCAAACATTAACTGACTAAAACCCAGGTCGATATGTATTCTGAGTACTCAGGTTGATGAATGCTAATTTTAAAAAGTATTAGATCATACTCCGTATTACCCAAAAATTCTTAATAACGGCTTTGCCGGAAAGGAAAAACAAAATGAAAAGCGATCCCTTTGGGAACCTTACAGATTGGGGGCCGGTTCTGGATACCCTCGATGAATTGTCTGACACCGGAAATTTGTCGAAATGTCAGCCCGGTTTGGTTCGAATACTGCGATACAAGGGAAACTGGAGGCTTCGAGAAGAAGTGCTCAAACGCTCGGGAGAGATTCAAACCCCATCGAAGGAACTGGTCCATCAGGTGATTGCCATTTTAGATGACGACAACATTTATTATGACGCCAGAATTATTGCCTGTAACGTCCTAATTCAATTTGTAAAAAATGCCAACGACGTCAGTGGCGATGATGTATACGGCAGGGCCCGGAAGGTCATTGAAAAACTTAAGAGCACGCCGCAACCGTCGTTTTTCGATGAGCCAATAGACCGGTTGTATTCAGAGCTTACGACGCATAGCATGTTGGAGAACTGATTCTTTTGTCAGTATTTCATGAAGGAGGGTTCCAGTGGATCATAAATTGAACACAGAAGGGATATGCCGCCGAAATATGCGGTCGAAGAGACGACCATCTCAGAATAGCGCAAAAGCCGGAAGAGCCGTTTTACAAGGTGAAGAATTCGATGATTCAACGGCAACCGTGGTGAGAAAAAAACAAATGGAGATGCCTTTGACAGATGACATCAGAGACAAAGGCGGTGATTTGATGAATTCCTTAAGTGCTAAAGGGCTATGCCTAAACTGTGAAGATGCCCCAATATGTAAATTCCAAGGATTCGGCGATGATGTCCTCTTCTGTGAAGAACATAGTTCGACTTTTGACAACGAAAGCAAAGATCGACTTTTTCATAAGCCCTTTGCTGATGTTCCGTGTTTTGGCGTGAGCAATCTGATTCAAGGATGGGATTCATGAAAAACATAAACGCATATTGTTCTGAAGTGTTACAGAGATTGAAAGATAAATACCCATGGGAAAAGGAGTTTATCCAAGCCGTTCATGAAGTATTCCTATCTGTGGGCATGGTTGTAGAAAATGATTCCCACTATCGGCACGAACGCATACTGGAAAGAATCGTCGAGCCAGAAAGAACGCTTATATTCAGGGTTCCGTGGAAGGACGATGCAGGAAGCATCCACATCAACACGGGGTATCGAATCGGGTTCAACAGCGCCCTCGGACCCTATAAAGGCGGGCTTCGCTTTCACGCATCGGTTAACCTGGGCATTTTTAAATTCCTTGGATTCGAACAGACTTTTAAAAATGCGCTGACCGGCTTGCCGTTAGGCGGCGGTAAGGGCGGCAGTGATTTCAGTCCACGCGGCCGCTCCGATAATGAAATTGAAAATTTTTGCCAAAGTTTTATGACGGGTCTCTATCGACACATCGGTCCCAATACAGACGTTCCGGCTGGCGACATTGGTGTAGGTGCTCGTGAGGTCGGCTATCTGTTTGGTCAGTATAAACGGTTGAAAAATGCCTGGGAAGGGGTGTTCACAGGCAAGGGACTTGATTGGGGTGGGTCCTATCTGAGGCCGGAAGCCACAGGATTTGGCGCTGTTTATTTTACAGAAGAAATGCTCAATACCAAAGGAAAGCGTCTTGAGGGAAAGACCATTGCTGTTTCCGGTTTCGGCAATGTAGCTTGGGGTGTTGTTACCAAGGCGACCGAAATGGGTGCAAAAGTTGTCACCCTGTCGGGTCCGGATGGCTTTATTCATGACAAGGAAGGCATAAATGGCGAGAAAATAGATTACATGCTCAATATGAGACGCAGCACAAGAGACAGGGTGGAAGATTTTGCTCAAAAATTCAAGGTCGATTTCTATCCGGGGAAACGGCCCTGGGATGTCAAATGCGATATTGCGTTCCCTTGTGCCTGCGAAAACGAACTGGATGAGAATGATGCCAAAAACCTGCTTTCAAACGGGTGCCAGTGTGTAACGGAATGCGCCAACATGCCGACCACTCAAGCAGCAATGAACATGCTTATAGAAAGCGGAATTCTGTATTCGCCAGGCAAGGCTTCCAATGCCGGAGGTGTCGCTTGCTCCGGTTTGGAGATGGCTCAAAACAGTTCTAAAATCCGGTGGACTCGGGAAGAAGTGGATAAAAGGCTTCAGACCATTATGATCGACATTCACAATAACTGTCTTCAGGCCGCCGAGCGATATATGCATGATGGCAATTATTTTGTCGGCGCAAATATCGCCGGTTTCATCAAGGTGGCCAATGCCATGATCGATCAAGGCAATACGTGATATTTGAAAAAACATTAACCCATTTGAATGCAAAGAAAAAGGTGACTCATGCGAATTGGAATACCAAAAGAAGTTTTGGCCGAGGAAAAGAGAGTGGCGGCAACGCCTGATACAGTGAGAAAATATGTTGATTTGGGCTTTGATGTGGCGGTGGAGGCATCGGCCGGTGAAGGCATTCTAATATCAGACGATGATTACAATCATGCAGGGGCAAAAACGATTTCTGATCCGCAGAGACTTTTTGCCGAGTCCGATATTGTTTTGAAAGTAAAGCAGCCGGTGTTCAATGAAAATATTAAACAGCACGAGGTCAACATGCTGAGGGACGACAGCATCTTGATTACCTTTTTACACCCGGCTGCCCCTGAAAACCATGATATGATCAAGCGACTCCGGGATAAAAACATCACAGCCTTTACGATGGACGGCATTCCACGCATCTCCCGCGCCCAGAAAATGGATGCCTTATCTTCCATGAGTGCCGTAACCGGATATAAAGCATTGATCATGGCCGCCAACCAACTGCCAAAATTCATTCCAATGATCGGAACTGCTATCGGCATGATCAAGCCCGCTCAGATTCTTATCATTGGCACAGGAGTCGTCGGGCTACAGGCCATCGCCACCGCCAAACGCCTCGGCGGCGTTGTCAAATCACTTGATATCCGGAAAAACGCATGCACGGAAGCGGAGAGCCTGGGGGCAAAAGTCGTAGATTTTGATATTCCCCAAGAACTGGCCGTTGGTAACGAGGGATACGCGAAACCACTTCAAAACGAATGGCTGGAAATCGAGCGCAAAATTATTGCTCCTCATTTAGAGGCGGCGGATGTGGTCATTCTCAGTGCCCTTGTGCCGGGTGAGGTTGCCCCTATCCTGATCACCGAGAAGATGGTCTCAGCCATGAAGCCGGGTGCGGTCATTATGGATATCTCCATCGATCAAGGCGGCAATTGTGAAATCACTGATCCGGGGCGGTTTAGTCCAAAAATAGGCGTTCAAATTTGCGGGATACAAAATATTCCCGGAAGAATGGCGGTACATGCAAGCTGGCTTTACGCGAACAATATGTATTATTACGTGGAAAACCTTTTTAAGAACGACAAAGAGAAACTTGATCTGGATGACGAAATTGTTAAAAGCTCGCTTGTAACTCATGAATCAACCATCCGACATCAGGGAACTCTCAAGGCAATGCGGGACATCTGATCGATTTCACGCGTGAAAGGCTATCTCATGACAAACTTGATTTTAATGGCAGGCGTATTCCTGGTATCTTTTATCATCGGTTACCTGCTAATTTCCAGGATACCGTCGCTTTTACACACACCCTTGATGTCGATGACAAACGCGATTTCAGCCGTTACGATACTCGGGGCTGTTTATTTGTTTTCACAGCCAACCAACACCATTGAAAAAATACTGGGGTCACTGGCCATTATCACTGCAACCTTCAATGTCGTCGGCGGATTTGTTATCACGGACAGGATGCTGGGCCTTTTCAAGGGCAGGCATCCTAGTACTGAATCAAACAACAATTAAAATGGAACAATTAAAACAATGACGCTGTTTCTCGATTTTTCGGTTATCGTTATTTTGATCATAGGAATCCGGCTGTTTCGCCAACCGCGCAGCGCCAGAATCGGCAACCTGATGGCTGCCTTTGCGCTGCTGTGCGCATTTGTCCTCGTTTTGTACCGATATGGTTTGGTCGATGCAGGGACGGTCATCATGGCGCTTTTGGTGGGCGCAGTTATTGGCTATGTGGTGGCAAGAGCCGTCAACATGATCCAGATACCTTCCATGGTGGCTTTTCAACACGGTGCCGGCGGCGTGGCGGCCTTTTTGGTATCGTTTGTCGAGTTGACACGCGGCGCCCATGCCATTGATTTTGTGAGCGAGATATCGGGTGTGCTGGGTTTAACGATCGGTTCGTTGACTTTCAGTGGCAGCATGATTGCCAGCGCCAAACTGGCCAACAAAATGAGGCAAGTGCCTCAAGTGTTGCCGGCCCACCAAATTCTTTTATTGCTCAATATCGGAATGCTATTTGCCGTAGGCGCTGCGACATTTTACGCACCTGTGGAAATTCTTGGATATGTGTACCTTGTCCAAATCGCTCTTTCAGCTTCCTTTGGCATTTTGTTTTCGGTTCGCATCGGTGGTGCCGATATGCCGGTTCTTATTTCATTCCTCAATGCAACAGCGGGCTTGGCCGCGGCGCTTTGTGGAATGGTGATCGAAAACCAATTGCTGATCGCATTCGGCGCGACGGTGGCGGCATCCGGTTCAATCCTTACCCATGTTATGTGTAAAGCTATGAATCGCAATATCCTGAGGGTTTTCTTTCCTTCCATCAAGCAACATCAAAGAGAACCGCTGAAAAAAGAAGCGAAAACGACAGGCTTCACCACTCAACAGACACCCAAAAAAATGGCTGCTGTGGATCCGGAGAATGATTTTATAGCAGCGGTGGACATCATCAAAAAAGCGCACCATGTCATTATCATTCCAGGTTACGGAATGGCCTTGTCAAAAGCCCAGCAGGAAGTCGCCGCACTGGCAAAAGAGATGTTATCAATGCGCAAGGAGGTAAAATACGCCATTCACCCCGTAGCAGGTAGAATGCCGGGACATATGAATGTGTTATTGGCTGAAGCAGGGGTTGAATACGATATGCTGGTGGAGATGGAAAATATCAATCCGGATTTTCCAGCCACCGATCTGGCCCTGATTATAGGTGCTTGTGACGTTGTAAATCCATCGGCCATCGATGTCGCTGGGACGCCAATCTCTGGAATGCCGATTCTGATGGCTCACGAAGCCAAACACGTGGTCTGTTGCAATATCGACAGTAAGCCAGGGTATTCGGGTGTTGAAAATCCTCTGTACAAAATGGGAAATACCACGATGCTGACGGGCGATGCACGTAAAACAGTTCATCAGCTTTTGGTTTCCTTGACAAATGGCATCCCTAAAAAGCCGGCAACCGCAGTGACTGCCGTCGATACCGCCAATGAGGCTTCAAAAGCACTGGCGTGCGCTATGCAGGTGATCATCATTCCCGGTTACGGTATGGCCTTGTCAAAAGCCCAGTTTAAGATTGCCGAGCTGGCAACACTTCTTGCCAAAAACGGTACCCGTGTCAAATTTGCAATTCATCCTGTCGCCGGCAGAATGCCGGGCCATATGAATGTCATCTTGGCTGAAGCCGAAGTCGACTACGATGACCTTATCGAAATGGATGAGGCGAATCCTTTGTTTAAAGAAACCGATGTGGCACTGGTCGTTGGGGCCTGTGACGTCGTGAATCCTTCGGCCATAGATACTGAAGGCACACCGATATCCGGGATGCCGATCCTAATGGCACATGAGGCTGGAAAAATAATCGTTTGCAATTTTGATACAAATCCCGGCTATTCCGGTGTTGCCAATCCGATTTACGAGAACGCGAACACCATCATGATGCTTGGCGATGCAAAAGCCTCAATCGTCGGCTTAATTTCGGCTTTAAAATCAATGGGAGTCTAAAATGGAGTTTTTTCACGTGAAAGATCCATTCATCGATATTCACCTGCCATCGGAACAAGTGGTGACATCGAGTGAATTCAGATGTGCCGATAATTTGAATGAACGCTTAAAAGAGCTTAAATGCCTTTATCTGACTTTTAGGTTACTTGGTCAAGGCGATGTTCCATTGGATAAAACGCTGCAGGAGGTAGCCGATTTAGTCCCAAGCGGATGGCAATTCTCTGAAATTGCATGCGCCAGAATTGACATTAAAGACAAGGCATATCTTTCCGGACGTTATGTGCGCAGCGAATGGGTACTATCTGAAAAGATCGTTGTTAATACAGAACTTGTTGGAACCATAGAGGTCGCTTATACGGAAAAACGATCAGATTGTTTCAAAGGCCCCTTTCTGGAGGAAGAAATATTCTTGTTGGGGATCATTGCGAGTATGATCGCTCAAGCCATCGAAAGAAAAGTCTTTGAGGAAGAAAAGCTCAAACTTTACCAATCGTTAAAAAACGATTATGATAAAATACTTGGAGGATCTATTCCTATTTGCGCATTATGCAGAAATATCAGGGACGAAAAAGGGGCGTGGCAACAATTGGCGGCTTATGATAAGGTGCGACTTGAATCAGAGTTCAGCCAGATAGTTTGTCCGGACTGTCAAAAAAAATTGTATCCCTATTCCCAAAACAGATAATTTTCGATCATGCAGAGACCGACAGGAGAGGCGAGCCTCCAGTGGGTGACTCAGGAATGCGACATCCGTGACTACGTGATCGATAAGGGTGATGCCTTTGTCGTTACCCTGCATGGACTTGATGCTGGTACGAGCCATCAGCCTGGCACGCCTTGGCTATGCCGAAAGTCTGGTGCCAGTACCCTTTAAAGGACGTTTCAGTCAAGCCGTTTTTAAAAAGCGGTCTGTCATCTGGCATTCGAGGTTACTACAAAAAAATGGAGGTAGAAAATGGCTATTCGCAAGCAGTCTTTGAAAAATAAACCCGTGTACAGGGTCACTTTTAAAATTCCCGAAGAAATTGGGAATACGGTAACGCAGGCGCATGTGGTGGGTGAGTTCAACGACTGGTCAACGTCGGCAACGCCCATGAAAAAATCGAAAAATGGTTCTTTCAGCGCCACCGTGGAGCTTGAAAAAGGCCGATCCTACCAGTTTCGCTATCTGTTGGGACAATCTTGTTGGGAAAACGAACCCGACGCCGACGGCTATTTGCCAACTCCTTTTGGAAACAGCACTAATTCAGTGATCATTCTGTAGTATCGTTTTTTTGTCTCTCTTTTGCTGCACCGCTTTTTTGCTGTCCCAAAAGCCATGTTCGCATTCGCCATGATCGAATCGGCAGCATCTTTGGAGAAATATGAAAGGCACACTGGAAGTCATGACTATCGAACGGTCTGCTTTGCGCAGTACCACTGAAGTATCCATCACATGCCGACCATTCACCAGCAGCGGCACCATCCGTTCGTCGGATGGAGTCATGCACAATTTTTCAATTGAAGGGTCCTACATCGAAACTACTGAAAATTATAGTGTCGGAACCATTCTCATCGTGCGGATGGTCGGCTACTCGCTCATACCTTTACCAATGACTGACGACGTGCAGCCACGATCCATAAGTCTGGCGGAGGTCAAATGGCATCAGCAACTGGTTGATGAGAACACTGTTCGATATGGTCTGGGGCTGAAATATCTTAACTGAAAGATTAAAGAATAATGTTCGATTCACAAATTCTCCTGACCGGCACCATCATTTTTTTTGCCAGGATCTGCGATGTGTCCATCGGTACCGTCCGAACGATCGTTACTGTTCAGGGACGGACCACCATAGCCTTTACCTTGGCGATTTTTGAAATCATCATCTGGGTTACCGTCGCCAGCACGGTGATCAATCAGATCTCGGACAAACCGCTTTTGGTCATTTTTTATGCATTCGGATACGCCACCGGCAACGTAGTGGGGATCATGGTGGAGCGCAAGCTGGCCTTTGGAACGACGATCCTAAGAATTATCACCCCCAACGCAGGACCAGCCATTGCCGCGCATTTGAGAAAAAACGGCCAGCCGGTCACTATATTCCACGGTGAAGGTATGCATGGACCGGTCAACGAGCTTTATATTGCCTGCCGGCGCCGGGATCTTAGATGGATCCTGCCCGACGTTCGGTGCATCGACCCGAAACTGTTCTACGTCATCGAGCAGGCTCGGGATATGAGCAAAGTATACCGGCCGATCTGCTCGCCACTTGGCGGCTGGCGCGCGACAAACAATCGTAAATAGTTGAATCAAAACCAACGATTAACACTTGAATTCGATGGTTAAGACATAGCGCGCGGTAAAATGGGTATTGCGACGGATATCATATAGCCTATCGTAAAACAGCAGGTGTAATCTTCTGCAGTGTTGCAGCCATAACCTCCGGTTTTCACCCTTTGCGCCCCATCCTGAAAATGTTTATTGCTCCTTAATATCGATTCTGATATTAAATAACAGTGACGTGTTATTGCAAATTATAAAAAAATGAACCTGATATCGTCTCTGCAAAATTTATCCTTGTCAAGTGATAGCATTGAAATGATGTTACGATTATTAGTTGCTTTACTGGCAGGTGCTATGATTGGCTATGAACGTTCGTATCACGGTAGACCTGCTGGTTTCCGTACTCATGCCTTGGTCTGTACCGCATCCAGCCTTCTTATGCTCGTTACAGTATATGAAACCCATTGGGTTCAATCGCCTGCAGATATCGTCAAACTAGATCCAACGAGAATGGCTCAGGGCATCATGACGGGCATAGGTTTCTTGGGAGCGGGTGTTATCTTTAAAGAAGGGTTTTCCATCCGAGGTCTTACAACAGCAGCTTCTATTTGGATTACAGCTGCAATCGGTATCCTGGCAGGAATAGGTTTCTACACTCCCCTTGTAGTATCGGTCATCCTCACCCTGAGCATTTTAACCATATTTAACTGGCTGGAGAGTAAAATGCCCTCCAATGCTTATTATCATTTTGATGTTCGGTTTGAGCGCTCCTCTGGCATGACGGAAGAAGACCTCAGAGGACTTATCGACCGTCATGGTTTTAGTATTGCCAATTTCAGTTATTACATAGAGGGTGAAGAACGCATACGCTGTCATAGTATGGTGCTACGGTCGAATGATCGATTGAGTGCGGCACGCCTCTCGGGCACACTTGAGCAAATCAATGAGATACTCTCTTTTCGAATTTCCCCCACAGGGACTTGATTCGTTTTCTATTTTCTAAATTTTAACACTTCAGGAATTCTGGGAACAACTTTCTGTTTTATATGAAAATGATCAATACCCATCCTTATTAATTTACATTCTTCATTAATCAGCTTGGTTCGTAATTTTTATATTCGTGGTTGCCTCAAGGGCACCGACAATTCGTTGTGCATAAGCTGATCGGTCATGTTACTTCGCGCGCTCACAGGCTTCAGTTCTAAATCGACCTCTGTGAAGAATGTCTTTATTTTTTATCCGTTATTCATTGTATCGTTTGTGGAATCAGATTGAATCCCAAGGCAAGTGCCTGCTTTTGCAGGTACAAAACTTTCTTTTCTTTGTTTCTGAGTGTCAGATAATCTTCCCCCAAATCTCGAAACTCTGCTCCATCCTTGATGACATGATAAACTCCCAGAAGAATACGGTGGGCAATCGCCACAATGGCCTTCTTTGCTCCTCGGCGGGCTTTGAGACGATAATATTTGTCCTTGAAATAGGAACCTTTTTTCTTGATCGCTGCCCATGCCACTTCAATCATAATGGTCTTGAGATGATGCTTTCGTACCGGACTTCTGCCGCTTTTTCGTTTGCCGGCACTTTCGTTATTGCCAGGACATAAACCGCTCCACGATACCAATGCCGTATCCGTGGGAAAACTATCCAAAGTAGGACCGATTTCCGCCAGAATGTCACAGGCCGAAACGTCTGATATGCCCGGAGCCTTCTTCATGCGGTCCAATAAATCACTTTGATCCTTCATCAAACTGCGGATCCGTTGCTCGAGTGCTTCAATTTGTCCCTCCAAATTGGCAATCGTCCCCAAAAGCGTTTTCAAAATAAACCGGTGATGACCCATGAAGAACCCCTGAATGGATCGAAACAGCTCCACCTCTTTGCCTTTGAGTTTCCCGCGAATACAGGCCTCGATATCCGTCAATGTCAGTTCCCGATCCACAATCAGAAGTTTCATCAGATTGCGGCCTGTTACACCAAACAAATCCGACACCACAGAATCGATCTTGATGTTTGCCGATTCGAAAAGCTTATGTGTCCGTTTCCGGTAATCACCGACTGATTGAACATACTTTTTACGTAGCCGCGTCAGTTCGCGCCATTGCCGAACCGTCATCGGTGGAATGAAACTTGCCTTTAAAAGACCATGTCGCAACAATCCGGCGATCCAACGACTGTCACCTATGTCTGTCTTGCGCCCGGAAACGTTTTTCATGTTCCGAGCATTGGCCAGGACAACTTGAACCGTTTGCTCCAATACATTGTGCACAGGGCGCCAGTAAACCCCCGTACTCTCCATGGCCACAACCGGACATTCATGATCCAACAACCACTGCCGCAGCTGCTTTAAATCGTCTGTGAATGTACCAAATACCTTAATCTCGTGTTGCTCTTCCCCATTGCTGTCTGGAAAAATAACGCAAGCCGAAACACTCTATTTATGAACGTCTAGTCCGCAACAAATGGGATGCACAATCCTGATAATTCTGCTATCATCTTTTCGAGTCATGGTCTTCCTCCTGATTAAGTTTTTTTGAGAGAACTACTTAAACAGTGGAATGCCGTGACTCAATACGTTATTGCAATAAATCCATTTTCATCCTTCGTTGTGCCCGCCCCGGGCATGGGGGTTACTTTGCTTATTTCAATGCAGAAGAAATGGCGTATCTTTAATAACCCAGTGGGTCGCAGACAGCATCGAGCATGACAACGACGATGGAGTAACCAGGCGAGCATCGGAAAATAACCCAAAGGCCCTTGGCGAATCATCCCTGGTCAAAGGGATAGTAACCGAGTATGGCCGACCAACGTAAAAGGAGGCGGCCAAAAGGCGCCGATGCGAGGGATGGAGACCAGTACGACCGCAATGGTTTAGCGATGAAGCGGCTAATTCCCGCTGAGCGAAGGTCTCCACGGTCAATTGTCCGTGAAAGAGACAAACATCGACACTATGCAAAGAGTGAGAATCGGTGAGCACTGACCTGATACGGATAAGAGATATTCATCTGTTCATCAGGCTCAATAATTTGGGACGATCAAGAATGCAATTTTCTGAAGTGAGGTTTTCCAAATGGGCGTAGCCGCAGATATTGTCATTATAGTGGTTGCTGCATTGATTGGCGCACTCACTGCTCAAAGAATCAAGCAACCGTTGATTTTGGGCTACATTCTTGCTGGGATCGTTGTGGGACCATACACGGGGGATTACGGTTGGCGATATCCATGAAATCAAACTGTTAGCAGAAATCGGAGTGGCCCTTCTTCTCTTTGCGCTGGGGTTGGAGTTTTCAATCAGCAAATTAAAACCAGTACGAAATATCGCACTGCTCGGAACCCCTATTCAAATTCTGCTAACCATCGGTTTTGGCTTTTGTCTTGGCGAGTATTTGGGATTCTCCACAGCGCATGCATTATGGTTAGGCGCCTTAATATCACTTTCCAGCACCATGGTGACCTTGAAAATCCTTATGAACAGAGGGCTTGTGGGAACCCTTTCTATCCGGGTAATGATTGGGATGCTCATTGTTCAGAATCTGACCGTCATCCCGATTTGGATAGAACGTGTCTAATAACACAATACATCAAGGGTTTAAGGTTCCGATTTCCGGCCTGGACATACAAATGTCCAATTTTTCGTTGAATGTTTGCTTGGAATACGTTCACAAATGCTTGATTTTGACGCTTGACACATGAAATATGAGCCAAAGAAAAATCAAAAGGGGTTACGACTTTCGTCATAACCCCTTGATTTGTTTGGTAGGCACGATTGGGTTTGAACCAACGACCCCTACCGTGTCAGGGTAGTGCTCTCCCGCTGAGCTACGTGCCTGTATGATGTGTTGTAGATACCATCTGGCCCGTTCGATGTCAACAAAAACCGTGATTAAAATCGGCCCGACATTTGTTCAGCACCCATCCGCCATTGGCTATCGGATCAATCTGTCGTGCCCGTTCTGAAACGTGTTGAGGCCGACCGCCATATAATGAAGACCGGAAACGGTTGTCAAAACGGCTGTAATCCAGAACATCACGTATTTGGCCATCGGCTCTGATGGCATTCCGGGATAGAGAAGCGTCAAAAACACCGTAAAAAGTTGGACAAAAGTGGTTACCTTGCTGATCAGACTGGGATGAATCCGGATCTTGATGTCCATGATGGCCAGAACGGCAATGCCCATCACGATGACGATATCCCGGCTGATGACAATCACTGCCAGCCAGCCGGGTATATGTTGTTGAACACCGAGCGTTATAAAGGATGCCATCAAGAGGAATTTGTCGGCGATGGGGTCCAGGTAGGCCCCGAGTTCCGTCCGCTGGTTATAGCACCTGGCGATGAAGCCATCCAATCCGTCACTGATACCGGCAATCGTAAAAATCAGAATTGCGACCGGGAACATATCCCTTTGCAGAAAAATGACAAAAAGCGGCGTAAGCAGGATTCGGATGACCGTAATAAAATTGGGAACATTGACTGTCAGTCTGGGATATCTCAATTTCACGTCTCAATGCAGATGGCAAAGAATCAAAGGGGGACTTTATGGACAGCCTTCTTATTGCTGTCCGTTAATCAGGATGACTTTCATCTGATTCTGGGCCACTTCCGATATGGTTACAGTAAACCCGCCATAAGTTTTCGACAGCAGGGCATCGGCCAGTTGCTGGGCTCCGTTTGGATACTCGACGATCAGGGTGGATCTGTCGGCTTTCATTTCTTTTATCTGAACGTTCTTCACCCCTGAAATTTTGTTCAAAACAGATCGGAATGCAGCGTAATTCCCCAGTTGACTGGTGCCTTCAACCTGCAGTTCGATGGAAGTGGATTTACGGACCTGTTTCTGCCAGGCAGAGGCCATCTGCTTGCTCAATTCCTCGCAGGCGGTCTTTGCCAGATTCGCCATTGCCTGATTGATTCCAGCCGGGTCTTCGGCGTTGGGTGCACCCGTCGTTTGTTCAAAAGCGGCAAGTTCTTCTCCGCTGCCCGAACGGAGCACCCGGAGCGCCATAATCAGCTTGACTGTTTTCGGGTCTGTTTCCAGGGAAATGGGTACCCGTTGCAGCATGACGCTTCCGGCAATCACCATATCGGCGTTGACCCGAGCACCGATTTCAGCAATCTGGGTATTTCCCGGATTTGGATTCTGATTGACGGAAACCAAAGTCTCGGAGCCGCCGGCAAGCTCATGGCCGACGACAGTATAACCTTTTTCACTGAACGAGCGGGAAAGCAGGGGCTCTGCGGTCAGTTTGGCAGCGGCTGTGCCTGGCCCCCACCAGTACTGGACATCAGAGCTGTCCAACCGCTGCTCGGACACCATCAACAGAATGGAAGGTAATATTTTTTTCCCCTGGGATATTCCGATGCCGGCCAGCTGTTTTTGCATGGCTCCTGAAAAAACACTGGCCTGAATCAGAACCCGATAATATCCTCCGCCCCTGGATTCTGCAAGAACCTTATAGCCCTGAATAAACTGGCTGGCATTGACGGAAAAAAGATCGGTGATCGTGGTAAAGTTCGCGGTAAAGGCATCAACGGGAATCATTTCAAAAATCGCCCTGTCAACCGCAGCTACCAGTCCGTTGGAGACGGCTGCCTCGCGGGCATCAACGATTTTTTCGCCTTGAATTCTGACCGTGCCGACGGCCTCGACGGTTTTCAGTGAAGGCGGCTCTTCCGCCTTCACGGCAGGCTGACAGATGATCAGCACGCACAACAGCATTCCCAGCCTTGCTTTAGTTCGCATCATAGTCACCTTTAGCTTTTTCGTTTCAGTGCATAATCTGCCACATCCATCAGGATCTCCCGCGGGGCAGAGGGCTCAAACCGAGCGATGGCGGTTTTGGCCGACTGAATATGGGCACTTGCCTTCTGCCAGGTGTAGTCGATTCCGCCATAGGAATGAAGATAGGCAACCAGCTCCTGGAACTCCGTAACCGAAAATTGCGGATTGGCGACGATGGCTTCCATGCGCTTGCGGTCTTTGATACCCGCAGCATTGAGGGAATAAATCACCGGAAGGGTCAACTTGCCTTCTTTGAGATCAGCACCAACGGTTTTCCCTAGTGCCAAACTGTCTTCGGTATAGTCCAGAAGATCATCGGCCATCTGAAACGCCATCCCCAGATGAAATCCATAGTCGGCCAGCGCGTTTTCCCAGCCTTGCGGAGCTTCGGCAATCAGGGCGCTGACCCTGCAGGCACCCTGAAACAGCACCGCGGTTTTCCGTCGGATGACCTCCAGATATTCGGCCTCGGAAAGGTGAATGTCTCCCTTTCGCATGAGCTGGTGGATTTCTCCCTGAGCCATGTTTTCGGTGATCTCGGAAATGGTGCGGATGATCCGGATATTCCCGGTTTCAGCGGCAATCGCAAGGGATCTGGCCAGCAGAAAATCCCCGGTAAGAACTGCGGCAGCGCCTCCCCAAAGGCTGTGAGCGGCGGGCTTTCCCCTGCGCATCAGAGCACCGTCCACCACGTCATCATGCAGGAGAGTGGCGGCGTGAAGGTATTCAAAGATGATGGAAAACGTCTTGTCATAGCCGCCCTGGTAGTGGCAGATCTTGGCGCAGAGTACCATGAGCAGGGGACGGAGGCGTTTTCCACCGCTGAAGAGTATGTGGCCGGCAATGGTTGAAACCAGATCAACGTTGGGCTTGAGGTTTTCGACCAGTGCGGCTTCGATTTCTGCCAGATCGGTTTTGACCATATCCAGGATACGGGTTTTCAAATCATTCATGAGGAATCCCAATCAGATCATATTCCAGTGTATCGGTAATGCGAACCAGAATGACTTTGCCGATCTCCAGTTGATTTGCGTGAATCATGGTAATGCCGTCCACCTCGGGCGCCTGAAAACAGGTTCGACCCATATATACCCCTTTTTCCAGGATGGATTCAACAAGAACCGGAATAATTTTTTCCAGATACTTCCGATTGTTCTCCGTGGAGATCTTTTTCTGAACAGCCATCAACCGGTTGTGACGGTGCCGGGCAACGGCGGCCGGCACCGGGCGCGGCAGGTGGTGGGACGGCAGATCGTCCGCATCCGAATAGATAAATACCCCCAGATGATCGAACCGGACTTCCTTGACAAAGGCGAGCAACCGATCAAAATCCGCATCCGTTTCCCCTGGAAATCCCACGATTACCGTCGTGCGAAGGGATGCCTCCGGGACCGTGGTTCGAATGCCTTCAAACAGCAGGCGCAAGTCCTTGCCGCCATAGTGCCGACCCATGCGCTTCAACACGCTGTCGCTGGCATGCTGGACCGGAATATCAAAATATGGACAGATCCCGGGATGATCCGCAACGGTTTGAATCACGGCATCGGTGATGCTTTCCGGGTGACCGTACAGAAAGCGGATCCAGATATCTTCCGGGATCCGGGACAGGTGCTCCAGAAGCTGAGATAAATTCGCAGGCCCCTCCAGATCCTGTCCGTACGCTGTGGTATCCTGAGAGACCAGCGTCAGCTCTTTGACCCCGGAGGCCGCCAGCTTTCCGGCTTCCGCCACGATATCCGCCATGGACCGGCTTTTTTGTCTGCCCCGGAGTTTGGGGATGATGCAATAGGTACAGTGTCTGTCGCAGCCTTCCGCAATTTTCAGGTAGGCTGCGGGCCCCGTGGACAGGTCCCTGGCAACATCGGCGGTTTCCATGGCGATCCCATCGGGGTCCGGAAGC
>AMWB02107692.1_pt1 | contig 22178 bp, 27 predicted proteins | sample 200311 | NCBI WGS metagenome assembly AMWB02 (sample SAMN02737377, study PRJNA173069) | bioreactor metagenome | biome: anode biofilm in microbial fuel cells | place: USA: California | collected 2010-12-16 | reverse complement strand
AAGGCACAGCTGAGCTCCAAGATCACCTCGCGCGAAGGGTATCTGAGTTATGCCAGGGTCATACTTGATGGCAGTACCGCTCACCCCCTGATGACTGCCGGGGCCGGTATCCTTAGTTCCATTGCCAAATCCCAGGGATTCGTTATCATACCAGAACATGTCGAAGGATATGAAAAAACAAGCGAAATCGATGTAGTGCTGATCGAGTAGTAAAAATGTCCAGAGACTGGGATGTAAAAGATCTCCTTGCAATAGGCTGCGGAGGATTTCTGGGTGCAGTGGCCAGGTTCGCGTTCTGCCAGAGCCTGACATCTGTTCGGGGCACTCTGGCAGTCAATGTACTGGGGAGCTTTTGTCTGGGCTTGCTCATGTACCACAGCGAGTTCCTGGGTTATGTCCCCACCCGTGTTCGCCTGTTCACAGGCATAGGCTTTTTGGGTTCGTTCACGACCTTTTCAAGCTTTGCGGTATATGCTTTCCAGATGAGCTTTATAGCTTCTGTGATCTTCATCTGTGCCAATATACTGCCAGGACTGTTTGGTGTTCTACTGGGGCGGGCCTGTATGATCTATCTGGGACGGAGGCGGTAGCACGTCATACTCAGCGGTATTGCTTGTGGGTATCGGAGGCACTATAGGTGCTATATTGCGATACCTTGTAGCCGGAGCAGTGCCGAGGTTATCTGTGATACCAACAGGTACTCTCACTGTGAACGTCATTGGGAGTTTCATTCTATCATATCTGACATTCTCAGGAGCTAACGGGAGCATTGTGCATTTTGTCAACATCGGTATTTTAGGGTCATTCACTACTTTCTCTACTTTTTCCTACGAGAGTTTCCGCCTGCTGGAAGAGAATGAGCTAACTTATTTTGTCTTCAATATAGGGCTTAACCTGTTCATGTGCCTTGCATCAGTAAAGGCAGGCCAGTTGCTGGTAAACTTAATCTAATAAGTGTCAGATAGTAGAATATAATGAAACATGTGATCCTTAGGATATACCTGAGCGAAAAGGATTCGTATCGTGGAAAGGCTGCATACCATGCTGTTATCGAGTTCTTTAAAAAAGCAGGCATTGCAGGTGCAACAGTGCATCATTGCATAGAAGGATATGGCGTGGATCACGTGATCCATACGGCAAATGTGCTCCGGCTTGGTGCTGATCTGCCAATAATAGTGCAGGCGGTGGATGCGGAGGATAAGATCCGGGAAGTGATCCCGGAGTTACGCCAGATGCTCCCGCGTGAGCTCATGATCCTGCAGGAAGTGGAAGTGGTACCTCCATTACAGGTCCAGAAATAGTTCTTTTAACTATCCTATTATTTGTGCAGTACCACGCTGTTGCCTCTGACCTCTATTACCTGAGAACCGGTGGCTTGAGCAAGTTCCTCTGCTATGGCCGTTGTATCTTTTTCTTCTCTGGAGCTCTTTAGCATTTTTATTTTGATCATACGAGTGGCTTTAAGGTGCTTCCTGATCTCTTCAACTACTGTTTCAGTGATCCCGTTCTTACCGATGTTCATTACAGGCTTTAATTGTGAGGCTTCTGCTTTTAGTTCGTGTAACCTATCTTTGTCCATAGTTATTCCCAATTTATTTCATGTTCAAATACTCTGTGGCATAAAAGTTCAATAGCATTAAAGGGGCACATGAGCGGATATAGATAGCGTTTACGGGTAGCCTTTCCTTCACTTACATTCTTTAAGCTTCAGATGGTTACCTTCGATCTCATACTCAAACCAGGGAGTTGGTTTTGGAGTTAATCCCACCACACGTACACAGTGGTGCTCACCGCTTGCGCGGATCTCGATCATTCCATCAAAAAGTTGCTGTAGGGTGGTTATAGTTTGCTGATCATGCATTCCATCCTCTACAACGTATATTCCTAATCCGTTTGCTGCTTTCACTCTTCCGGTGAAGACATGAAGGAATTTGAACACCGTCTGCAGATTGGAATACATCAGGATCGTTGACAGTGAGTTGATACAAAGCCGGTTCTGAGGTATCCTTCTCTTCATCAGGAAGTCTTCAAAGAACTGGCTGATCTTAACTCCAATACCTGTCAGGTCAACCGGGCTTGATGCACGTTTTATCCTTTCGGTCTCCGGAGCACCCATCCCAAGGGTCTTTGTAACGCAATCAACTACGCCTATGCTAGCATCAGATATGTTTATTCCATTGCGCTCAAACCATTCAAAGAACCTTTCTCCTGGCTCACGGGTGGATACAATTATAGACGAATTGCCATTAATAAAGCCGTTGTATACTATCAGGTTAAGAAGTTCATCTTTAGAGCTCATAGGAGGACCTATCATCATGATATTCGTTCCCTCCCTGATAATACCAAGGATCTCATCCAGCTCTTTGATGCCTAATGAATATCCTGCCATGTACAACCTTCTGAGCGATTATATTTATCATTTGTCCTTATATCATCTGTTTACTTGGTAAATTGTCGCGATGTATAATATCTTTACTGGTATATAACAGGTATTATAGGAAGTTATTTTTATGCTACCTTTCCAAGATGTTTTAAAATATGGCCTGCCTCCGGCAGGATCACTTCTGAAAATGCAAGCTCTACTGCGTTTGGTGAGCCCGGAATACAAAATATGACTTTATTGTCCGCTATACCGGCACATGCCCTTGTAAGGACCACAGAACTGCCTATTTGTCCGATACTAAGATACCTGAAGTATTCTCCAAAACCTTGTATCTCTTTATGGAACAGAGGAGATATAGCTTCTATGGTCACGTCGTCAGGGCTTAATCCTGTACCTCCACTGGTTACTATCACATCCACATCTTCGCCTATCATACGAGATATCAGATCCCGGATGCAGACGGGATCGTCGGGAACCAATGAATAGGATACGACTTCATGCCCAGTCTCTTGAACCAAAGTATGCATCCGATCTCCAGATAAGTCTTCAGCCTCTTGTGGAGATATAGCGGAGCCATATTTATTGAATCGTGATGTTGAAACTGTTATGAGCGCAAATCGTATATTTCCTTTTATATGTTGTTTGTGGGATAGGGGAGTTGAGGATTGCATACACAGTGTTTATATAAGAATAACCTATATGAACCGCTCGATACTCAGCAAGGCATATAGACACTGAGGAATAAGGCTTATAAACTCCAAGGTAGTAAAGGAAGAGCCTCTACTCTAAGTAATTTACCAGAGGACTCAACAGATTCAAATACCTACATTATCTATAAGGAGCCAGATTCTATTCTGAGGACTTATTCATAACTTAAAGGAGATTTTATTCATGGTAAGAAAGCCAGCAAGTATGTATAGGAACGTCAGACAACGTTCATTCACCCGCAGGAAGTATATGGGTGGTGTTCCTGGAAGCCAGGTCATCCACTACGATATGGGTAGTAAAACTGAAGATTTCCCCGTAAAACTCTCTCTTATTGTCAAAGAGAGATGCCAGATAAGGCACACTGCTCTTGAAGCTGCCCGTATCACTGCTAACAGGGCTATAATGAATGCAGCCGGACGTACAGGCTTCCACCTGAAGCTAAGGGTGTATCCTCATGAGGTTCTAAGAGAGAACAAGCAGGCAACAGGCGCGGGTGCAGACCGTGTATCAAGCGGTATGAGAGGTGCCTACGGAAAGAACGTGGGAACTGCTGCCAGGGTATCTGCGGGACAGAAGATCTTTACAATATCCGTGAACAAAGAGAATTATGTTGTCGCTAAGGATGCACTGAGGCGTGCAGGTCAGAAGCTTCCCACACCTGTGAGAATAGTAATAGACCAGGGACTGGAACTTGTACAGTAAGTCTTTATATCCGGCGTTCCTGAGGTATTAGACATGGATAGCTATGAAAAGTTGCTTGACCGCGCGTTGGCCGACCTGCCTGACATGGAAACCACAGGTGAACGTTTTGTGGTCCCCGAACCCAGGGTATTGGTTGAAGGAAAAACTACTATCCTTGACAATTTTGCCAACATAGCGGATGTATTCAACAGGGACCCGGACCACTTGATGAAGTACCTGACCCGGGAACTAGGTACTGCGGGCAAGATCGAAGGAAGCAGAGCGGTATTCCAGGGACGTTTCACTAAAGAGATGCTAAAATCCAACATCGACGCCTATGTTGAGGAGTATGTCATCTGTTCTGAATGTGGTCGTCCGGATACGCAACTTGTCAAGGTCGACAGGGTGCTAATGCTCAGATGTTCGGCATGTGGTGGCCACAGACCGGTCAAAAAGAGACGTGCAGTAGCTCAGGCCCCAAAAGATGAGATCGAAGAAGGAAAGGAATATGAACTGATGATAGATTCCGTCGGTTCGAAAGGCGACGGGATAGCTAAGTTATCCAAATACACTATATTCGTTCCGAACACTTCAAAAGGACAAACTGTTAAAGCCAGGATCAAGAGGATCAGTGGAAATCTGGCTTTTGCAGAAAGGGTTTAAAGGGCATAGACAGCATACAGGAATAGTAGATTATATAACATGGAATATAATTTACTATCCAATACTGCTTGAAGGTCCTTTTATGAGAGTGCCTACTGGAATACCTGGTTTTGATGAACTGATCGAAGGCGGCTTTATCGAAGATGATGTGATCCTGCTTACAGGGGGACCGGGAGCAGGCAAGTCTACTTTTGGAATACAGTATCTTTATGAGGGTATCACCAGATACAATGAGGCTGGTGTTTATGTCACTTTTGACGAGTCCCCCGCCAGAATAATGCGCAATATGTGGCGGCATAGCTGGGATCTTGAAAGGCTGGTAAAGGAGAACAAGCTAAGGATCATCCTGGCTGATCCCCTTAAGTATAGCAGATACATAAAGCGATCGATGACCGATGAAAAGGTAGATGCTGAAGAAATGACACTTGAAGGCGTCCTTAATCAGATATATCAGAATGTACAGCAGATCGGTGCAAAGCGCCTGTTCATTGATTCCATCACAACACTGAAGATATCGCAGGATCCGGTCAACATCAGATTCATGTTGTTGGAATTTATAAAGAATATAGAGAACCTGTACTGCACAACCCTTATCTCAAGTGAAAATAAATATGGGCAAGATACTTTCAATGTGGAGGAGTATCTTGCAGAGGGTGTTATTTCCCTTAATATGTCAAGGATCGGAAATGAAAGGATACGCTTTATAGAGATCCTTAAGATGAGGGGCGTCAAACACGACGAATCCATTCACCAGTATAGGATCACTGATGCAGGGCTGGTTGTTGATCCCCATGGATCCCTTCTAAGTGAGAAAGCAGACATTTTCTGCAGTGCTCCCCAAAAAAAGGAGAATATCAATGAATTCCGCTGAACATCCTTCAGAAGGTCCTGAAGCTGACATCACTCTTGTATCTATTCCAGGACTCACCATTAAATTACATAAGAATGGGGCTTTTGTCAAACTGGAGGCAAAAGGGGGGCTCAAAAGGCCATGCACTCCTTTTCTGGACAGGATCAACTCCCGCCTCAAGGAAGAAAAACCAGCTCTTGTAAAGGAAGATCATATTGTTGCTTCCACATGGCTTCCACCTATCCCCAGCAAAGCTTTCAACAGATTGTTGCTTGCCGAGATACAGACCGCACTTGGCAGATATGTACCAGAGACCGTATCTTTTGAGATCACGCGCAAATGTAAGTGCCAGTGTGCCCATTGTGTTATAAGTGGCGGAGAAGGCGAACTTGACACTTCCGCAGTGAAAAAAGTAATTGATGAAGCACTGGACATGGGGGCTTTCATAATCACTTTTACAGAAGGGGACCCTATGCTTAGGGAGGATATATTTGAGCTTATTGAATATGTTGATAAAGAGCGTGCCATTGTCAATATGTATACTCCAGGTACTGAAATGACCCCAGAGGCCGCAAGAAGACTGAAAGAAGCAGGTTTGTACAATCTGCTGGTGAGCATTTATTCCACTGAACCACAAAAACACGATGAAGTCCGCAGGCTTGAAGGTGCTTTTGAAAAGGCCACCTCTGCTATGAAAATGGGACTTGATGCCGGGCTGCTGGTCACAATGTGCACCCATGTATCTCCCCGGAACATAGAAGAACTGCCTGCAATGTATGAAATGGCAGCATCTCTGGGAGTGCATGAATTCTCCTTGTGGGAAAGTATCCCCAAGAAACCGGAAGATCCGATACTTTCCGATCTGCAGCGTAAAGAGATCCTGGATATGTATCAGCGTATCAACTCCTCAAAGGATGGTCCGCGTATATTCGCAAATACTTATTTTGAAGGCCGTATGCTGGGATGCATGGCTGGCCAGCGCTGGCTACACCTATGTGTTGAAGGCTCAGTGAAACCATGTCCGTATATTCCGTTCAGCTATGGTAACGTCCGTGAAGAGTCACTGAAGACCATATGGAAAAGGATACGTAAAAGTTCACATTACAGGCGAGAGCGTTATACATGCAAAATGCATGAACCTGCATTCCTTGAACTGGTGAGAAGTATACCCCAGGAAGAGTCAGCACCATATGATTTCAGGTTGCTGGAAAAAGAACCCAGATGATCTCCATCCACAACAAGAACATTTACATATAACTACGTGTTTCTACTATTGCCAGGTAGCCAGGGGCATATGATAGATATTAACATAAACAGGACCTAGATCCCTCATGAATGTAAAAATCGATCCATGGAGCTCAACGAATATCGAAGATTATTCCAAATTATTTGAGGAATTTGGTATAATGCCGTTCGATGACTTATATTCCCGCATAGAGGATCCTCACAGGCTAATGCGCAGAAAAGTGATCTTCGGCCATCGCAGTTATGAGCATGTGCTTGATGCTATGAATAAAAAAGAACCTTTTGCCGTAATGAGTGGTTTCATGCCATCCGGCAGAATACATCTTGGACACAAGATGGTTATGGAAGAGATAATATGGCACCAGCAGAAAGGAGCCGATGCTTTTGTGGGAATAGCTGACCGCGAAGCACATTCCGTAAGAGGGATCTCATGGGATAAATGCAGGGATACGGGCATCAATGAGTACATATTAAGCCTCATTGCCCTTGGTTTTGAACCTCATGGACACATTTATTTCCAGTCCACTTCAGATAATGTGAAGGACCTTTCTTTTGAACTTGGTTCTAAGGTAAATTATTCAGAATTAAGTGCCATCTACGGATTCACCGGAGAAACAAGTGTATCCCATATGGTAAGTGCAGTAACGCAGAGTGCTGATATCCTTCATCCTCAGCTTGAGGAGTACGGCGGACCAAAGCCGACCGTTATACCTGTAGGTGCTGACCAGGATCCGCATATCCGTCTTACCCGTGGACTTGGCCATAAGATGAACATGTTCAAAATAGAAGGCAGAGAGGATAAAGACGGAAATCATTATTTTAGCATACGCAGTAAAGCAGCTCCCCAAGGAGCACTGGAAGAACTGCATGATATGATCTCCGGCAGCACAAAACTTTTTGAAGGCCATCTGGATGTTCTTGATGCTGACAACTTCGACGAATTGTTAAAGACGGTAAGGGACGTTGAGCTTCGTTATGGAGGTTATGCATTTGTCCCCCCGGCAGCCACTTATCATCGTTTCATGTCCGGCCTTCAGGGTGGGAAGATGTCAAGTAGCATCCCTGAAAGCCATATAGCTCTGCTTGATGACCCCAAGGAAGGTGCAAAAAAGGTAAAACGTGCGAAGACCGGGGGCCGCATTAGCCTTGAGGAGCAAAAGAAACTGGGCGGGGAACCTGACAAATGCTCTGTATACGAGCTTTTGCTTTTCCATCTCATGGAAGATGATCAGGAGCTTTTGCAGATACGTGAGGAATGTGTCACGGGACAGAGAACCTGCGGCAGTTGTAAGAACCTGGCTGCTGAAAGAATGGAAAAGTTCCTGAAGGATCACCAAGAGAAAAGAGAGCTTGCTAGGGAAAGACTTGATGAATATTGCTTATGAATTCAATGATCGCTTAGACCAGGTGTGACAATGAACCACCAGTATAATCTAACCACTAACGAGAAAGTTGTTCTGATAGGTCTGGGGAAGCAAGGTAATTTAACCCCTGCAGAACTTGCGCAGATCTCCGGACTGAAGGTTGAAACAGTTATCCAGTCTGCCTTTATGCTGCAGGAGAAAGGACTTGCTGATGTGTTGGAACAGGTTATAGAAACTTACAGCCTGACCTCCGAAGGCGAAGAGTATGCAAGTTCTGGCCTTCCCGAGAGGCAAATGATCGTAGCCATGTCTGGCCCGACTTCTCTGGAAGAGCTGAAGGAAAAAGTATCACCTAAAATAGTGGGCATCGCTACAGGATGGCTTCGCCGCAAGGGATGGGCTAATATAGAGCAGGGAAATGTGATCCCTTCGGGTAAAGCTGACATCGGTGATGATGAAAAAGCCCTTACTAATTTGAGCAGTGGGGAGGTAACGCCTGAACAGCTGGGAGTTGACAACGCTATTATCCAGGAACTCATAAAACGCAAGCTGGTGAACAGGAACGAGAAAAAACTGCGGACCTTCCGGATCACTGCCAGTGGTGAGGAACTTGTGCGGGAAGGTATCACTCTGGAAGAAGAAGTTGCTCAGCTTACTTCCGAGATGATCAAGAGTGGGGAATGGAAAGAGAAAAATTTCCGACCTTATAATATTCATACACCACCCCGTATTGTATATGGGGCTAAGGTGCATCCATATCAGCGCCTTATCGACCAGATGCGCCAGATCTTTCTGGAAATGGGTTTCACTGAAATAAAAGGAGATATAGTACAGAGCTCTTTCTGGAACTTCGATGCCCTGTTCCAGCCACAGGACCACCCTGCAAGGGAAATGCAGGATACTTTCCACCTCAAAGAAACTTCAGAACTTCCAGAGGAGTACAAAGACAAGGTATGTGCTATGCATGAGCATGGAGGAGAGCTTGACTCAAAAGGATGGGGAGGCAGGTGGAGCGAGGAAATTGCCTGCAAGAATGTCCTTAGAACGCATACCACTGCTGTGACGATCAAATACCTTGCAGATAATCCGGAGGCACCTGTCAAGGCATTCTCCATTGACAGGGCATACCGCAGGGAAACTATCGATCCAACCCACACCCCGGAATTCGAACAACTGGAAGGTGTGGTAATGGATAAGGATATGACCTTTGCCAATCTTCTTGGTCTGCTTTCTGAGTTCTATCACAGGATGGGGTTCAAGGATGTGCGCTTCAGGCCAGGCTATTTCCCATATACTGAGCCCAGTGTGGAACCTGAGGTCTACGTTGAAGGCCTGGGCTGGGTAGAGCTTGGGGGCGCAGGCGTATTCAGAAAGGAAGTTACCCACCCCCTTGGTATCAAGTACCCTGTCCTTGCCTGGGGTTTGGGAGTAAGCCGTCTGGCAATGCTCAAACTGGACCTTAAGGATCTGCGAGAATTGTACCAATCGGATATCGACTGGCTGCGCAAGACTCCTTCTCCGAGGCTTTGAAAGCCTCTTATTTTATCCATTCTCTAAGCCTGAGCTTTTGAATTTTGCTTAGTATGCACTATGCCCATTATATACGCAGGAATGCATCCGATGGCTGTGCAGGTTTCCAGGGAGATGCCAGCTGAGGTGATATCAAGGTGAAGGGGAGCCTGTTCGAACATTTCTTTAGGGAGGCCTTTCCTGCCAAGGCCGACAAGCAGCAGGTATGAGCTTTTTCTGAGAATTCCGTTCGCAATGTCATCGGGAGTTATGGCACGTTTCTTTTCAGGCTTCGAGGTCGTTACAACCGCTGTGCCGAACTGGGGCTGAAAGCCCTTTTTAGGCAGATCGAACACAAAGAAGTGGCCTTTATCATGCAGCAGGCGCAGGTATTTTCCTGATTCGCCGATGGTGGTCTTATCGGTGACATATTCCACAAGTTCTTCGGCGGTCATATTGAAAGGGAAATCGTATAATGCGAGTCGAAATCCGAACGCATGGCAGATGGGAGCTGCCCTGGCGATGGCACGGTAGTGAGCATCAAGTACTTTGATCTTATCATAGGTGTTGATTATTCCCATTGTCAGCATATTCTTCTCTCCGCAGTTCCAGGCGCATAACAGCTTGTTTGCAGTTGTTAAACCTGTCGCAACCTGCACAATCGGTCCACAATTCCTTTTTCATATTGTTTTCCAGAGCTACGAATCCCACCTTTTCAAAAAAGCCCGGGGCGGTGGTCCGTACATATATACGCTCCTGACCTTTGCACAGGGTAGAGCCAATTTCCCTGATAAGCAACGCACCTATACCTTTCCCTTTGTAATTAGGATGCACGGCAATGGTATGCAGTTCAGGACATTCCGTATCCTTGAAGCAGGCAATGCCAATTATCCTGTTTTCCAGTGTTGTCACGATAAAATCGTTGTATTCCAGTCCATCCGTATCCAGAAAATATGTGGAAGCAATGCATTTGATATCCTGCATATCCTGCTCTGTGGCAGGCCGGACGCCAACATCACCTGCTGATAGTTTCATCCAGGCTTCCACTCCTGAAACCTTCGAGATCAAGGGCTACGTAATGAAACCCGAGTCTTTTAAGCTCATTCACAATATCGTCTTTCCTTTGCAGCACAACAGGAAGATCGGAAGGCTTTACCTCTATCCTTGCAACATCTCCATGGTCCCGGATTCTGAATTGAGTAAAACCCATATTTGATAAGTATTCCTCTGCAGACCTCACTCGTGCAATGATCTCAGATGTGATCTTCTTACCGTAGGGAACACGTGATGCAAGACACGGTGAAGAAGGCTTCCGGGCAACAGAAAGCCCCATATGTCCTGCCATTTGCCTGATCTCCTCTCTGGTCACCGAGAACTGCAGGAAAGGAGACATCACACGGTCAGCCATTTCCGCAACAGCCTGCATGCCAGGACGATGACCTCGCGTTTCCGTGATGTTCGTACCCTCTATCACAACTTCATATCCTGCCTCTTCAGCAACCCTGAAAAGGGTTTCAAGAATGGCTCGCTTGCAGTGGTAACACCTGTCGGGAGAGTTCTCTACGAAACCGGGTACATTGAACTCGTCAAAATCCACTACTTTGTGTCTTATCCCGATCTCTCTGGCAACACCTTTTGCCATTTGCAGCTCCCCTGCCGGCAGAGAGTACATATTGATAGTGACTGCCAGCGCGTGATCCCCCAATGCTTCGCAGGCAAGGGCGGCAAGGACGGAACTGTCCACTCCGCCTGAGAATGCCACCACCGCGCTCTTCTTTGAAGCAAGAGCTTCCGTTATCTGTTGCATTTTGTCAAGGAACATCTCTAATGTCTATCTCGGAAGATGTATATCTACACCTCGCAGACCACTAAAGATAAAATACTGCGATGCCATAATAACCATCGCGACCGGTGATAAATGATGAAACTTTTTGGAACGAATGGAGTAAGAGGCATAGCTAATGAGTATATGACACCTCAAATGGTAATGGATATTGTAAGAAGCCTGGGTACATTTATGGGTAATAAAGGCACCGTTGCCATTGGAAGAGATACCCGTATATCCGGCGAAATGCTGAAATCTGCTGCAATTGCAGGTGCTTTGTCTTCCGGGCTCACAGTTATAGACGTAGGTATTGGCCCTACCCCTTCAGTACAGTACTACGTAAGGGACCATGCAGATGCAGGAATAGTTATAACGGCGTCCCATAACCCCAGAGAATACAATGGTATTAAGTTAATAGCCGGTGACGGCACCGAGATGTCCAGGGAAGACGAAGCAAAGATCGAAAAGATATATTTCTCCAGGGAGTTCCAGCCAGCCACATGGCAACACACCGGAGATCTCAGACACGATCTCAACGCCAATGCTCTTTACATAAAAGGCATCATCACCGCTATAAATGCCGATGTTGTCAGAGAGAAGAAGTTCAAGGTCATAGCGGATACAGGATGTGGAGCCGGCTCCCTTACTTTACCTTTCCTGCTGCGTCAGTTGGGTTGCGAGGTGATCGCTATCAATGCTCAGGCAGATGGTACATTCCCATCACGTAATCCTGAACCCACTCCTGATGTGCTCACGGACCTTGCGACACTTGTGATCAAGGAAAAGGCACAGATGGGAGTGGCTCATGATGGTGATGCAGACCGTGCCGTGTTCTTCGATGAGAATGGAAAGTTCATCGATGAAGAGGTTTTGCTTGCAATGATGGCAAAATACGTATTGCAGCAAAAGAAAGGAACAATTGTGACCCCCGTGAGCTCGTCCCAGAGAATGCTGGATGTTACGAAAGATGCAGGTGTGGACCTGATATGGACTGCCGTAGGTTCCATCAATGTTGCACGTAAGATGATGGAAATAGGAGCTGTGTTTGGCGGCGAAGGCAATGGAGGACTTATCTTCCCGGAGCATCAGTATTGCAGGGATGGTGCTATGTCCTGCGCCAAGCTGCTGGAGATCATGGCTGGAGGAAAGAAGCTTTCTGAAATGGCAAAGAGCGTACCTACGTATTTCAACTCTAAAACTAAGGTCGAATGCCACGATCCAAAGGCGATCATGGAAAAGCTGAAGGCAGAGGTTACCACCGGGCAGATGAAAGTTGATACTACGGATGGTGTGAAGATCTGGTATGAGGACGGATGGGTGCTGATCAGGCCTTCAGGCACCGAACCGATCATACGCATATTTGCAGAGTCCAGGACAAATGAAAGAGCTGTGGAACTGATGAATAATGGCGTTCAACTAGTGGAAAAGCATGCATAAGCTTGTCTTATGCTTTTCCCCTTGACTCACCGAGTACCATTCCCGTGGCTATAAGGTGGGCCACCCTCAAAGGTTCAGGGATGTTGCTCCGGGTGGCCGTAAGCTTTACTATCTTTGCTGCATGTTGCGCTTCTATACCTGCACATTGGATGTAGAGAGGGTTAGATCCGGGTTTTGTGCGTACTTTTGTGATACTTCCAGCCCTAAGTATGATATCCATTCTTTTTTTTGGCTCTGGGAGGTGCAACAAGGCATCTTCTATTTTCCTGAGATCAGGATATGCCCTCATGACCGCCACTACGGGAATTTCTGTAAGTTCCCAGATGCAATTAATATCCACCGGGTTGAAACCACCATACGTCACCCCATCGAGCATAATGACCCTTATCTGTCCAAAGTGTTTACTGGACTTGACCATCCCTACAATGGCTTCCGTACTATCCATACCATCTCTTGTGACATGGGTCCTCATAACACCATCAAGCCAATCTCCTCCCCTGAAAAAGGCTCCGACTATCAATATTTGATCGTCGATCAATGCAGAATCATCTATAGCAAGCACCCTTATCTCGCTTTTTATATGGAATGATCTATACACAAGAACAGATTCTCCGCTAATAAAAAAAATCGATCGTCAACCACGGGACATCAGCCGAACATTGTCTGTGGTTGATCGGTTGTTACCTGAACCGAATACTTTACAGGTGACATTACTTTCTTCACTGATCTTAAGAAATGTTCCATTTCCACCTGTTCTTTATCTTCTCTGACAGCAAGCATGCCTGCTTCCATGGCAACAGCACTAAGGTCAGCACCGCTCACTCCTTCAGCAAGGGAGGCAAGCTTCTTGAAATCAATATCTTTTGCGATCTTCATTTTTCGGGTATGGATCCTGAGGATCAGTTCCCTTGCATTGCCATCAGGCATCGGCACATTAACTATTCTGTCAAATCTGCCGGGACGCAGTATAGCCGGGTCAAGCACATCCAGACGGTTAGTTGCAGCTATTATGCGCACTTCTCCGCGGTTGTCGAACCCATCCATCTCGGCAAGAAGCTGCATAAGTGTGCGCTGTACCTCACGATCAGCGCCGTTTGTATCATTAAGACGTCTTGAAGCAATGGCATCCAGTTCATCTATAAATATGATAGATGGGGCCTTCTTCCTTGCCATGGCAAAGATCTCCCGGACAAGTTTTGCTCCATCACCTATGTATTTTTGGATTAGCTCAGAACCCACTACCCTGATAAAAGTAGCTTCTGTCCTGTTGGCAACTGCCTTTGCAAGCAGGGTCTTTCCTGTACCAGGCTCCCCAAATAGCAACACCCCCTTTGGCGGTGATATGCCGATCCTCGCAAAAGCCTCCGGTTTAGTAAGTGGCAGTTCAACAGATTCGACTATTTCCTGTACTTGCTCATCAAGACCGCCGATCTGGTCATAATCCACATCCTGTGGATCAACCACTTCCATAGCATTTACCATAGGCTCCTCTGTGAAAGGTATAACGTCCACTACGGCAAGTGTCTGCTGGTTTAAAGCCACGGTAGCACCAGGTACCAGGGTTTCGTCATCTATGAACTGGGACACTCCCACCAGGAATTGAGGACCAGTACTACTTTTCACAAGTACTTTGTCACTCCCTATGAGGTCAATCACGGTTGCAACTACAAGAGGTGCAGTCTTCAATCGGTCTATTTCAGCCTGCATCCTGCGAACTTCACGCTCAAATTTGAGTTTCTGGCTTTCTACGTATCTTTTTTCAGATTCCATCTGGTCGCATTGCTCTTTAAGAAGAGTATTGCGGGACTCTAACTGTTTCATGCGGTCCAGCAGGTACTTGGAAAAATCTTCGTCACTCTCTGAACCAGTATATTCATAGTTTTTCCTGTCCGCTCCCGCGGGAGCGAACCTCTTGGTATCTGCTTCACTGGTCTCGTTCATACAGCTCCGAACATTATTTAAGCGCATACGATATATAGCCCTTTCGTAAAAACGCTATGTAGGTTTTTAAGAGTGATTTGTGTATGCAATGCGAAATATGCGGTGAAGATATTCGTGGAAGTCCTTTTAAGGTCATTATCGATGGTGGCGAACTGACTGTATGCACCAAATGCTCCCAGTACGGTGCCCCTGCCAGCAAACGCACACCTGTTTCCAGGAAGGTCTCTCCAGTGCAGCCGACATCTGTCAGGCCCAGAAGAACTCAGAGGACCGGATTTGAAAAGCTGGCTGAAGAGATCGTGGACAATTATGATCAGGTTATTAGGGAAGCAAGGGAAAAACATGGCTGGACACCGGAACAACTTGCTGCCCAAATAAAAGAAAAGGCAACACTCATCCGGAAATTTGAACGCCGGGAGCTGGTTCCGGAGGACAGTGTAAGAGAAAAGCTTGAGCGTGTCCTTGAGGTCAAACTAATTGAAAGGATCAGTGACGACGAATGGAAAGGGGATAAGCTCCATAAAGGAACTACCCTTGGAGATATAGTCAATATTAAGCGTAAGTAAACACAGGGAGTTGTAAAACAATGCACCTTAAGGATAAGAAGCTGGGAGTGATCGGAACCGGCAAGATGGGATCTGCACTTATAAAAGGTATATGTGATTCAGGCATTATAGACCCATCTAAAGTTTATGCCAGCGATGTTTATGATCTCGGACTGGAAAGGATGCGGACAGAGCTTGGCATCAATGTATCCAATGACAACGATCTTACAGTGGTTAATTCCGATATAATACTGCTTGCTGTCAAACCACAGATACTAAAGAGTGTGCTGAGATCGATAAAGGACAAATTAACGGCTGAAAAGCTTGTGATATCAATAGCTGCAGGAGTTCCTTTGCAGGAAATAGCAAAAGAACTGAACCCCGGAACAAGGATCATCCGTGTAATGCCAAACATCGCCGCAACAGTTTCAGAGGCTGCTTCTGCGATCTGTCCCGGCCCAACCGCTTCCATGGAAGATGCCGAACTTGCACTTGAAATGTTCGGTGCGGTGGGTAGCGCTATAATAGTCCAGGAGAAACTCATGGATGCGGTGACAGGACTTTCAGGAAGCGGACCCGCATATATATTTCCTGTTATTGAAGCCATGGCTGACGGCGGGGTATATGAAGGCCTGGACAGAGACAGTGCACTTGTGCTGGCAGCCCAGACTGTACTTGGTGCAGCAAAGATGGCACTTGAATTCCATACACATCCAGGTGAACTCAAGGACATGGTAACCTCTCCTGCAGGAACCACTATCCGGGGAATAAAGGAACTTGAGGAAAGAGGCGTACGTGCTGCGTTTATGAACGCGGTCATTGCTTCTGCAAAAAGGTCCAGAGAACTTGGAGAATAAAATCTAATGGAAAACTATATATTTAAATAGAATTTAGTAAATGTTGAGCATTTGAAATTTAAAATAACAAAATTCTTATATAGAGAACTTTAAAGTATGTTTGAAATTAAAAAGGGGGATTGTAGTTTGACCAGAGGGATTGACATTAAGTCGTTTGCTGTCATAAGGGCGGATAATGCCGACAAGGTTAATGTAGCATTGCATGATCTTGAACATTATGGTCATCTACGTTTTCTATCAAAGCCTAAGCGCATCGAACCTCAGTATGCAGATAACGTGCTTGTGAGTGTGGTCGGAGTACCTCTAAAATCCAAATGCAACTCTGCAGCACTGGTGGAACTTGATAATAATGCTGGAGCAGCTATTAGTAAACTTCGTAAGATCCATCCGCCGGCACACATAGTAATAGTGAGCCCACGGCATAAAGTCTATGAGGAATTAGTAGATAAGGCCGAGCTATATCCTGAATTCGAACGTAAGTTCGCGTCTCAGGATAGTACGCAATCAGCTTATGGCTAAATGAAAACGTTATCATCAGTATTGTTATAATAGTATTCAGGATCAGCTATTTGCCTTAGTTTTGAAATGTGGGTATATAGGCTTTCTGCGTCCTTTATATCCTTCTGTACAAGGGACAGAACACGTTTTCTTAGTCGGTGCTCTATGTTGATACCGTAATTTTCCAGATGCTCAGATATCTTCTTTTCGAGAATGATGCCTCTTCGATCCCAATCGGTCAATATCACTATATCTTTCCCAGTGGCTGCAACTTTTTCACAGATGTCTGCTAAGGGGTGGTGAGTAACAAATTCGATCCTCCCTTTTATACCAAGCTTCCTAAGTGATGCCAGATCCCTTTTTCCCTCTACAAGGATTATATTTCCTTCCATAGAAAAATATAGCAGTTCCTCAAGCAACTCTTCAATGAGCTCAAGACGTTTTCTATATACGAACAAGGGTGCCTTGAGAGTTTTCTCATAACCGGGCATCCTATAGGTCTTCAAATTCTTTGACATAGGGGGTATATCTTCCAGGATAACTATTAGTTCCCGACCGTATAAGCATTCTTATGCTTCTGTGGTCTGGCATGCATCGGTTTCCTGGTAATCTGTTATTTGTACGGATCTGCAGAATTGTTCGAACTGCTCATAGTACCTTGCCCGCTCGATCAAACCCTCGAATATTGTATTCATGCTCTTCACCTCAAGATACAGTATGAAAGGAGTGTATATTAACCGGTCCCAAGCTATGTGAAAGTATTAGGGACACATATAAATGATGATCATATCAACCCTTCAGGTTTTTCCCAAGAACAGATAATGCAAAGTCCACACTTACTGTTTTCACGAGGATCGATTTCTGGCTGTTCTTTGCTCCACTGATGATGCTCACAGAAGAACTGGTCACACCAAATAAAGCCGCAAGCTGTTCTATCAGCTGTTCATTGGCCTTCCCTTTCTGCGCAGCCTGGGAAAGCTTAACTTCAATGCGTTTTCGCCAGGGATTATACCCGCTGGGAACGCATGCATGTTTAGAACCAGGAGTTACTTCAAGATCTATTACTATCCCATCACTAACCTCTCTTAATGCATCTCTGAAAGGCATAGATGTAGAAATCTCCAAATCGTATATAGCAGTAACGAGAATACATGCTTGCACGCAGATAATGCTGTGGCCTGACGCACTAACTCCGGGAGCTCATCCTCTGGAATGTCCGCAGTCCTTCCCAGTTTCCCTCGTGACAGGCGCTTTTTGCATTATCTTATGTAGCGCATTATGGTTGACTGTACACTCATCGAATGGCTCTGCCATGTTCTTGTGCAAGGACCTAAAAATGCGCATCCGTGGGATGGGACTATATCTATATCAATATTACGCATAAATATATAACAAATATACAATGTGACCCTCAAAGCTGGTTACAACATGAAAAATCTTATTAAGGATCATGAACATTTACCCCTTTAATATCACAGCTTTTTGTGGATCTACTATTAATAAGGGCACAGCAACGGGTTTCAAATGTCCAGTGAACAGATCATTTATGGGAAGATCATCCTGGGACCTGAACCGGAAACCATAGAAGGATACATCTGTCTGAAAGATGGGGTCATAACTGAGATAGGAGAAGAGAACACGAGCAGTGACATCATTATTTCTCCTTGTCTGGTGAACTCTCATACTCACATAGGTGATTCGGTTCTCAAAGACCCTGTACTTGGAAAGACAGTAGGCAACCGTGTAGAACGTGATCTGGATTCCCTTGTCAAGCCACCGGATGGTCTTAAACATCGCACACTACAGACTACTTCACAGTCCAGGCTCATTGAAGCAATGAAAAGGACCATTTCCGACATGATAACTATCGGCACCTCTGCTTTTGCAGACTTCAGAGAAGGAGGGGTGCCAGGAACACTTGCATTAAAAGGTGCTCTTGAAGGCAAAGACATAATGTGCAGGATCCTTGGGCGAATCAGTCGGACAGAAGGCTACAAGACAGAAATTGAATATGAAGCTGAACTATTATTGCAGGAGTCTTACGGACTTGGTATAAGTGGTTCCAGAGATATGGACAGGACTATATTGGAAACATTAAGGGAAGTTGCAGCATCATGGAAGAAACCATTTTTCATTCACGCTGGAGAGAAAAACAGAAGTGATATAGATTCGGCACTTTCCTTAGATCCCGATGTTCTAATACATATGACACATGCAGAACTGTCTGACCTCAGGCAAGTTGCAGATGAGCAAAAACCAGTGGTTGTGTGCCCAAGGTCTAATTTTATAACAGGCGTAGGGATGGCTCCCGTGGAGAAAATGCTTGATCTTGGGATCAATGTAGCTATAGGTACTGACAATGTGATGCTTAATTCCCCCAGCATGTTTGCTGAAATGGAGATACTTGAAAAAATATTTAAAATAGACGATAGACAAGTATTTAAGATGTGTACGCTTAACGGTGCATCAATATTGAATGTCAATAAAGTTGGATATATTGCAAAGGGTCTTAGTCCAAAGATCATGATCCTAAATGGAAGCTCTGACAACCTCACTGGTATCACCGATCCTGTAAGAGGTATTGTCCGAAGGGCAAGACCTGACGATATCCTTACAATTATCAATTAATAAGTTGTGGAGATTGGATAATGACAGCCGAGTTTAAGAAAATATTCATTGCGACAGATGGTTCTGAACAGAACAGAAGAGCTATAGAGTATGGCATAGAACTGGCAAAAATAGCCGGGGGGAAAATATTTGTCGGCTACGTAGTGGACACAGCTGCTTTTGCTTCCATACCCATGGATGCAGGATGGGAAATGATGTATGAGCTTCTGGAAACAGAAGCAAACGATGCTGTACAAAAAGTTGAGCAACTGGCAAAACAAGCAGGCGTGGAAGCAGATACCGTTGTACTTGAAGGTCATCCAAGTAACGAGATCATTGAATTTGCCCAAAAAAATGGGATCGATGTTATAGTCATGGGTACGCTGGGCAAGAGTGGTCTTGACAGATTCCTGTTGGGAAGCGTTGCTGAGAAAGTCACCCGTAACTCCACAGTTCCTGTCCTGGTAGTAAAAGGTGTTTCCTCCAAGAAGGAGTGATCACGGAAGAGGATCTACATGCCTAAAAACATTAAAGTTTCAGATATAATGGTAAAAGATGTTGCCTGTGCAACACTTCCCGGATCGAGGGACGAAGTCCTAGAGATCCTGAAAGCAAAAAGAGTATCAGGGGTGCCTGTGTTAAAGGATGGGAAACTTGTTGGTATCGTCAGCAGGTCAAATCTTTTGCAGAACCCGGAAGAAGAACAACTTGCATTGCTCATGACGAGGGACCCTGTAAGCATAAGTGAGGAAAAGGATATCACAGATGCTGCCAGGCTGATCCTGCAACATAATATCCGCAGGCTTCCCGTAGTTGAAGATGGTAAACTGAAAGGTTTGCTCACAATTGCCGATATTGTTGGTGCACTTGCAGAACTGAATCTGACCAATCACGTAGGTCAGTACAGCAGCAACAAATCAGTACCTGTATGGAGTGAAACCCCTCTTAACGTCGTCGCAAGGATAATGGAACTTTCAGATGTGAAGGCAGTTCCTGTGCTGAGCTCCGAACTGGAACTTGTAGGTATCATCTCGGACAGGGATGTCATAAGCGCCAGTATCATTGAAGACTCGGTAGAGATGTCAAACATGTCCAATGGTTCGGATGATGATCACTGGACATGGGAATCCATGCGTGATACCATGAGCATCTACTATAGTGTTTCAAGGATCAAGGTGCCAAACGTGCTTGCCAGGGATATTATGGTCACTAACCTTGTAAAAGCCTCATATATTTCCGGCGTGAGTGAATGTGCTCTCAAGATGAAACGTAACCGGATCGACCAGGTCCCAATAGTCAATGCAAACCAGAAGTTCCTTGGACTATTAAGGGATCGTGATCTGCTAAGATCGATCATAAACCTCTGATTTTATTGGCCGGATGCTGTTTCGTGTCCGGCTGTTGCCTTAATGGGGACTTAGAATGGAAAAGCCCTTCATATTTATCAATTCGGCCATGTCTGCTGACGGGAAGATCTCTACATGGCAGAGAAAACAGGTAAGGATCTCAGGAGCTATAGACTTTGATCGTGTGGACCAGTTGCGCGCCACATCAGATGCAGTTATGGTTGGCATAGGCACTGTACTTGCGGATGACCCGAGCCTTACAGTAAAATCTGCTCAAAGAAAAACAGAGCGTAAGGCGAAAGGTCTTGAAGAGAACCCGATACGTATTGTAATAGACAGCCAGGCAAGAACTCCTATTGAGGCTGATATTTTTAAAAAGGGCGAAGGTCAGAGAATAATTGTGACCAGTTCTTCTGCTCCTTCTGAAAGAGCAGAGGCATTGAGGACAAAAGCCAGGGTCATAATCAGCGGGGAAAGCAAGGTAGACCTTCCTGATGCAATGGAACAGCTGTACAGCCTCGGCATCAGGCGTCTGATGATCGAAGGGGGAGCAACACTTAACTGGGCCATGCTCTCAAGCGGACTTGTAGATGAGATATACACTTTTGTGGGCAATATAATAATAGGGGGACAGATGGCCCCTACTCTGGTGGACGGACAAGGCTTCATTGAACACAGCACTCTGCCCCTTGAACTCATATCTGCCGGGAAAGTAGAGGAAGGGGTCCTCTTAAAATGGAAAGTGGTCAACCTTCGTAAATGAATCACAATGGTTTTGTGTTGTGATGTATTAACTCCACAAAACCTATATTCACACAAAACAGTATTCTAACTGACAGTTCCAGGTGAATCTATGAACAAATATCTTTTCCTTTATATCGTAGTATTATTAATAAGCTTCTCCGGTTGTCTTGATAGCGGAACTGAATCCTCCGGGAACAGTACAGTGGTGAGTGTTCAGGACCTGCAGCAAGTAGATGAAGCACTTGTTTCAGGGCCGGTTCTTGTAGACATTGGTTTTGCTGCTTGTCCTGCATGTAAGATAATGAAACCTACCATTGAGAAAATTTCACAGGAGTATGCGGGAAAGGCTACTGTGATGTATATTGATACGAGGGAAAAACCAGGAGTTGCCGTGGCTTTTGATGTTTATTCTGTGCCTGACATGTTCGTAATAGTAGGTAACGATTCGGAAGGTTATGTCTATATGACATCTGAAGGTGATATTACCAGAGACAGGAACATTGCAAGGTTCATCGGGGTAACTGACAAAGGAACCCTCACCAAAACGTTGGATATGGCTATTGCATTAAGGAATAATAAGTAAAAGGAACAGGCAAAGGAAGATATGGTCTTTACAGATGTTGACCCTCTTGCTGTGTTACTCGCAGGCATAGTTAGTGTACTTTCTCCATGCACTCTTCCTTTGCTGCCTGCTATTCTGGCTTTTTCCACAAAAGAAGGAAAAAATGGTCCTCTTGCGGTGATAGCAGGTCTGGTGATCTCCTTCACAGCAATGGGTGTGATAACATCTGCTTTTGGAGCATTGTTAATACGCTACATTCCCTATCTGCATCTAATAGCTTCCATTACCATTGTTGTTTTTGGGATAGTTATGCTTTTTGATCTCCAGGTATTCAATCGGTTATCTACCTTCACAAGTAAGGTCCATAATTCTAAGAAGCAAGGACTATTAGGTGGTATCCTGCTTGGGCTCTC